>CENP01030485.1_pt1 | contig 39184 bp, 35 predicted proteins | sample 361281 | NCBI WGS metagenome assembly CENP01 (sample SAMEA2591122, study PRJEB7988) | marine metagenome | biome: marine biome (ENVO:00000447); feature: deep chlorophyll maximum layer (ENVO:xxxxxxxx); material: saline water (ENVO:00002010), including plankton (ENVO:xxxxxxxx) | depth 70 m
AATTGATGTTGGAATAACATTTTTAGAGACCCATTTTTTTACCAATAATACAAATTTCATGTTGCCTACTTTGTTTATTTTTGGTTCTGCTGCTTTTTGGGGCCTCCCCTCCTTATTCAAATCAAGTCGTACAGATGCAAAAAAAAAATCAACAGTTTTTTGGGGCATTTTATTAGGCATCCCAAATTTCTTTTCTATATATTTCCTATTCCTAAGTCTACGGAGTGCACCTTTCCCATCCTCCATTTTATTTCCAATTAATAATATGGGGGTGATTTTAGTGGGGTTTATGGCGTCCTTACTCTTCAAAGAAAAACTTTATTCTTCAAATTATTGGGGAGTTTTGCTGGCACTATTTGCCATTGGAATCATGGCTATTGGGAGTCAAATAGCTTAACTTGATCAAAAAAAACATATCTTTGGTTAGACCAGTTGAAATCATTTCTTATTACATCGATCTGTTTTTTTTTCCTACAAATTGATTTGGTAGCGCAAGAATCTATTACCCAAACCGAGGAAATTGACTTACTGGTAGAACTAACAAAAGATATCAATAAAATAGGAATTCCAGAGAATATCTCAATGTGCTTAAGAAGTAGCCCAATTGTTCCAAAAGGCGAACTAGAACTAAGCAGTATCCAAAAAAGCCCGATAGGTTTTCATCTTACCTATCAACAATTTTACAATGGGATACCAATAGAAAATGCGCTCCTAAAAGCACACTTCAATAAATTTGGTGAACTTTTTCATAAACAAGCACACCTTTCAGATTCAAGGCCAAGAAACAGCCTTTTTAAAGGAGCAAACATTCTTACAAATACAAAAAATGGCTTGATTTATGCAAATAAAAAGAGAACACAAAATGGGACAGAGATTAGATCCAAAAGTGGAGAAATTTTGTATCGAAATTCAGGGAAATTGTATCTCTATGACCTTAATTCAAGGGATACGCAAGCAAATGTAAAAGTGTTTTTGGTCAACCCCGTAAATTCTGCAGGTGTCTCTTATGGCCCACCATTTGTTGATAATGCGGATGCCAATAGCTCTTATTTAAGTAAAGAGTTAAGTTGGAAAAAAATCAACCTCTCCCTGGAATCTGACTCATTTGTTTTACAAAATAACCTATTCAGGTTTAGCGAACTAAGTGACCCAATACAAAAGACACCCAAAAGCAAAAATGATTCTTTCTTTTTTGAAAGATCAAACCCCAATTTTGAGTTTGTCAATTGTTATTTTCACTTGAGTAATTACGCCAATTATATCCAAAAACTTCAGTTCTTTAATCTTCTCGATACCTTGGTAATTGATCCAAGAATTGAAGGTGATAATTCCTTTTTTGATATCAATAAAAGAGAACTCCAGTTTGGCATTGGCAATGTTGACGATGCAGAGGACGGAGAAGTTGTTATACATGAATATGCCCATTCATTATCTACAAAAGCGTCGCCAAATACAACTTCTGGGGTCGAAAGATTGGCTATGGAAGAAGGGAATGCAGATTATTTGACAAAAAGCTACAGCAGATCTTTTACTGGCTCTGTAAATAGCTATAAAGTATTTTCTTGGGATGGACACAATGAATTTTGGCCGGGGTTCAACATAAACTCGCAGAAAGTCTATCCAAATGATTTGACAGCAAGTTCAAATAACAATCGTGAAATTTGGAGCACACCCCTAATGAAAATTTGGGAAAAAATAGGAAAAGAAAAAACAGACAGATTGATTTTGTCTCATTTATTTTTTCAAATGCCCAATACGAAAATGCCAGAAATGGCAAAAATCATTTTAAAACTAGATACCCAATTTTATGATGCTGAGTATAGCAATATTATTTGGAAAGCTTTTTTTGAACAAGGTATACTACCAGAAATCCCTGTTGTAATGCCAATCAACATTGACAATAATCCAATATTTAAAAACACATATGGATTTGCATTTAAACAGGCTCCTTTGGAGATAATATTCCCATTTCCAACCGAATTTTCTGCGTCTATTTTCTGTACAAATGGAGCCAAAGTTGCTGAATTCAAATCCAATTCTGGGCAGATGCTTATACATTCAACTTTGCCAAAAGGTTTGTATATTCTTCAGTTAAACTATGGCAAAATCATTAACAAAAAAATTATTATTGCTAGATGAGTTGGAAAGAATCAAATGACTCTTTGACCAAGACATTTGTCTTTAAATCTTTTGAAGATGCTATGAATTGGATGCAAAAAGCTGCAAAAAAAATAGATCAGCTAAATCACCATCCTGAATGGACGAATATATATAACACAATTCATGTAAAATTAAACACGCATGATGCTGGCGGAATTGTTACCGAAAAAGACCATCAACTTGCCTCTATTCTTGACGATATTTCTACTCGGTGACAGCCTTAGAAATATTACATAAACATTGGTCATACGAAGCCTTTAGACCACTGCAAGAAGATATTATAAAGTCTATTCTTGAGAAAAGAGATACTGTGGCTTTACTTCCTACTGGCGGAGGTAAATCTATCTGTTATCAAATACCTGCCTTAATGTTTAGCGGCTATACATTGGTCGTTTCACCTCTTATTGCCCTTATGCAAAACCAGGTAGCATATTTACATTCAAAAGGGATTAAAGCTATCTATTTGCATGCGAATTTGGGACAAAAGAAATACCAACAAGAATTGGAAAATATCAAATATGGCAAGTACACTTTGGTTTATATTTCTCCTGAAAGATTAGAAAATAAATTATTTCAAGAGTTTGCCAAAAATACTCCTCCAAAGCTTCTTGCCATTGACGAAGCGCACTGCATTTCTCAATGGGGTCACGATTTTCGCCCAAGCTATCGGAAAATCAAAACATTTAGAAGGAAATTAGAAAACTGCCCTTGCATTGCTTTAACCGCTTCAGCAACATCAAAAGTGTGTACAGATATAACTGAACAATTAGAATTAAAGGAAGTAAATCTGTTTACCAATACCTTCTTTCGACCCAATCTTAAATTTGGTGTTGAGACAACCAATGACAAAAGCGAAAGAATATTATGGTATATCAAGAAACTAAAAGGTATAGGGTTAATCTATGTTAATAAACGTGCAAAAACAGAAGAACTTAGTCAACTTCTAGAGGTAAATGGCATAAGCTCCAACTTCTATCATGCTGGATTGGATTCCATTCAAAGACAAAAAATATTGACAAGGTGGTTGAAAAATCAATACAAAGTATTGGTTTGTACCAACGCCTTTGGAATGGGGATTGACAAACCTGATGTACGTTTTGTGCTTCATTATCAAGCACCGCAGGACATAGAGTCATATTACCAAGAAGCAGGACGTGCTGGTAGAGACGGGAAACAAGCATATTGTGTAGTTTTTCAAAAGATCAATGAGTTCAAAGAGCAAAAGAAAATTTCCCAAGATGGTAATTTAGTGCTAGCTGAAATAAGTAAAATTTACCACGCGCTGTTCAATTATAATGGTATTGCCAACCACCAAGGGAAAAATCTCAACTTCAAAATAAACCTTGATGAATTCTCTGAAAAATTTGGCTTCTTCAACAGCAAAGTTTTAAAAGCCCTAAGATGGTTAGAAATCAATAATCACTTAATTTTCAAACTAATAGAAACAAAAAAAGAAAGTAGCTTACTTATAGATTTTTTAGAAGATAGAAAGCCAAAACCAAATTTTAATTTCAAAGCGTATCTCCAAATCAATAGAGAAAAAAAACAAAAATTAGATAGAATGGCTGAGTATCTTAACAACCAGTACCAATGCAGAAATAAAATAATTTTGGCATATTTTAATCAAAAAATGACTGCGGATTGCATGATTTGCGACATTTGTGTAGATAAGCAGAAAACAGAAACACCTAGCTTAATTACGCTGGAAAAAGTATTGCTACATCCTAAATCACATGAAGAAATCCAAAGATTATTTCCATTGGTAAAAGGAAAAGTATTGAAAGATATTTTAAGAGATTTAGAAAGTGAAGGGCATATTGCCTTAAATAAAAATATGGAATATCAGTGGGCAAAGTGTTAAGTATAACGGTTAGTAACGATCTTCTTAGAGACAGAAGAATGCATAGAATATCTGATGCCCTTATAGAAGGAGGTTTTCAAGTATTTCTTCTTGGCGTTCAAAAAATTGATGCCCAGTGCATTCGCCTAAAAAATTATAACCAAAAAAGAGTTAAACCCATATTTCAAAATTCTTTCTTGTTTTACTTAGAAATAAACATTCGTTTTTTTGTAAAACTTGTAAAGTTACGTCCTGATATCCTCTATGCAGTTGATTTTGACACCCTCATTGCTAATACTCTATACCACAAAATATTCAAGAACAAAATGATTTTCGATGCCCATGAATATTTTACCGAAGTTCCAGAAGTGCATAAGAATAAATTTAAGAAATACTTATGGAATAGAATTGGTAAATGGGGCATTGCGAACAGCGACCTTTGTTTAACCGTAGGTCAAAAATTGGCAGAAATTTTCTCTAAATCATACAATGCAAAATTTCATACTATACGCAACATCCCGCCAATTAGTGAACAGAAAAACCACGTTCGCCAAAATATTTTCGTTTATCTAGGTGACTTAAATCCGGGAAGAGGCCTCGAAAATTGTATTAAGGCAATAGAAAAAGTTGATGCCCAACTTCAAATTATAGGCGATGGTCCTTTAAGGAAAAAACTTGAGGAAATGGTAAAAATGAATCAGCTAGAACAAAAAGTATTTTTTACTGGTTATTTGCAACCAACAGAAATTTCTTTACACCTATTGAGGGCGTATGCAGGTTTAAATATTTTGGATAATTCTAGTAAAAGTTATTATTACTCATTGGCCAATAAATTTTTCGATTATATTCACCACCAAATACCGATCATTGGTAGTCAATTTCCTGAGTATAAAGAGATAAATAAACAATTTCAAATTTTAATACCTACAAAAAACACGTCTAGTGAAATTGCAAAATCCATGAACTTCCTGCTTAACAATCAAGCTAATGTAGAAAAAATGAGAGAAAGCTGCTTTATTGCTGCAAAAGAGCTAAACTGGAGCAACGAAAAAGTTAAATTAACCACTTTGATTAAAGAAATTTGAAAACGCTTCATATCATAGCATTTGATATACCATTTCCAGCAAACTATGGAGGAGTAATTGATATATATTACAAGTTAAAAAATCTCAAAAAAAACAATTTTAAAATCACACTACACTGCTTTGAATACGGTAGAGAAAGATCAAAAAAGTTGGATGAATTGTGTGATAAAATTTATTATTACAAAAGGAATATTTACAAGAATCCTTTGACTAGCAACTTGCCTTATATCGTTGAGACTAGGAGCTCAAAATATGTTTTAAGAAATTTGCTTCAAGACGAAGCACCAATACTTTTTGAAGGTTTGCATACCACCTATTTTTTAGACCATCCTCAACTAAAAAATCGTTATAAAATATTAAGAACCCACAACGTTGAACATGAATACTATAAACACCTAGAATGGGTGGAAAAAAACTTTTTTAAAAAATATTTTTTCAGAATTGAGTCTGAAAGGTTAAAGAAATATCAAAAAAGAATTCATCACGCCAATTTACTTTGTCCATTGTCTTTAAAAGATGAGTTATACTTCAAGAAAATTCATCCAAACGTAAAATTCATTGCACCATTCCATATAAATAATGAAATTCTAATTAAAGAGGGTAAAGGAGATTTTATTTTATATCATGGTAACTTAGCTGTTGGAGAAAACAACCAAGCTGCTCTATTTTTACTAAAAGAAGTTTTCTCAAAAATCAAATTTCCCGTAATTATCGCGGGCAGTAAACCAAGTAAAGAATTAACGCATTTGGTAAATAAACTGCCCAATGTAAGCCTACAAGTGAATATAGGTTCTGATAAAATTTACGAACTAATACAACAGGCGCAGATAAATCTTCTTTATACTGAACAAGCAACTGGAGTAAAGCTTAAACTAATAAATAGCTTGTATCTCGGAAAATTCTGCATGGTCAACGAAAAAATGATCAAAGGCACCAAGCTACACAAAGAGTGTATTGTTTGTAGCAGCCCTATTGATTTTGTAGACCAAATTGAATTTTATTTTCAAGCTAACTTCGATGCAAAAAAAATTAAAGAAAGAAAAGAATTTCTAAAAAACTCCATTTTTGATTTAGCTAAAGCTACTAAAAATATTGTATCTTTAATAAGCAGTCAAAAGCAAGAAGCTCTCAATTAAATCTTTAAATTTGCCATCTTTTATGGACAGAAGTGCTAGTGTTGGATACTTGCTTATCGCCGTTATTATTGGCGTTTTTTGGTATATTAACAGAGAAAATTACAAAGAAATTCAGCAAAATAAGACGAAGGAAGATAGTGTCTCTGTAACTAGTATGTTACCTGATAGCACAACATTAAATGCCATTGACTCGGGTATGGTGGAATCGTCCGATGAGGAAGCACTTCGATTAAATAAAAATGCCAATCAAAAATTCTTTTATCTAGAAGATGATGAGCGTAAAATTGCCATCAGCAATTTTGGAGGAGCACCTGAAAACATTTGCTTAAAGAAATACAAAACCCATAGTCAAAATGATCTTTATTTATTTGATAAACAGGAGTTTAAATACAATATCAGCATCCCTACAATGGAAGGCCCTATTGCCACAAACCAGCTCTTATTCACCCAAAAATCGGCAAATAAAAATAAGCTTGTTCTAGAAAGTAAACTAAGCGAAGAACAAAGCATTCTTATTGCTTATCAACTAAAAGAAAATTACATCTTAAGCCAACAAGTTAGTCTTATAGGTTTTGATAATATTGTTCCAAGAAAACAAGGTTATTTAACCCTTAAGATGGGTCTCCAACAACCCTTACTTGAGCAAAGTGCAAAAAATGAGAGGGAAGCTTCCCGAATTTTATTTAAATATAGAGAAAATGAATCGATAGATTATATCACAAAGGAAGACAAAACACTGCAAGGTGAAATCAATTGGATATCATTTAAACAGAAGTTTTTCAATACAACAATTATTGCCCATGACAATTTTATTGATGATGGTAGCCAAATCAAAATTGAGTCGCCAGAAAATGAGAACAATACTGATTGGGTTAAAAAAGCTGAAGCTGAAATTTACCTAAGTTATGACTTTAACCCAAAGGAAAGCTATGATATGTCGTTTTACATGGGACCCAATCATTATCAAACACTCAGGAAGCAATCACTCAATCTAGAAAAAATGATACCCTTAGGACCTAGCATCATCAGTTGGGTAAATAAATTAGCGGTTATACCTATTTTTAATTTTTTAAGTTCATTTTTCAATAGCTACGGAGTCATCATACTCATGCTAACTATTATTTTAAAATTGGTGCTTTCTCCATTGACCTTCAAATCTTACGTCAGTATGGCCAAAATGCGGGTTTTAAAACCGGAGATTGACGCAATGAAGGAAAAATACGGAGATAACATGCAAAAAATGCAACAAGAGCAGATGAAATTGTATAAAAAAGCTGGTGCAAGTCCTTTCGGTGGTTGTTTACCCCTCTTGATTCAAATGCCAATTTTATTTGCCATGTTTAGGTTTTTTCCGTCATCTATAGAACTTAGACAAGAGAAATTGTGGTGGTGTAAAGATCTTTCTACTTATGACTCCATTCTAGATTTGGGTTTTGAAATACCATTTTATGGAGACCATGTCAGTTTATTTACTTTACTGATGACCATTTCAACACTGATATATACACGACTGAACAATTCCATGAGTGGTGCTACTGGTCAAATGAAAGTAATTAGTTATATAATGCCCATCATGTTTTTAGGTTTTTTTAATAACTACCCTGCTGCACTTAGTTTTTACTACTTTCTGGCCAACATGATTACGTTTGGACAAAATGCATTGATAAAAAGATTTTTTGTAGATGAAAACAAAATCAAAAAACAAATAGAGGCTAACAAGAAAAAGGTGGGGCCGGTTAAAAAGTCTAGATTTCAGAAAAAAATTGAAGAAATGGCTAAAAAAAGGGGAATTGATCCGTATTCTGGAAGACCTAAGCGCTAATATCCTTCGAACACATATTGAATAATATTTGCACCCATTTGCAGGGCTTTTTTCCTTATTTCGGGAGAGTCTTCTGGGTATATTCCTTCATCCTCCCATCCATTCCCTAAGTCGCATTCTGTATCATAAAAACAGACCAGCCTGCCTTCATATATCAAACCGAAACCACGGGCTGGTTTATTGTCGTGCATGTGTACCTTGGGCAATCCATTCTTAAATGAAAATGCTTTATGGTAAATACTATGACTAAAGGGCAATTCCACAAAATCTAATTCAGGAAAAACTTTTTTCATCTGAGGCCTTATATATGGATCTAAGCCATAATTGTCGTCTATATGCAAAAATCCACCAGCTAAAAGGTATTTTCTTAAATTTTTTGCTTCATCAACTGAAAATTCTACGTTTCCATGACCCGTCATGTAAATGTATGGATAATTAAATATTTGTACCGAGCCAACTTCTATTTCATCTTCATTCTCAATGATTTGGGTACCTAAATTTTTGTTACAAAAAGCAATTAGATTTGGCAAAGCTGTTCTATTGGAATACCAATCCCCACCACCATTGTATTTAAGTTTAGCCAATTTTACCCCAGATTTTGGAGCCATAGAAACAAAAAATAAAGCGATGATTATAAAAATCCTCATTTTGTAGCCATCATTACTTCCGTAATAAGATCACTTGTATTTGCCACCTCTTTGGGGCTGTTGTGGTATAGCTCCATTGGTGAAATGCCCTTGTTTGCTTTAAACTGCTTACTCCGTTTATGCATCATTTGCACTGCCCATGCGTTCCCCATGAACCGATAAGGGCCTTTGTGCTCAATACAATAAAATTTGGATGCTGGGATGGTCCCCTTAACAAATTGTAAGGGTATTTTGGGTGGAAAATCTTTTACTTCAATTGCGGCTGTATACGTTGTAATTTTCTTAGCCATATCCCATTTATGGTATAATGACATTCCTTTTCCCGAAGTTACAACATCATCAAACCCCTTATTTACAAAGGCAAATAATTGCTCAAAATCTGCTGACATGTGCTTATCTATTTGATTCATTTCACACGTAGTTTTTATTCCAATATATTTTTTGCTCGCAACGTTTTTGATTCCGCTAAATGTTAAATACGAAGGAATATTTCCTTTTTCACAATAGTCTTTTAGCATAAGTAAGCCTCTTTCGTAATCCATACCTATAAAATTTTCCATTGATTTTTTCCAGAAGATAAAAAAGATTGGTGCATTAAATTCCATCGTCCAAGTCACCTTGGTATTAGGCCCTTGGGGCTCTAAAAAAAAAGAAACTTTAGACCTCGATTTCATAGGTTTTAAAAACTGTAAATTCATATCGATTTGGCTAGGTTTATTTTCTTCCATAATTTTCATATTGCCAGTACCTGTTATAGGACTTTCCCATTGATAGAACTTTCCATTTTCTGAAATATTTATCCTCGTTTTCGGATCAGCAATGAGCCAAGGAGACCAAATTTTCCATTCACTAAAATCTGCGATTTTAGGATAAATTTCATCAATTTGCTTATGTATAGTCGTAAGGCGTTGAATAAATATTTTCATAATGAGTGCAAATTAAGAAAAATGTGCATAAACACAAGTCACAGCAAAAAGTGCGGCAGTTTCAGTTCTTAATCGGGAGCTACCCAAGCTTATCGATTTAAATCCCTTTTGTTCTGCAAGATGTATCTCTTTTGGGGTAAAATCACCTTCAGGTCCAATCATTATAGTTATTGGTTCATTTTTTTGCCATTTTATATTGCTTATTGAAGTTTTGTCAGACCCTTGACAGTGTGCTATACAAAGCGTCCCAATAAATTCATTAACCAAAAATTCATTTATTGTCAGCATCTGAAATTTAGGCAGAAAGCTTTTTTTACTTTGTTTCATAGCTGATATAGCTTTCCTATGTAATCGGTCGAATTTGAGCTTTTTTCTTTCTGAGTGTTCGGTAGTAATAAAGGTGATTTTTTGAATACCAAGCTCGCAAACTTTTTCTACTAGCCATTCCATTCTTTCAAGGTTCTTAGAAGGTGAAACAACTAAGTGAAGTTGATATGGCATAGCTGATGATATTTCAGGAGATTTATATGCTGAAATAATGGTTGCCTCTGCCCCGGATCTTGTTATTTTTTCAATACGCGCCCTAAAAGCGTTTGATTTCCCATCGACAACTATTATGCTGTCACCTATTTTTTTGCGGGTGACTTTAAGATGATGCAACTCTTCTTGACCAAAAAAAATATTTTCATATTCTATGTTTTGCGAAAAAAATAGTTGCATGGGTCCAAAAATAATTGAGGACATAAAAAAACCCGCAAAAAGCGGGTTTTGTTGTTTGTGAATTTTTATGTTTATTTAACTTCTTCAAAATCTGCATCTTGAACATCACCATCTTCGTTGGGATTTGGATTGCTCTCTTGGCTACCATTTTCCGCATTGGGTGCACCACCCGCTTCTTGCTGCGCTTGATAAATATCTTGTGAGGCTTCTTGCCAAACAGTGTTGAGTTCTTCTGTATATTTTTCAATATCAGCCAGGTTTTTATCGGAATGTGCTTTTTTCAAAGCATCTGTGGCTTTGGTAATCTTGTCTTTTTTGTCCGCTGGGATTTTATCACCAAATTCATTTAATTGTTTTTCGGTAGAAAACACCAAAGCATCGGCTGCATTAAACTTATCAATCTCTTCTTTGGCTTTGGCATCCGAATCTGCATTGGCTTCAGCTTCTTTCTTCATTTTTTCAATCTCTTCTTCACTTAATCCAGAGGAAGCTTCAATTTTTATCTTCTGCTCTTTACCTGTTCCTTTGTCTTTCGCACTCACATTGAGAATTCCGTTGGCATCGATATCAAAAGTAACTTCAACTTGTGGAACGCCTCTTGGTGCCGGTGGGATGTCGCTTAAGTGAAATCTTCCTATGGTTTTGTTGTCCTTGGCCATTGATCTTTCACCTTGTAGAACATGAATTTCCACAGAGGGTTGGTTGTCTGCTGCTGTGCTAAATGTTTCAGACTTCTTGGTGGGGATAGTTGTATTCGATTCAATAAGCTTGGTCATAACACCACCAAGTGTTTCTATACCTAATGAGAGTGGTGTTACATCTAAAAGCAAAACATCTTTTACTTCGCCAGTAAGCACACCGCCTTGAATTGCTGCACCAATTGCTACAACTTCGTCGGGATTAACACCCTTTGAAGGCTCTTTATCAAAGAACTTCTGTACTTCTTCTTGAATTTTAGGAATTCGTGTAGAACCTCCTACCAAAATTATGTCATCTATTTCAGCAATTTTGAGTCCTGCATCTGCCAATGCTTGCTTACATGGCTCCAATGTTCTTTGCACCAATTCGTCTGCCAGTTGCTCAAATTTGGCACGAGTTAGTTTGCGCACCAAATGCTTTGGAACATTGTCTTTAATAGTTATGTATGGTAAGTTGATTTCTGTTTCAGCAGAACTAGAAAGTTCAATTTTGGCTTTTTCTGCCGCCTCTTTCAGTCTTTGTAATGCAGCAGGATCTTTCTTTAGTTCCATATTCTCATCACTATAGAACTCATTTGCGAGCCAATTTATAATAACTTGATCAAAATCATCTCCACCAAGGTGTGTGTCTCCATTGGTAGATTTTACTTCAAATACTCCATCGCCTAGCTCTAAGATTGACACATCAAAGGTTCCACCTCCGAGATCATAGACAGCAATGGTCATATCTTTATTTCTTTTATCTAGACCATAAGCCAAGGCCGCAGCCGTTGGTTCGTTTACGATTCTTTCTACTTTAAGACCAGCAATTTCTCCCGCTTCTTTAGTAGCTTGTCTTTGGCTGTCGTTGAAATATGCCGGCACAGTAATTACTGCTCTTTCTACAGAAGTACCGAGATAGTCTTCTGCAGTTTTTTTCATTTTTTGAAGAATTATAGCTGATATTTCTTGTGGGGTGTATTTTCTATCACCAATTAACACCCTCGGCGTATCATTTGAACCTTCTACAACGCTGTAAGGAACTCTTTCTGCTTCTTTTTTTAGTTTAGAGAACCGTGTTCCCATAAATCGCTTTATAGAACTAATGGTGTTTACTGGATTGGTAATGGCTTGTCTTTTCGCTGGATCGCCCACTTTTCTTTCTCCATTACCATTATCCAAAAAAGCAACGATACTTGGTGTGGTTCGTCGGCCTTCGCTGTTGGGAATAACCACTGGTTCGTTACCTTCCATAACGCTAACCACAGAATTGGTTGTTCCAAGGTCTATACCTATTACTTTACTCATAGTAAACCCGTAATATCAAGTAAAATGCCAAAGTATGGAGAACTTATATTACTGCCAAAAAGGCATTAAAAATTGAGTTTTTCTGTTTTTTCGTTGTCTCTTAATCGTTTGAGCATGTCAGGATTAACACCAATGTTCTCGTACCTGCGTTCAAATTTGCTTCCAAAAACACCTCTTCCACCAACAATATTTGTGTATTCGGGACGTTTTTGAATGATACCGATTGATGGTTTACTGACCTCTATGTAGGTTGAAAGCTGTTGATCTCCCCCAATAATAATTACATCAAAGCCTTTTATTTCTCTCTCTATTTTTGAATTTGCTTCAAGACTGCTTTCTAGAAAATTATAATACGATGCGCCTGGGAAACTGAGCGCATTGATATCCCCTCCTTTGGGGTTTCCTATTACTCCAGATTGACCTGTATAGCTCAAAATTTTAGCTTCTTTTTGGCTTGGATTATCTTTTAAGTATTCATCATATTTCATTCTTATGACTAAATCGTAAGTTGTAGCATTATAAGCTTCCGAGAATAGGATTCGAAAATCACCTTCGTCTGAGATATTTAGAAAAACTGGTGGTCTGTCGAATCTAGGCGAAGTAGAGGTAATTGAACCAACCGATTTGGTTTCCGCATAATAAGACTTATTCGTATTTGAATTATCAATTATTTTCACCGTTAATCGGTAAACATAATTTTCTTGAAATATGGTTTCTTTAAAATTATAGTTTGTGTAATACAAAAAATGGCTTTGATAGGCAAACGAACCTGAGTCTTTATCAACACCCCATTGCCTAGCATTTATTTTCATTAGTTCAATTTTATTTCCGGTGAAATTCCCATTTTCAAACTCCTCGATGTACACCTCAAGTGAGTCGAAAAATAGACTGTCTGAAACATTTGCGAATTGTGCGTCATTTTCGTTCTGATTTAAATAAGCTTTGTTGATGCGAATAAATGTGCTATCGTTTGTTGGGTTTAGGACCCCAAAAACTACTGGAATCGATTTCCAATTTGCTGTTACATCTATTACATCATTGCATGCGACGTGGACAACCAAAGTGCTACATATGAATAAAAGAAATATTTGCTTGGTAATTGATTGAGTTAAAAATATAATTGACTTAGTTTTGTTTCCCACAGCGAGGTCACAAATATGCGATATTTTGCACTCATTTTAAGTTTGTTTTTTAGCAACCTTATTCTTGCACAGAGGATATTTAAGAAATTTTCCTATCCCTATGTGCAGGAAAATTTTGAAATAGAAAATGAATTCTGGCCGATCCAACAAAACTCTTTTGATAATGCCTCGATAGAAAACGGCCAATATCAACTTATAAGAAAAGCAGAAAACGGATTTAGTGTATTCACCAACGATAGTATTTCGTCACTTTCCAATTTTGAATTAATTACCCAAATGGAACTTATCGATGACAAAAAACAATTTAGTTTAAATGGACTGACTTTTTCTCAAAAATATAGTTCCGCAGGTATTGTTGTTCATGCAAATGATAAAGATCAAAGTGCCTTAATTATTGAATTCCATTCAAAAAAGGGTTTTCGACTTTTACAACTAAGTAATAAAAAATTAAGTAAGTTTAGTAACAAAAGTAACGATGGCTGGGTGTCTTGTAAAAGTCTAAAAACAGCCGGTTTTCATGAAATTAGGTTACGGTCTTTTAAAAATGTATTTGATTTATATATAGACAATAAATATCAAACTTCATTTATTGATAAACTTAATGAATCTGGACAAATCGGATTTTTTGTTGGAGCAGAATCTGCTATCTCAATAGAAAGTTTAGAGATAAATTTGATGCAAGAGGAAAAATTAAAAAAAGAAGAAACCAAAGAAGAAGACCCACAGCTTTTTGAACTTATCAAACTTTTACGAACAAAAGTAAACAATCATAGAGCAGAGAATCTTGCTCTAAAACGAGAACTTGTAGGCTATCAAAATATTGCCATTCAGGACACCATAAATTCTGGCAAACTAAAAAGACTCTTAAACAAATTTGAAATTAAGGAATTGGAAATAAGAGACTTAAATATGCAACTAGAAGAACAACAAAGAAGATTAAATTATTTAGAGGCTATGAAAGTGGAAATTGAATCAAACCAAGATGGTGATATGGTCATGAACCTTATGGAAGTGCTTAACAAAGAAAAAAATAAGAACAACGAAGCGCAAATAGAAATTCAAAAGCTCAAAAAAGAAAATCAAGAATTGACAAAAAAAATTATGGAACTTTTACAAGAAAGTAATAACTAAATGGCTAAACACAAATTGGAATTTAAAAAAGTAACCACCAACTCATTGTTGGAAATGAAAGAGCATAGTCAGAAAATCTCTATGCTTACAAGTTACGACTATTCTCTAGCTAAAATTGTAGATGCAGCGGGTATTGATGTTATCCTAGTTGGAGATTCCGCAAGCAATGTAATGGCAGGTCATATTTCTACACTCCCAATTACTTTAGACCACATGATCTACCATGCACAATCTGTAATAAAAGCTGTTGAGAGGGCACTTGTAGTGGTTGATTTACCTTTTGGATCTTATCAAGGAAATTCAAAAGAAGCACTAGCATCGGCCATCAGGATTATGAAAGAAGCAGGTGCTCATGCTATCAAAATGGAGGGCGGTGAAGAAATTTTAGAATCTGTAAAACGTATTCTTTCAGCAGGTATTCCAGTTATGGGCCATTTGGGACTTACCCCACAATCCATTTTTAAGTTCGGGACATATGCTGTAAGAGCAAAGGAAGAGGCGGAGGCAGAAAAACTAATGGTAGATGCCCAACTATTAGAAGAAGCAGGTTGCTTTTCTATTGTGCTAGAAAAAATTCCATCTGCTCTGGCGGAAAACGTTTCCAAAACCTTGCACATTCCTACTATTGGGATTGGTGCAGGAAATGCAACTGACGGGCAAGTTTTGGTTTTGCACGATTTGTTAGGCATTACCAATGAATTTAATCCACGGTTTTTAAGAAGATACATGAATCTTTACGATGATATCAAATCAGCGGTTGGAAAGTATATTGATGATGTCAGAAATATTGATTTTCCAAATGAGCAGGAGAGTTATTAATCTCTTTGCTCAGGCATTAAAGTATAATCATCGAAGTTGCCGTGTAATCTACCAGGACCATTTGTAACAGATTTCACCAAATATTCACCTCCAACAAAACAACCTTTCCAAGATTCTCCAATTCCCCCAAAAGTTTGGTGTTTGTCACCTCTTGATTTCATTTTATTGATCCCCACTTTGTAAGCTCTCAATTGAGATGCTAAGTCGCGTGCTTGAATTTCATTATCACAAGCAATAGAAGATACCAAAGCCCCATTTGAAACATTCATTTCAGTTACGAGTTCTTCGGGTGAATCCACTAAAACTATGCTGTCTAAGGGCGCAAATGGTTCATTGTGGTATAGCATTGCATTTTTTGGTAAATTTAAAACAGAACTAGGCGCAAAATAAGCTGACGTATCTTGTTTATTTAAAAATAAATCTGAATCCAGAATACCCTGATATAATGCAACAGCTCCTTTGCCTAGCGCATCATTGAACATGACATTTACGTCGCTCACTTTTTTGGCATTAATAATCGGTCCAAAATCATAGTCTGGTAAAACTGAACTGCCCTCCTCAACCAATACAGGATTGCCATAACTTAGCGACTTCAATATAGGTAGATACATATCCAAAAACTTGGGAAATAATTTCCTTTGCACTACAAAGCGTGCATATGCGGTGCATCTTTGCTTGCCATATTTAAAGCCAGATTTTATTTGTTTTCCTAAGTTAGCCCAATCTGTAAAATTCCATACGCCATATGTATTAATGCCCTCCATTTCCAGCATGTAACGTTTTTTATGATTAAAGACAGCATTTGCAATCCTTTTTCCATTGCTTTTCCCCCCGACATAAGACAAACAGTCAATTGAAGGATGTGCCACCAAGGCGTCACTCAATACAGCACCTGAACCACTTAGCAAAGAGACAGGTAAGTCTTGTCTTCTAGCAATGGCAAAACATAATGTTAAGGCAAATAATCCACCGTCAGTAGGCGTTTTGGCGATTACAGCACTCCCACACAAAACTTGAACCAAACAAGCATGTACCAATACAGAAAGTGGGTAATTCCAAGATGCAATATTTGATATTAGACCAAGTGGAGTTCGAGAATCCATCATATTATCTATATTTTCAATATACCAATAAACACCATCTATACATCTTTCTACACCCGTGAGAGATTGCTTATAAGGCTTACCAATTTCCCAAACCAATAACAAAGCAATGAGTTCTTTGTGCTTTTCAATTTCTTTGACAACAGAAGAAACTTTCTCTTTTCTTCGTTCCAAACTGATTTTGGACCACTTGTTGAAATCCTCTTTACCATATTCTACAGCTTGCAAAGCATCTTCTTTTTGAAGCATGGGATAATGACCAAGAAGTGTACCATCTACGCTAGAATTAAAGGGTCTCAGATTGCCTTCTTTTTGCCACTTACCCTCTATTAAATTTAAAATATCACCCTCTTGATTAAAACATTCTGGTGCGATACTTTTGAGTTGAGAAAATAAGTTGTCCCACTTTGCTTTTTCTAATATAACTTTCGCCATAACCCACAGCTAAAACACATAAAATGATTTTTTGTGTTACCTAAATAAAAAAATTAAACCTTTACCTTACGATAAGCTTTTTACTGATAATTGGCTTCCCACTAAGTTCGGAAATAGATAAAATATATAGTCCTTTAGCTAAAAAGTCTGTACTGAGCTGGTAATTGAAAAGCCCAGGTGAAGTTGTTACCTGAGACGATTCGTACACTTTTTGACCAAGTTGACTACACACAGTAACTTTAAGTGTTTTTTGCGCATTTAAAAAAACTTGCAGATTTACCATAGCATTACTTGGATTAGGAAAAAGTTGCATATCACCTTCATCTAATTGAACATGAAGTTTAGGATTAGTTGAAAGTTGAGCCAACCAAGTACCATATCCGGATGGTTGATTTTCATCGCCAAAAGACCCACTAAGCCAAAGAATGCCTTCTTGATCGTATTTAGTCTGAATACTTGTATAATCACCCCACCTTACATTGGAATCATTAGTACTATAATTTATTAGCCTTTTTCCTTCTTTAACTTTTAAAATCTTTGAATAAATTCCTTCATAACCATCGATTTGATTATAGAAAATAGCACTTGTACCAGGAAAGTTTAGCTCTGATGAGTGAGAAAATGTAATTACACTGGCGTTAGGGAATTTATGATTACCTGCAAAAGCGATACTAGGGTATGCATAGTCAAACGTATCTGAATATATATAGTTTGCTTGTATTTCTCTCTTATCCAAGTCCAAAATTCCGTGATAAACGCCTGGCATGTTTTTGTCGATGATGTTGGTTGTTTGTACATATTGAATCTTGTTTTGCTCAAAAAAGGCGTCAAGAACTCGAGCATCATTGGTATGCAAACCTTTTCCACCATTTGGCTGAAAACCTGAGGGTGGAATACCATATTTTAAAGGACTTTTAAAGACTTCTACTTGATATTTTGACTCGCTTCTCACATTACCAGATAACGTATGTAAAAAAAGTGTATCATTTTTTAAATCGCCTGGCCGAACAGATAAAAAATACATGGTTTCATCCCTATTGGGTGCGCTTCCACATTTAACTGGACAAACACTCCAAATATATTTTTCATTAAAGGTAATATCACTAAGGAGATTGGTCGAAAGTTGTTCCATCCCATTGTATCCATCTCTCAATGAAACCTGCCATATAACACTCTCTGCAAAATCTTCTATCCATGAACCACCATCTTCTAGCATATTTACCGTTATGAACAAGTCACTCTCGTTAAAGGCAATTATTGGATAATCGCTCCAACGTTTATCGCCAAATGGGCTTCCATCTAGAGCATAAAAACTCCATTGTCCAGTGGGTAAGTTACTTTGACTGAATCCTACAATTATTTTAGACGTTGTGCTGGTATTTCCTTCTAAGAAAACCATAATGAACCTATCGGCAAGTGGATCATACATTATTTTAGGATCAAAGGATCTCTCAAGTCTTCCAACTTGTCCGGAGGCCATAAATTCTAGAGAACGAATAAGTTGCGCCTCACCGTTTGGGTTGAAAACACGAACAATACTGTTTTGAACACTTACTATCCAACCGTCATTTGAGATGGCCATATTGTTGTCATTGGGAATGCCTCTTGATCCAGTTGGATGACCGTTAAAATTCACCCCCAGTTGTGGTGTAATAGATTGGGTAGTTTCACTGTAAGTCTTGTCTAATTTATTGACAAATCTTCTTTTTCTTAAGGCATCTACTTTCTTTTTATTTTCAGCAAAATGCATATGCTTTGACATTTCCTCTGCCTTATATAAAACATCCAAAGGTAAATCAGCTAAACGCATGTTTTTTAGTTTTGGGTAGCTTTTTTGAGTCTGTTTAAGTGAAAATTTTTGTGCACCAACAATTTGACTCATAAAAACAAACAAAAAAGAAAGAAGTACATATTTTGTCATAATATCAAAACTAAGTAATTAAGCCAAAAATGCCTTATTTTGTTTTCTCTTGAAAGCACATCTACTAGCTTGTTTTTTCTTGGTTGTTGGCATCTTTGCTTTTGGCTTAAATTTACACCTATTGCCCCTTTGGGCAGATGAGCCAATAAGGGCTTTAGTTTCATTTCATATGCTTTTAGACCACAATTGGCTAAATCCACACTTGAATGGTCTTCCCTACCTCAATAAACCCCCACTTTATAATTGGTTATTGGCTTTATTTATCAAAATATTTGGCACAAAAGAATGGGTGATTAGATTGCCTTCATACATTGCTATTTTGGGTTTTAGCGCGCAATTATACTTTTTGGGTTTAAAAATTTATCAAAACAAAGTAAAGGCTATTTTACTTGGAGCCAGCTTACTAATTAGTGGAAATTTTTTGGTTTTCAGTTCTCTTTTAGGGCATATTGATATTCCTTTTAGTTGGTTGGTTTTCAACCAAATCTACTGGTCTTTTTATTTTTTGAAACGAAAAAAATACCGGCAAATTTTTGCATTCTCTTATCTTTTTTGTGGCATTGGATTTATGATGAAAGGACTACCAAGTTTGGTTTTTCAAAGCATCTCTTTATTCACTTTATTTTTTGGTGGTAAACAATTTAAAAAGATATTTAAACCTGAACATTTTTTATTTTTTGGTTTATTTACTCTCGCAATCATAGGATATTTTTGGTTTTTCTCTCTAAACGGCTCACTTGTGGATTTAATGCATGTTTTATTTAAAGAGTCTAGCCAAAGGACCATGGTAAACAAAACCTTGTGGCAAACAATAAAACATCTTGTTGAATTTCCTTTTAAAATACTTGTGGACTTTTTACCTAGTATTTTTCTTACCTTTTTCTTCTTTGGCAAGAAATTTAGGCACAAGTTCAGAACTTCTGACCACGCACTTTTGGCTTGGGTAGCCTTGTTCAATTTATTTCCTTATTGGTTATCTCCTGATTATAGAGCACGATATGTTTTTGCGCTGCTTCCGCTCTTATGCATCCCTATAATTGAAGCTATGGATTTGAGTTTATTCCGATCCAGAATTTTAAAAAAAGCACTTTTTACACTTCTGATAATTGTATTTTTTTTACTTCTGTGTGGTTCTCTGGGCCATCCCGTCTACTCAATGAATCCAGTTAATTACCAAATTGCCTTGCTTATGATGCTGATTTTTTGGGGTTCATATTTATATTATTTTCGGAATGGGCATGTCCTTATGGATTTGGTCATGTTTTTTTTAATGGGTAAACTTTTCCTAAATGTTTTTGCATTGCCTCTAAGAAAAAGTCACATAAGCATGCCAAGTGAAAAACTTTTGGCAAAACGCATAGCAGAAATTACCAAAAACAAAGAATTAGAAATGATGAATTGTAATATTGAATTGAGCATGAATTGGTACATTACAACACTTCGAAATCAACCAACCAAAACTCGAACGGAGAATTTTGACACCGTTCGCTTTTACATCGTCCCTGAAGACATAATAAGGTATCCAGAGGATGTTACTTACTATTTAAGATTTGTTAGAAAATTTGAAAACAAAAAGATGGCTTTGGTAAAATTCAAAAAATTAAGACATAAACAAAGCAAAGTTGTGGAAAACGAAAACGAAGAACCTAGATATTATCTAAACCAATAATTGTTACTTTGATTTTGGTTTGAAATTATCAGTGGTTATAGCAGTTATGAATGAAGAAGATAATATTATTCCTCTCATAGAATCGCTCAAAAAAAACTTATCACAAATTGATCACGAAGTAATTTTTGTGGATGATGGTTCAACAGACCTTACAGTAGATAAACTTCTTGAATATGCGTTTGACGGTATGAAGGTTTTGGAGTTTACCAAAAATTATGGTCAAAGTACGGCTATGCAAGCCGGCATTGATGAGAGTATTGGGGAATATATTGTCACACTTGATGGAGACTTACAAAATGACCCGAGCGATATTCCTATACTCCTTGAAAAAATTGAGAATGAACCTTTTGATCTTATTGCAGGAGAGAGAATTAACCGAAAAGATGGTATGTTTTTACGTAAAATTCCTTCTAAAATTGCCAATGGTATAATAAGAAATGCAACAGATGTACATATTCGGGATTACGGTTGCACGTTAAAGATTTTCAAATCATATTTTGCTAAAAAACTTGATTTGTATGGAGAGTTGCACAGATTTATTCCTGTATTAGCGAGTTTACAAGGAGCGCGAATTCTACAGGTACCTGTAAAACATCACCCTAGAATTCATGGAAAATCCAAATATTCGCTAAACCGGACATTTAAGGTAATTAGTGACCTTATTTTGATGGTTTTTATGAAAAAATATTTAAGAAAACCTATGCATCTTTTTGGCAATTTGGGTTTCGTGATTTTTGGTTTAGGCATTTTAATCAATCTGTATTTACTTATCCTTAAAATATTTGGTCAAGATATCTGGGGAAGACCAATATTGATTTTAGGAGTTCTTCTAATCCTTGCTGGATTTCAACTTATTATTTTTGGAATTGTTTCAGAATTGTTGATGCGCACATACTTTGAATCTCAGCAGAAAAAAACTTACAACATACGCAAAATTCATACCCTTGAAGAGTAACAATGTTTTCCTCACAATTGGAAAAATTGTGGTTTCTTTATTTGCGTTTTGGTATGTATTTCAACATGTAGATTTGTCCTCCATTTATGAAAAAATGAAGAATGTAAAGTGGCATTATGTTGTATGCGCTTTTTTTTTGTTCAACACTTCACAAATGGCGTCTGCAGCACGATTAGGTTATATTCTGAAAAATCACAAAGCAGAGATTACTTTCCCAAAAAATCTTTTGCTTTACTATATCGGGATGGCCTACAATTTGTTCTTACCTGGTGGTATAGGTGGTGATGCATATAAAATTTTACAAATCAATAGAATTCACAAATACAAAAAAAAGACCTTGGTCTCAGCATTACTTTTGGATAGGCTTTTAGGGCTTTTGGCTTTACTTATTTTAATCCTAACCGGCCTTACTTTTTTCAACTTAGGGTATCCAAAAAGTGTATGGATATTCTCAGCCATATTGGTTCTAATTTTTTCTTTTATTGGCACTAAAATATTTTTCAAACAAGGCATCTCATTTGGTTTAGGGTTTTTATGGTCTTTACTTATTCAACTGTTACAGGGTCTTAGTTTTTATTCCATAGTTTGGAGTTTGGGATATAAGTCTCTAGCATCAGCAATAATTTTTTGGATATCTTCAGTGGCAACTGCAATTCCAGTTTTTTTAGGTGGCATGGGTGCACGAGAATTAATTTTCGAAAAATTAGCGCAAACTTTCCAAATCAATAGCACATTGGGTATTACTGCAGCACTTATTTTTAGTTTAATAACCTTAGTTTCGTCATTTGTAGGTTTGGTCTTAGATTGGATTCCAAAAAATCATGAATAGCTTAATTGTCATACCAGCAAGATATAATTCCCAAAGATTTCCAGGAAAGCCTTTGGCAGACATTGTAGGAAAAACAATGATACAGCATGTATATGAAAAAGCTGCTGCATCAAAAGCTAGCAGAGTTATAGTCGCTACAGATGATGAACGAATTTTTAATACAGTGGTCAAATTTGGAGGTGAAGTCATAATGACCTCACCAGACCACAATAATGGAACAGAACGTTGTGCTGAAGTACTGGAACATTTAGAAAACGAGGGGAAGGGGTTTGATATTTTGGTTAATTTACAAGGTGATGAACCCTTGATTAACCCTAAAGAAATAGATAAGATTATTGACTTTTTTAAGCAAAATGAAACAACGGAAATACTTACATTGGTAAAAGAAATTTCTAACCTTGAAGAATTAGAATCTCCAAATGTTGTGAAAGTTGTAAGTACTATTTTTCATGAAAATACTGCCGATGCGCTATATTTTAGCCGACAGGTAATACCTTATTTAAGAAATATGGAAAAAGAACAATGGCTCTCAAATCATATTTTTTACAAACACATAGGAATTTATGCTTTTCAAGCAGAAATTGTTCCTGAATTGGTAGATGTCCCCGAAGCGCCTTTGGAAAATGCAGAAAGTTTGGAACAACTAAGATGGCTTCAAGACCATTTTGTCATCTCTTTGCTTAAAACCCAAATGGAGAGTAATGGCGTAGATTCGCCTGAAGACTTAGAGCGTATTAAACAATTATTGTCAAATCATCCACAACAGCAAAAAATTCCTTGACATTGGCTAGTTTTGAACCCCGTGAGGTTTTTATTTATTTATCAAAATCAAACGGAAGGGCTTAGATTCTAACGAAATGGATAAAGTTAAATACATTTTCGTTACCGGCGGTGTTACCAGTTCCTTAGGAAAGGGAATTATTTCTGCTTCTCTTGCCAAGCTTTTACAAGCTCGTGGATATCGCGTAACCATACAAAAATTAGACCCCTATCTTAACATAGACCCAGGCACTTTAAATCCTTACGAGCATGGTGAATGTTATGTAACTGATGATGGTGCGGAAACTGACCTAGACCTCGGACATTACGAGCGGTTTTTAAATGCTCCAACAAGTCAGTCAAACAATGTTACCACTGGTAAAATTTACCAAACCATTTTAGAAAATGAAAGAAGAGGAGATTACTTAGGTAAAACTGTACAAGTTATTCCACATATTACCAATGAAATAAAACGCAGAGTACAACTCCTAGGAGAAACAGATGAATATGATATTGTTATTACTGAATTGGGTGGAACAGTGGGCGATATTGAATCTTTACCATTTTTGGAAAGTGTAAGGCAGCTTCGTTGGGATTTGGGGGTTGACCAAACCTGTGTCATACATCTAACACTTATTCCCTATTTGGCTGCTGCGGGAGAGCTTAAAACCAAACCTACTCAGCACTCCGTTAAAGAACTTCAAGAAAATGGGATATTGCCAGATATTATAGTTTGTAGAACAGAACACAAACTAACATCGGATATTCGAAAAAAAATAGCACTCTTCTGCAATGTAAATTTCAATGCCGTTATTGAAAGTTGTGACGTTCCGAGTATTTATCAAGTTCCATTAGAAATGCTAAGGGAAAAGCTTGACAGAGTAGTCTTATCAAAAATTAAGCTTCCGCTCCGCCAAGAACCAGACTTAAGTAAATGGAAAGATTTCTTATTTCGTTTAGAGCACCACAAATCTGAAGTGCAAATAGGACTGATAGGAAAATATGTTGAACTTCCTGACGCATACAAATCGATTGTAGAAGCTTTTCACCATGCCGGAGCAAGCACAGAGATAAAACCTAATATGACTTACATAAGTTCTGAATCTATTTCTGAAGAAAATGTACGAGAAAAATTGATCAAATTAGATGGAATTTTGGTAGCACCAGGTTTTGGAGAAAGAGGAATCAACGGGAAAATTGAATCCATAAAGTTCGCAAGGGAGCATAAAATACCTTACTTCGGTATTTGCTTGGGCATGCAGTGTGCTGTAATAGAATTTGCTCAAAATGTTGCGAAACTTCCAGATGCGCACTCAACGGAAATGTTCCCCAATACCCATCATAAAGTAATTGACATTATGGAAGATCAAAAGGATATTGAACATATGGGTGGAACCATGCGTTTGGGAAGCTATGATTGTAAATTAGTAAAAGGATCAAATGCCTTTAAAGCTTATGGCAAGACAAATATTCAAGAAAGACACAGGCACCGCTTTGAGTTCAACAACGAATATTTAAGCGATTTTGAAAGTAAAGGACTAAAAGCTACAGGTATAAACCCAAGCACAGGCTTGGTCGAGGTAGTTGAAATGGAGAAACACCCATTCTTTGTCGGTGTACAATTTCACCCAGAATTAAAAAGTACTGTTGAAACACCCCATCCACTGTTTGAAAAGTTCTTAAAAGCAGCGGAGCACCTTAATCAAATCAAAAATTAAGCTTGTTGATTTAATTGTAAAGTTACATTTCTTAACTCTTTGGTTAGCTTAGGAATGTTGTCTTGATATTGAAGTGAATCAAACTTAATTGGCTCGCCAATAGTGGCGCGAAAGGTTTTACCCTGTTTATTTTTAGCTTCATAGATTAATAAGCCCAAACGTAAATTCATATGTATTCTGCTAACCCAGTGAAACAAATTGCTGTTGGTTCCATGAAAAAATACAGGAATTACTGTGGCTTTTGTATCAGCAACCAAGCTAGCGGAGAATTTACGCCAAGAGTGTTCACGTGCAAATTTTGCACCTTTCTTTTTCGACATAATTGCCCCCGAAGGAAATATGGCTAAAACCTCACCCTTAGCCAATCTTCTTCTTGCTTCTTCTTTTGCGTTTTTATTAACTTCTTTTCCTATTGCGGAATTTTCAAATGAAACAGGAACAAAATGTTCTCTCATCTCTGGTTCTTGAGCCAAAACTTCATTGATCAAGATAAAGTAATCTTTTCTTACTTTATTCACCAAATACAACAAAAATATACCATCAATCATTCCAAACGGATGATTGGCAACAAAAATTAAAGGCCCTTTTTGAGGAACCTTTTCCAGTTGTTTTGCATCATACTCTAGAGAAATACTAAGCTCTTTCAGTAACAACTCGTAGAGATTATTGGGTGTAAAGGGTTGACCAATTATCTTAAAATAAAGTTTTGTAAGAAAGCGTTTACCCAAAAGAAATTCAACAAAATATATGGTAAACTTACGGAACCAAGCATCCGATGGCTGAGCATAACTAAACTTTCTCCCTGAATTACTGCGTGCCAATTTTTTTTGATTTTAAACGCCCAATGCATTTCTCAAATCTTGAACTTGACTTTCCCACAATAATTCCATTTCCTCAACCTCATCCTCGTCAGCAAAATCTGTTATAATAAGCGCGATGTCTCCAGTTAATTCATCTTTGTTTATAGAAAATTCAAAAAATTCTGATTCTTCTTCATCATCCCAGCTCCATTTAATGTATTTCCCAGATACTTTTCTTTGCAAAGTCGCAACTCTTTCTTCGCCTTCCCAGATAAAAATAAATTTATCTTTACCTTTCAAATTGACATCATCACAAAACCATTCTACCAAACCACTGGGGGTTGAAAGGTAGTTAAACAATACACTTGGACTTGATCTAACCTCAAACTCTAACTCCAGTTTTTCCCTATTCATCTGCTCCTCTGAAAGTTTCAAATTAAAAACAATTTATTTAATATCAAAGTTTTTTCATCTTTGAAGCGTTTTGCGGGAACTTATTAGCAATCGTCTATTTTTTCTTTCATTTCTGCTGTGGAATGTATTGATAGGTTTGTCTATATTGATATTTCCAAAAGGTGAAGCGGTATTATTTTTCAACAGCTTTTATAACGGATTTTTTGAAAGTACTTTTGCTTTGATCACCCTATTTGGAGAGTTTTATGTTGGTCTTCTTATAGGTGTATTTTTTCTTTTTTATAAAAGAAAAAAAAATTTGTTACCCTATCTGGTTTCAGTTTTATTAAATCTTCTGGTCATATACCTTCTCAAGCACAAGGTTTTTCCACATTTTGACCGGCCTTATGCTTTTTTTGCCGATCAAATCCAATACCATCAAAACATAAAAATAAATCGTCAATTTTCTTTCCCATCGGGTCATACCAGTGCAGCATTTGTATTTTTCACAAATTTAGCCTTCGCATTTAGAGATAAGCCTTATGCCTGGACACTTATTTTTCCTCCTATTTTGGTTGCGCTCAGTAGAGTAATTTTGGCTCAACATTTTCTCATTGATGTTTTTGTAGGTTCCTGGATAGGGCTTTCCATATCTTTATTTTCTTTCTTTAGCTTACGTATATTTGTGCGACATGAGAAAAGTAATTAAGCGATTTCCGCACTTTTTTCTCAGTATTTCTGCAGCTTTATTTTTTGGTTTTTTCCTAGGACGTGTTCACCTTTTTGATTGGGATGAAGTAAACTTTGCTACTGTAGCAAAGGAAATGTTGCTTAGCCATAATTGGATGAGAACGAGCGTTGACTATTTACCTTTTTCAGATAAACCTCCTTTATTTTTTTGGATGCAATCTATAAGCATGAAAATTTTTGGCATAAATGAGTGGGCCGCAAGATTACCGAATGCTTTAGCAGGTATTGCCACCATCAACTTTGTGTTTTTTCTTGGTAAAAAACACCACAATAGTAAGATGGCTTGGCAGTGGGTTTTAGTTTATTTGGGTAGTTTCACCTCTCAGTTATACTTCAGGTCAGGCATTATTGATCCTTGGTTCAACCTATTTATATTTTTTGCTTTATACTTTCTTTCTCAGGCCATTTCTTCATCCAAGAAACATGTTTATTTCTTTTTGATGGGCATTTCACTGGCTTTGGCCTTTCTAACCAAAGGACCCGTTGCCATTTTAGTTATTGGCTTAGTGGGGCTTTATATTTTAATTCAGAACAACTTTCGTAGATATTTTGCCTTAAGCCATTTGGTGCTCCTAGCTTTGCCTATACTTTCAGTTATTTTTTGGTGGTACCTATTGGGTAATGACGGATCTCCATCGAAGGTTTTAGGAAATTTTATTTCTATACAAAAAGATCTTTTTTCAAAAAATGTTGCCAACCATGCCCAACCATTTTTCTACCATCCATTGGTTTTGTTGGTTGGTATGTTTCCTGCCTCTATATTGGCTTTTCGAGGACTTACAAAAAAGGTGGGTGATAAGGGAAATAAAGCATATCTGTTGGAAAACTTACTACGTATATTCTTTTGGGTGGTTTTGATCTTGTTTAGTTTGGTAAAAACCAAGATAGTGCATTACAGCTCCATGACCTATCTCCCCATAACTTACTTCGCCGCAATCCGATTGAAAAATATTAAATTAAATAAATTAGAAATTTCGCTTTTATGGGTAATTTCTTTGATAATCGTTGCCGCGCTTTCTTTACTGTCCCTTGTAGGAAACAATCCAACTTTTAAAAATACTATAGCGAACTTCATCAACAACCCAATAACAACTGAAGCGCTCCAATTAGAAGGACCTTGGACTGGTATGGAATTTGGAATTGTAGGGATATTTTTTATCGGAGTTTTATTTGTTTTATACGCGCACAAATTTCAATACTTGTTCTTTTGGGTAGCTATATTTTGTCCCATGTTGTTGGTCAGTTTTGCACCAAAAATTGAAGCGCACAGCCAAAAGGAACTTGTGGCTTTTCATAAAGCTCGACAAAATGAAGATGCCTATTTTATCAGCCATTCTTTTGCCACCTATATTCCTAACTTTTATGCGCGAAATAAATCTTATCGTGAGGATGATGAAATATGGCAGATTCGCAAAGACGTTTTACAGAAATACAATTGTAATACTTACAGTAATTTACCTTTGGAGAAACGCGGAGCTTTTTCTTCAGAGATTTGGCAAAGACTTTTGACAGGTAAAATTGATAAACCAGTATACATAAGCATCCTTAAAAAAGACCAACATAAAATGTCGCAATATCCTAAACTTGAATTTCTTTATGAACGCGGCCCTTACGCATTCTATAAAAGAACTCTATTGCAGTAATTTAGTAGCACATTAGCCCTTAAATTTTTGAATTTGATTTTTGAGTGTTAAAAATCTGTGCTCATATTGTGACAATTTTATGTCAGTAAAAAAATGACATTTCCATGACACTAGAGACAATTTCTATAAAAAACTAGTCTTGTTCTTTGTATCTATGACAAATAGATTCATGCAAAAGTTAGCTATATACAAAAGGCAGAGAGATAAATTGGGACTAAATATTTCAGATGAATTATTGGAAGCAATAACAAAATCTTTGGGAAGCGCTATATACAAGCGAGAAACAGAAATTATATCCGTGCAAAAAGGCGAAATAGCTAAAATAAAAAAAGAATTTCTTGGAAATAAACTGGGTTTAGGAGATAATCCTATATTAGACGAGCATATTTGGAAAGTCTTGGAAAAATTAGGTCTCTCAAACAAGAGAAAATACCGAGTGCTGGTTTATTGTTTACTGGTAATCAAATTTGGCAAACAAAGCTATTTTATTTAATTAAAAAAAAACGTTCTATGACTTGGGGATAGTAGGTATGTTCCAAACTAGAAATCTTTTTTATAATAGATTCTATGCTTTCATCCTTACCAAGTTTTACCCGTCTTTGAAATAGGTAATCTCCTTCATCATAATTTTCATTAACAAGATGTATGGTTATACCTGTTTCTTTTTCCTTATTAGCCAACACTGAATGGTGGACGTGCGCTCCGTACATGCCCTTACCACCATATTTTGGCAAAAGACTTGGATGAATATTCATAATTTTATTTGAATACGTTTCAAGAATATTTGGTGTAATTTTTCTCAAAAATCCAGCAAGAATAATTCCTTCAACATGTGAAGAAATAAGTAATTTAAGTAATGTATCATTTTTTAAATCAGCATTTGAAAAAACAAAACAATCCATGTTTAATTGTTGACACTTTTTAATTACACCCGCCTCAGGATTGTTTGTATATACGCCCGAAATTTCAATAGATGCGTGACCATCAAAATATTCAATTATTGCCTGTGCATTGGTTCCGGAGCCCGAAGCGAGTATTGCCAAGCGAATCATAAACTTGGTTCAAAAGTATGTATATAAACCTCTAACTCTCTTAGGTGATTAATTTTATTAGCTACCTCTGGTCCGTATAAATGTCCATCTATGGTAATTACACGTTTATTTTTTTGATCAAAAATTGTTCGGGTAACAAATGGACCAGCCATAAAGTCATTCTTCATACTCCACCAACCTTTTAGGGTGTAACAAGGCATTCCACTAAAATTTTCTTTGGTAAAGCTGCAATCAATCTCGGGATCAATCTCCACATATGTATTGTCCAATTGGCCCTTCAAAAATTTTTTGGTTTTTTGATTTCGCATTTTTTTAATGTAGTTCAATTCAAATTGACTTTCCGACGCGAATGGCTCTTCATAAATACAAATTGCATAATCCATTTTTTTAGAATTTCTTCTATACCAAAGCATCTCTTTTTTATTTAAAGCCAATCGATAATAAGGATGTAGTGGTAAGGCAAATTTTCTCGACTTCTTCATTTTTATAAAGCTCGAATTTCTCGCCTTCCCGAGTGGAAACATTTTATTTTCTCCTACAGAAAGCTCCGCTTGCTCAACATATTGGATAAGTTTTTCTTGGTTTTTAACTATTTTTTCTAGAAGTGAATTTTGATTTTCTGCATAGATAATAAGTGTTTTTTGCGGCTTTGCCCACAAGTTGTTTATCACAAAACCAAAAGCATTTTTTTCATTTATTTTTTGTAAAAGATTTTGAACTGTTTGCCTATCAAATAGTGAAAGAAAATAATCTTTGGACTTGTTATCGAGAAGAATAATCGAATTGAAATAACGTCGAGTAAAGTTGCCCATTTGATCTAAAGGCAAAAATCTTGGTAAAAATTTTCTAGGTTTTGGAGGCAAAAGATTTTCTTCCTCAGCAGAAAAAACGTTCAGAAATGTTTCTTTCATTTGATGCTGAATTAATCGATCATCTGCTAGGATAAAAAAATCACCATATTTGGCATACGATTCAAGTTTAATTTGTTTGTTGTTGCCCTTATCACAAAAAGCAAACAAGCTGCAAAAAATGACAAACAGAAACTTCCTCATTTACTTATAAATTTTTAATTTTTGGTTGGGAAAAATTAGACTGCTGTGTAAGCTGTTCCAAGTTTTTAATTGCCCAACAGTAATTTTATACCGCTTTGCGATTAAAGGTAAACATTCCCCTTTTTTTACCGTATGGAAATAATATTTTGGTACCCTAGCCACAGTAGAAATCTTGTTTAAATCCATAAGCACATTTTTTCTTTCAAGTATCTTATAACTATAATCTTCGGGTAGTCTCAAAGCATAACTTTTTGAGGGTAAACGATCGGACTTCAACTCAGGGTTCCAAGATTTTATAGTGCTCACCTTTACCTCTAACACCTTTGCCAAGTCATCAAGGAAGTAAATGTCCCCTAAAGCAACCGTTGTTAAATTATGTAAGTCAATATCACTGGTTTTGGCTGTAATGCCGTACTCCTTATAGGTATTCATTATGTATGCCATAGCTATATATTTTGGAATATAATCTTGTGTTTCCTTATATAGAAATGGTTGAATTTCCCAAAAATTTTCCCCGCCTGATCTCCTCATAGCACGGGCAATACCTCCAGGGCCAGCATTATAACTTGCCAAAGCCAAATGCCAATCTCCAAAACGTTTGTAAGATTCTTTCAAATATTTAGCCGCAGCCTCCGTAGATTTTTCGATGGAGCTTCTTTCATCAATTTCATAAGTATTTTTCAAACCATAAAGTTTACCCGTTGCAGGCATAAACTGCCAAAGACCAACAGCACCTGACCGCGAAACAGCTTTAGGATTTAAAGCTGATTCAATTATCGACAGATATTTTATTTCGTAAGGAATGTCATACTGATCAAAAATTTTGTCGTAGATGGGAAAATAATGTTCAGACAGGCTCAATACTTCTTTAAGTCTCGGTTGCCAGTTGATGGCAAAAAAGTCGATGAACTTTGCTACTTGTTCATTATACACCATGGGCACCTCAAATTCGAGCTTGTTCATCTTGTTGTAAAAGATTTCCTCGGTCACATTTAGTGAACCACTCGGAAAAACGACCAAATGATCTTCATCTTTTTCAGTCAAGTTACTCGCCCTCGTACAAGAAAAACTAAACACGCAAAGAATAAGAATAAACCTAATCACTTGAAACAAATATGAATATAAAACTTAATTTTTGTATTGTGAATTGCCAACATAGACTGTTTTTTTGGGGATTTATATAAAATTAGACTAATTTGAGAGCATAAATTATGGCTGAACAATCCAAAAAAACATTTCAAAAAATCATGCAAGAATCTTCTATTCAGCCAAAGGAACAACTTTTACCTATTGATACAAAGCAAAAGGGCATAGAAATAGGCATACCTAAAGAAATTACTTATCAAGAAAAAAGAGTTCCACTTACGCCTTTATCGCTGAAATTACTTACTGAATATGGCTATATCTTCAAGATAGAAAAAGGTGCAGGCCTTCAAGCACATTTTTCTGATATGGAATACAGCGAAGCAGGAGCAGAAATTGTAAACAGTCAAAAAGAAATTTATGCATGTCAAACCATATTAAAAATTGACCCACCAACACAGGAAGAAATTGTACACCTTAAGGAAGGACAAAATCTCATAAGCGCGGTACAACTTGCTGATATCAAGGAAGATTGTATGCAGAGTATGATGCAGAAAAGGATAAACGCATTGGCGTATGAATTTATTGAAGACGAAGGTGGCAGCTTTCCCTTTACACAAACAATGAGTGAAATTGCCGGAAAAGCTGCCGTATTTATCGCGGCAGAATACCTAACCAACCAACAATATGGGAAAGGCGAACTTTTGGGTGGCATTTCTGGTGTACACCCAACACAAGTTGTAATTATAGGCGCGGGTACAGTTGCAGAACATGCCGCCAAAACTGCTTTGGGTGTAGGTGCTTCTGTAAGTATTTTTGACAATTCTGTATTTCGTCTCAAGAATCTGGAACAAAAATTAGGCAATAGAATTCATACTTCCACGCTTATACCTGAATTGCTGACTAAAGCGCTTCAAAATGCAGATGTTGCCATAGGCGCTATGGCCATGCGAAAAGCGGAGTCTCCATGCGTTGTAAGTGAAGAAATGGTGCAACAGATGAAAGCAAAGTCAATGATTATCGATGTTGCAATTGATCGGGGCGGAAATTTCAGTACATCAAAAATTACCAACCATCACGAGCCCGTTTTCGAGAAGTTTGATGTAATTCATTATTGTGTGCCAAATATTCCAAGCCGCGTAGCAAGAACTGCTAGCTATGCTTTAAGTAATTTGTTTACAGGCATATTTATTGAATGGGCAAAATATGGTGATTTAGAAACTTATATTTCTCATCATAAAGGTATGCGCATGGGAACGTACCTTTATAAAGGTCATCTTACAAATGAATTGTTGGGAAATAAATTCAATATAAAAATTAAGGAAATTGACTTTTTAATTCCGCCAACCTATTTCTCTATTTAAAGTAGATTTAGCTGGTACCTTGAAAAACTTTTGGCAAGCACCCATACTTTTTGAGCATTATTCACTCTAATTCTCTTTTCCAAAAGCTCTTCTTTGTGCTTACTGTCGATTTTTACCAAAAGTTTGAGGTAATATTTATACGCGGTATAAACGCCAAATCTGCAGGATAAAGGCAATTTTTTAATCCCGCTTAACGCATGCTTGAACTCTTCTTTTACTTCTTGAATAATTTGTTGTTTGTCTTCATCAGAGAAATTGGTGAAGTTCACATTTGGGAAATACAGTCTTCCTCTTTCTTCTAAATCGCTCTTAAGGTCTCTTAAAAAATTTACTTTTTGGAAGGCCGAACCAAGGGCTCTAGCGTTGGGCAGTAAGTCATTAAACAATTTTTTATTCCCCTCGGTAAAAACATGCAAACACATCAACCCTACTACTTCGGCACTTCCATATACGTACTTATCATATGAATCTTTATCGTGTACTTTTTGCTCTAAGTCCATCTTCATGCTCTCAAAAAAGGACTTTACTAGCGCTTGATCAATAGAAAATTGATGATGTGCCATTTGGTAAGCATGTAAAATTGGGTTGGTTGAAAATTTTCGCTCAATTGCTTCATAGGTCTGCGCTTCAAAATCATTTAACAAAAGACCTTTATCTTGATTGTGAAAGGTATCTACAATTTCGTCTGCATAACGAACCATACCATACAAAGCATAAATAGCCCACCTTAATTCACCAGAAATTAAACGAATGCCAACTGAAAAAGAGGTACTGTATCTTTCTGTTGTAAGCTTGCTCGATTCGAGAGAGACTTCATTGTATAATTTAATTGCATTTTTCATACCTTTCTCAAATATTTTTTGGGCACAAATAAGAAGCCAAACGCCTCTGCCCCATCTTTGGTTAATGTCTTATGGTGAATTTTATGCGCCTTTCTCATGGCTTTAAAATATTTAATATTTGTCTTTCTAAGCCATTTGATTCTTTGATGAACAAATACATCGTGAACCAAAAAGTATGCTACCCCGTAAAGACAAACTCCAATACCGATTTCGAAGAATATTGATGGAATTATTTTTTCGCTTGAAAGTACTATCAGCCCCGCCGAGACAAGGGCAAATACTACTGCAAATAGGTCGTTTTTTTCGAAAACTTGTTTGTGCACACTGTGGTGTGATTTATGCCATCTCCACATAAAGCCATGCATAATGAATTTGTGCGTAAACCATGCCATAAACTCCATAAAACAAAACGTAACAAAGATGAAAAATAATTTCATTGTCTTATTTTTACAATTGCACCAAATTTATGTTCATTTTTTGACTTTAAAAATTAAACAAAGTCAAATTACACTTTATCTCCTTAAATCATTTGATTATCTTTGGGAATGCGCCTTAATTACTTTTTACTTTTTTTGGTACCGGCTGCTTTATCATTTATTCAGTGTAATGATGAAGACCCAAAGAAATACAAGCAAATTTTGATGATTGGCTTTTCGCACAATTTTGACAATGAAAAGCTTGTATTTGACAACCAAACTTATCTTACCAGTAATGGCGATTCTTTTACTCCTTCTAAGTTGATTTACCATGTAAATAATTTCCAGTTAATTTCTGAAGATGGCACAACGTATAGGTTTGAAAATAAATATGCCCTGATAAACCCTGCCACAGGAAACACCCAAATTGAATTAGGAACATTCCCACTTGACGATTTTGTGTCACTGGCCTTTGATCTTGGTGTTAGAGATTCAACTATAAACATTAACGGCGGGCTTAATGACCAGTTTATAGATCCAATGTACTGGCAAATGAACTCAGGCTACATAAATTTTAAGTTGGAAGGTAATAGCCCTAGTAGTCCAAATGAAGGGGTGACAATGCACATCGGAGGCTATAAATCTGGCCAAGAAACAGCTCAAGAAATACGTTTAACATTGCCCAATAAATTGACAAATAACCAGGGGCTAAGCCAAAAAAAAGAGTTAAACATAAATGTTGATTTATCCAAGCTTTTTTCTGACGCCAGCCAGCTACCGCTTCGATATTTTCATAAGATTCATAAACCCGGAGATACCGCACAAATGGTATCAAAAAATTTTCCCAACATGTTTAACTTTTAAGCCTTTTTGTTAAACAAAATATTCCTTTTTATCCCCTCCCATTTAGCACGTTTCAATGGACTACCAGCAAATATTTCATTAAATACTTCGTGGGTCATCTCTTCCCAATCTGTCTTTGATAGGTTATTTTTTGGCCCTTCAAATTTGGGTTCTTGATGCTTTTGAGCAAAGCGATTCCAAGGACAAACATCTTGACAAATATCACAACCAAAAATCCAGTCATCCATTTTACCTGACATATGCGGCCCTATTTTGTCTTTGTGTTCAATGGTGAAATAAGAAATACAATTGTTGCTATTGATATTTTTTTCTGGCAAAATCGCATCTGTTGGACAAGCGTCTATACACGCCGTGCACGTACCACAATGGTCAGTATCTGGTATATCAGGCCATGCCTCCAAATCTGAAATTATTTCTGCCAAAAAATAAAAACTGCCTTTTTTTTTATTAATCAGCATTGAATTTTTACCTACCCAGCCAAGCCCTGACCGAGCTGCCCATGATCTTTCTAAAATCGGCGCAGAATCGACAAAAACCCGCCCATTTACCTGCCCAATTGACTGATTCAATTGCATTATAAATTCTTGTAATTTTTTCTTGACTACTTTATGGTAGTCTTTTCCCCAAGCATATTGAGCGATTTTGTACCCCTTTTCGCTCTTAGGTCGAGCTTGTTGAAAATAGTTATACATTAATGAGATGACCGTTTTGGCCCCGGGAACAAGTAAGGTTGGATCTAATCTTAATTCGAAGTGATTTTCCATGTACTGCATGCTTGCATGATGCTTCTGATTAAGCCAGCTTTCTAATCTACTTTCTTCTTCAACCAACTTTTCTGCCTTAGCAATTCCACAAAATTCAAAGCCCAATGACTGGGCAATGCTCTTCACTTCTTGGCTATTTTTTTGAAGTAAATCTGTTTTCAAAATAAGGTCGGCGCGTCCCCAGATTTTGTTTTACCCAAATGTTTATAGGCCCTAGTGGTTGCCTCTCTTCCTCGTGCTGTTCTCTGGACAAATCCCTCTTGGATAAGAAAAGGTTCATAAACTTCTTCAATCGTACCTGCATCTTCACCAACGGCTGTCGCGATGGTATTTAAACCAACTGGGCCACCGTTAAATTTATCAATAATTGTAAGTAAAATAAGGTTGTCCATTTCATCTAGCCCGCTTTGGTCAACATTTAATGCACGAAGTGCCATTTGTGCAATTTCCAAAGTAATGATGCCTTTACCTTTTATCTGAGCAAAGTCTCTAGTTCTGCGAAGGAGCGCATTTGCTATCCTGGGTGTTCCCCTACTTCTTTTGGCAATTTCCGAAGCTGCATTGTTGTCTATCGGTATATCCAATATTTGAGCTGACCTTTTGACGATAGTGGCAATCAATTTTGCATTATAGTATTCCAATCGGCAATTGATACCAAAACGCGCACGTAAAGGAGCCGTTAAAAGACCTGACCTAGTCGTGGCACCAATTAATGTGAATGGGTTTAAACTTATTTGTACGCTTCTTGCTGCAGGTCCAGTATCGAGTACAATATCAATCTTATAATCTTCCATTGCTGAGTAGAGATACTCTTCTATGACTGAGCTCATCCTATGGATCTCATCAATAAATAAAACATCTCCTTCCTCCAAATTAGTAAGCAATCCAGCCAAATCTCCTGGTTTTTCCAATACAGGTCCACTGGTGATTTTCATTTGACTATCCATTTCATTGCTGATGATGTGTGACAAAGTGGTTTTCCCTAAGCCTGGAGGACCATGCAACAAAACATGGTCTAGTGCTTCACCCCTTTGTTTAGCAGCTTTTACAAACACTTTGAGGTTTTCCACCAATTTATCTTGACCCGTAAAATCTTCGAAACGCGCAGGACGCAATACTTTCTCCGCATCTTGCTCGATAGGCGTTAGATGATTTTTATCCGCTTGCAAGTGCTCGTTTGACATGAATTGCGAAGTTACTTTTTTTTCTTTTGCACATCTTTACATGCAACTTTCATGTAAGCCAATACGTTTATCTTCGTAACAATGAAAGGGAATAAATGCCTATTGGTGCTGTTTGTACATTTTTTTATGGCTTCATCTGTTTTTGCACAACTTGTTGATCCAAAAGAGATTACATGGGATTCAAAATCGATAAATTTGGGCGTGGTGAATGTGTCTGAAGGTCCAAAAATAGCCGCTTTTGATTTTGTAAATAGAAGCAAAATTCCTTTACTTATTAAACAGGTAACAACAGAATGCGGCTGCACAGCACCACAATTTCCTACAAAACCAATTCTTCCTGGAGAAAGAGCGCAAATCAAAGCCACTTTTCAGTCTTCTCGTGTATATGGCCGATTTGAAAAATATCTACGCGTTCTTGGAAATTTTATAGGCAACCAGGAAATTTCATTGTCTATCAAGGGTACTGTGAATCACGATCAAAAAGTTCCTTATACAAGAGAAGAATCAATCATTCAAAACAAAAAAGCCGGCCATTTTAGACTTAAAAGTCATTTTGTGCTTTTTGGCGAAATGGACAAAAATGAGAAACGTCAATTTCCGATTATTTACAAAAACAATGGAACATATGATTTGCAATTGATTAACATAGAAAAGCTTCCAAAATCCATTTCTTGGAGTGGCCCCACAAAACCAACCAAACCGGGAGATTCAGATACTATTTTTTTAACCTATGACCCTTCGGTGTCAGACGATATTTGGGGCTTTCAAAATGGAAGATTTATTCTGTATACAACAGATAATTTCAACCCCCGGAAAGAGATTATCTATAATGCAAGTATAAAAAAAGATTTTAGCAAATTGCGAAAAAAGGAGCTTAAAAAAGCCCCGATGGCAAGCTTGAGCTCAAACAAAGTTGACCTAGGAAAAATTAAAGCAGGTCTTAAAAAATCGGGCACCTTCACTATAACAAATACAGGCAAAACAACGCTAAAAGTATACCATATTAAAACCGATTGTAGTTGTACAATAATCAAGAATCCAAAAAGGGAAATAGCGCCTAACAGCTCCTCGACTTTTTCAGTTGAATTTGACTCTATATTCAAAAAAGGTATTCAATCAAAACCAATTACTATCTACACAAATAGTCCAAACAGTTCTGTAATAACGGTTCAGATTAAAGCAAATGTCACCGATTATATGGCAACTGATTATTAACTTTGGTTCGGTTTTTGTTTAAACAACTACGATGAAAAACTTTCTGTTTATTTTTTTAACCTGTATATCCAGCGTATTCATTTCTTTAAGTATCATAAAGCAGTACCCAAGTCTAATTTTGGGATCCACTCAAAATACAGATTCCCAAATAAGAAAAGAGATTGTTCTAGTAAATGAACAACCGGAAAGTGGAGGTAACTTCAATTTGGCCTCAACAAAAAGTACCCCCTCCGTAGTCTTTATAAAAACAGAGAGTTCTGTACAAAGAAGAACATGGTTTTTTGATCCATTTGGTAGCATTGGAAAAGTGAGCAGCTCAGGTTCAGGGGTTATTTTATCTGCTGATGGCTATCTAGTTACCAATCATCATGTGGTAAAAAATGCTGATAAGATTGAAGTCATGCTTAACAACAGCAAAATGGCTTACGAAGCCAAACTTGTTGGTGCTGCACCATCCACAGATTTGGCTCTTTTAAAAATTGATGCGGGTGATTTACAGGCCATAGAATTCGCTGATAGCAAAAAGCTAAAAATTGGAGATTGGGTATTGGCTGTTGGCAATCCATTTAATCTAAATTCTACCGTAACAGCGGGAATTGTTAGCGCCAAAGGAAGGAATATAAATATTGTGAATAGTGAATTCCCAATTGAATCATTCATACAAACCGATGCTGCAATTAACCCTGGCAACAGCGGTGGAGCATTGGTCAACCTTGAAGGCAAACTAGTGGGAATCAATACAGCAATAGCAAGTAAAACTGGAAGCTACATTGGATATGGGTTTGCCATTCCAGCAAATATTGTACAAAAAATTGTTGGCGATTTAAGGCAATATGGACAAGTGCAAAGAGCTTTTGTGGGACTGTCGGTAGAAGATTTGAGAAACGAGAGCTTACAACAACTTGAAAATATCAAATATGGTGTTTTGGTTAATAGAGTAATTAGCCAAAACAAAGAAGC
>CENP01219553.1_pt1 | contig 39087 bp, 26 predicted proteins | sample 361281 | NCBI WGS metagenome assembly CENP01 (sample SAMEA2591122, study PRJEB7988) | marine metagenome | biome: marine biome (ENVO:00000447); feature: deep chlorophyll maximum layer (ENVO:xxxxxxxx); material: saline water (ENVO:00002010), including plankton (ENVO:xxxxxxxx) | depth 70 m
CAGTGTTCAGGAGTTGCAATAAAAATTACATCAATATCTTTATTTTCAACAAGTTTCCTGAAATCCTTTTCTACTTTAGGTACATATCCTATATTTTCATTACTCCATTTGTTATGTTTTTCAATTATCGCATCATCTACATCACAGCTAAATAGTATTTTGGCATTATCTTGAAGATTTATTGCAGCACCAAGGGCTTTTCCTCTACTACGAATTCCTGCAATAGCACAATGTATTCGATCGTTTGCACCTAGTATATTCTTTCCAATCATAATATTAGGACTTATTGAACCTATTGCAGCTGCAGCAAAAGATGTCTTTTTAATAAAATCTCTTCTTGTATTATCCATTTTAAAACTCTCTAACTTTTATATTCTTAAAGGAAACCTGATCACCATGTTCTTGCAAAAGTATTACCCCCTGTGGCCATCTACCAAACTGTTCCCATTTTTCATACTTACTTTTTTCTACAAGTGCCTCAAAAGTTTGACTAAAGCGATCAAATTCTACAACTTTGACATGGTTTAACCAATGTTCCACCTTTCCACCATTAACAAGAATTCGGGCATTATTCCACTTGCCAACCCCTTTAAAGTTTTTCCCACGAGCTCCAGTATCTTTATTTTCTGCTCGGATTAAATCATAAAGTGATCCTACTGATCGATTTCCATTTTTGCCTAATTTATAGTCAGGATGTTTTTCATCATCAAGAATTTGAAATTCTAAACCTATAGCTGAACCTTCACCTTTATTTAAATTAGATTTTACTAAATATTTAATTCCACTATTTGCTCCAGGACTTAAAAGAAAATCTACACTCAATTCAAAATTTCTAAATGATTCTTTGGTAACAATATCTCCACCATTTGTAGATTCTTTACCATCTGTAGCTTCTACTGTTAGTATACCATCTTTTATTATCCAGCCCTTTTCAGGAAAGTTTTTTCTTTTTGCTCCTCGCCAGCCTTTTGTAGTTTTACCATCCCATAGCATTCTAAAGCCAAGACGTTTTTCATCTTGAGTTAGCTCTCCATCAAGATAACTAATACAAGGCGCTTTATTTGATGCAATCATTCTATTTTTTTCAAGATCAGAAGTCAGAATACGGATGTTCTTCCATCTTACTTGTTTTCCTTCTTGTTCAGTATCAGAAATTCCATGGACTTGAAACGCAATAAATCCTTTTTGGGTCATATCATCAAATAAATTTGATGTTTCAACGCCATTAACAAAAGTTTTTATAGAATTATCAATTGCTTCAATCCTATATTTATTCCATCTACCATTTATAAATGCCCCTTGTCCTTCTTTATTCCTTGAAAGTGGGTAAAGCCAACCTCTTCGTGCTTCATCATAAATTCCACCAGCCCATCTTCTTGTACTAGTTTCTATCTCACATTGATATCCATGAACCCTTCCATTCATATAGCTTTTAAGGCTTTCACTTCTAAATTGTACCCCTGAATTTAAATTATAATCAACTAAGACATCAAATTCAAGTATAAAGTTAGAATATTTGGTCTTTGTCGCTAAAAAACTATTTGGAGTATTTAATTTGGATGTACCAATAAGAATACCATCTTTAAGAGTGAAATCAGCTTTTCCATTTAGCCGAACAAAATCATTAAGATTATTATTTTGTAATAAGTTTTGCCATTTCGTTTCTTGTCCTTTAAGTTGTAGGGCGATTAATAACAAAAATAAAATTAAAGTAAATATGTTTTTTTTAGGAGAAAAATACAATTCGTTTAGCTTTAGTAACATTATATGATAACCCAATATAGCAAAAGTTTTTTGTTAAATTGCAGATGCCAAAATGTGTATATTTCAATTTAATTCTAAAAATGGCATCACGAAGATACTTTATTAAAAAAAGTGCTGTGGCTGTTGGCCTCCCACTACTAACCTCTAAAACAGATGTGTTTTCCATATTCAAAAGTTCGCCTTTAGAACAAATAAATATTGGTATTATAGGAACTGGAGATCGTGGTCAAGGACTTATGAGACTTATTAATCAAATTGATGGAATTAAATTGGTCGCAATATGCGACAACCTTCAGTTTAGATTGGATCAAGCTGCTATTATATCTCCAAAATCCAAACAATATTCTAATTACAAAGAACTTCTTTCCAATAAAAATTTAGATGCTGTAATTATTAGCACACCACTAAATACACATGCTTCTATTGCTTGTGACGCTGTAGATGCGTCTTTACATATTTATTGCGAAAAAACCATGGTTAAGGGTTATCAAAGTACTATTAGTTTGTTTGAGAAAGTGAAAAAGAAACATAATAAAATCTTTCAGACGGGTCATCAATATCATAGCTCAAGGCTTTACTCCCATATAGTTGAAATGGTACAAGATGGAGAAATTGGCCAAATTAGCGCTATTCAAGCTCAGTGGAATAGAAATGGAAATTGGAGAAGGCAAGTTCCACATCCTAAATTTGAGCGTCAAGTTAACTGGAGAATGTATCGTGAATATTCTTATGGACTCACAGCTGAACTTAGTTCACATCAAATTGATTTCTCTAATTGGCTTCTTAAATCAACTCCAAAAAAAGTAATTGGCTTTGGTGGTATAGATTATTGGAAAGATGGTCGTGAGACCTATGATAACATACATCTAACTTATTCATATCCTAGTGGTGTAAAGGCAAGTTATATCTGTCTTACATCAAACGGAAAAGACGACTATCAAATTAAGTTGATGGGAGACAAGGCTACGATAATAATAGGGTATCAAAATGCTTGGAAATATCCTGAAGGAAAATACAATAAAGTTGTAGATAATGTAGATGGTGTTTCAGGGGCTACTTCAAGTTGGACAGAGGGTAAGGGTAATCCTATTAACATTGACCATAAAGAGCCTACATATCAAGCACTTGAAGACTTCAGAAATTCAATAATAAACAATATAACTCCAATGTCTAATATCAAAAGTGGTGCAGACGTAGCTTTTGCTGTAGATATGGGAATACGTGCAATGGATACAGAACAAGTAGTTGTTTGGGATCCAAAATATAATTTATAATATGTTTGATTTAAAAAATAAAGTAATTGTTTTAACGGGAGCTACCGGTGCATTAGGTGGTGAACTAGCGCTAAGTTTAGCAAAAGCTAATACTAAGATGGTGATTCTAGGGAGAAATCAAGGATTACTTGACAAGCTAAAGAAAAAATTAACCCCTTTTACTTATGTAGAGTGTCATGTTGTAAATGTTATGAATCGTTCAGAATTAGAGAAGGTTCGATCATCTGTAATGCAAACACTTGGCCGAATTGATTCACTAATTAACGCAGTTGGAGGTAATCTTTCCGGTGCAGTAATTCCAGACGATAGAACTATTTTTGATCTTTCAGAAACTGATTTTGACGATGTCGTTGAATTGAATCTAAAAGGGACTATTTTACCCTCCATTGTATTTGGGGAGGTAATAGCAAAACAAGGGAAAGGAAGTATTGTAAATTATTCTTCAATGACAGCAGACAGAATTATAACAAGAGTAGTTGGTTATTCTGCAGCAAAAGCTGCGATGGAAAATTTTACACGATGGATGGCTGTAGAAATGGCTTTAAAATTTGGAGACGGAATTCGAGTAAACGCTATAGCTCCAGGATTTTTTATTGGAAAGCAGAATAAAAAGTTACTATTAAAAGAGGATGGAAGTCTAACTGATCGAGGAAAAAAAATTATACGAAATACACCAATGAAACGTTTTGGAGAACCTGAAGAATTAAATGGTGTAATTCACTTTTTATGCAGTGAAAGTTCACGATTTATAACAGGTGTTGTTTTACCTGTTGATGGAGGTTTTAGTGCTTATAGTGGAGTTTAAAAAAATACGATAATGAATGAGTCTTTTCGATGGTATGGACCAAGTGACCCTGTTACTTTAAGTGATATAAGACAAGCAGGAGCTTCTTCTGTTGTTTCTGCTCTTCATGAAATACAAAATGGTGTGGTTTGGAATAGGTCTGCTATAGAGACACATCAAAAAATTATTAAAAATTCAGGATTGAACTGGAATGTAGTGGAATCTGTACCTATACATGAGGATATTAAACAACGTAATGGTTCTTTTGAATTATATATTGAGAATTACAAAAGAACTCTTGAAAACCTCTCTTCATTTAATATTAAGACAGTCTGCTATAATTTTATGCCGGTATTAGATTGGACACGTACTGATCTTTATTATCCTATGCCAGACGGTTCTAAAACTTTATATTTTAGCTGGATAGCCTTAGCAGCATTTGATTTATTCTTAGTTAAACGAGATGGTGCAAAAGATGAATATGATTCTCAATTAATAAAAGAAGCTGAAAATTATTTTAAAGGTCTTTTGCCTTCAGATTTGGAACGCCTTTCAAAAAGTATTATCGCTGGACTTCCAGGTGCTGAAGAAGGTTATAGTGTAGATGAATTTAAAGCTCAGATAGAAAAGTATAGCAGCATTAGCAAATTAGATTTACAAAAAAATCTAATTCTTTTTTTAGAGGCAATTATTCCAACGGCAGAATCTTTAGGAATAAGAATGTGTATTCATCCTGATGATCCGCCTTTTCCACTTTTTGGTATTCCAAGGGTTGTTAGTACTTCAGATGATTTAGAAACTATTTTTTCTAAGGTTCCTTCAATTTCAAATGGACTAACTTTTTGTACCGGCTCTTTAGGAGTTCGATCTGAGAATAATCTAATCAAGATTTTTGAAAAATGGTCTGAAAGAGTTCACTTTCTTCACCTTCGAAGCACTCATCGTGATAGTAAGGGAAATTTTTATGAAGCAAATCACTTAGAAGGCGATGTAGATATGTTTTCTATTGTTCGTAAAATTTTAATGGAAGAACATAAAAGAAATAAAAGTGGTCGTTTAGATTGGAAAATACCCATGCGTCCAGACCATGGACATCAAATGTTGGATGATTTAAATAAAAAAACTAATCCTGGTTACTCTGCAATAGGAAGACTTAGAGGATTAGCAGAATTACGGGGACTTTCACTTGGAATACAAAAATATATTATGTGATTCACTGAAATAGTTTTATTTATAATAGGTCAGAAGTACCCAGACTAGAAATTTAGTGTATCAGGAAGATATTTTGCTACTAGATCTTCGTAATAAGGCTTTAAAGCGTTACTGTTCGGTTGAACTGGGGCTTTTGAATATAAGTCGTAATTATTGAATTTTCTAACCCATTCAAACATTTTAAGATCAGTTTTATCCATTAGGTAATTATATGCTTGCTCCTTATGCTGTGCATAAAAAGAGTGATAGCGTATCATATATAAAGCTTCTTGGGGTAAATAATTTTTCATTATCTGATATAAGTACTCATCGTGGCCCCAACTCATTTTTACTTGATTCAATCCGCAATTTTCTTTATAAATTCCAAATTTTGTGTTGTATTTTGGATTACTGTTATCTGGGTTTAAAGAAAAATATTCTGAATGAACAATTGAATTTGAAAAAGAACATCCTACAGGAAAAGTATCCCCAACAACTGCCCATTGTGGCTCTCCAAATAAACAAAGAACTTTTCCGACATCATGAAGAAATCCAGTTAAAACAAACCAGTCTGGATGACCATCATTCCTTATGGCCTCAGAGGTTTGAAGTAGGTGTTGTAATTGATCTAACTCAATGTCAGGATCACTATCATCCACTAATGTATTAAGAAACTCTACAGCGTCCCATAGGGACATCCTGCGATGGTTGAATTGTAAGAAAGTTGCTTCTTTATCACACACAAAATCATAAGATTGGTATTGATGATTGAGTTTATAAAACTCCTTAACTCCTTCAGCTCTTTTTGAATTTTTATAATCCCTAAATTCTTCTTCTGTTTTTTTGGAAGGATTTTCTGGATAACGTTTTAGTAGATCGTCTTCCCAATCTTCGATATTATTTAAGGGGTTTAATTTCTTATCCATCATATGTTGTTAAATTAAAATTATAAATAAATATTTTATTTTTTGTAAATAATCATTCATTTTTTCGGTTATTGCAAATAATCATAAACCTAATTAATTCACTTTTATAAAATTGAAAATTTTGATTTTTTTTAAAAAATTAATAAAAAAAGATATTATTATTTTTTTCTTTATTCCTCTTTTTTTTTCCTGTATTGATCCAATTTCTCCTGATTTTGACTATCAATCTGACTTGATTATCATTGATGCAATGGCATCAACTATTCCAGGGACCACATTTGTGAATATTAAAAAAACAATTTTAGAATATGGACGATATTCTTCTCGTTTTATTGGTGGTTGTAATGTGAAAATTATTAATCTAGACACCCAAGAAGAAGTTCATTTTGAAGAAACAGAATCCAATTATTTAGTATCTAGAGATTTTAAATTAACTCCTGGTTCGCGATGGGAAATGGAAGTTTTGTTACCAAATGGAAAACTTTACCGATCTGAATCAGAGTTGGTTCCAAATGAAGTATCAATCGATAAAATATCTGGTAGTTTTACAGACGAATTGATTTATGATGAAGCTGAGGATAAGTATGTCGCTGGTCATGAGGTCTCAATAGATTTTAATGACCCTGATAACGAACAAAACTTTTATTACTTCCAATATCGTGGATTTGAAAGAGAGTTTTATTGTAAACGCTGTGATTACGGGATATATCGTTATGGAGAGTGTGTTTCACAAATTAACAATCCTCAAGCTAAAGATTATTATACATATTTGTGTGATCAAACCTGTTGGAAAATAAATTTGAATGAGGAAATTTCTCTTTTTGATGATGAATTCACAAATGGAAAGTCAATTAAAAATTTACTAGTAGGTCGAGTACCTTTTTATTCTAATTCAGATATACTGGTAGAAATTCTTCAACTAAATATCACTCAAAAAGCATTTAAATATTATAAAACTATTAAAGATATAGTAGATAATAATAGTGGTTTTAATGCACCTCTGCCATCTGCTTTAATTGGAAACTTCTATAATGTTGATGATCCTGAAGATCCAGTTTTAGGTCGATTTACAGCGGCTGCTGGAAAAAGTAAATCAATTTTTATAAAGCGTGGTGGCATAAATGCAATTTTTGAAGGTGAATACCAATATCCACAACCTGAATTGTTAGGAGATCCACTTCCTAATCCCATAACCTATTCAGCACCATGTAATGAGAGTCGATATCGAACTGCAATAAAACCATTAGAATGGGATCAATAAAAAAAAACATTTTAAACTTTATTCTATTTTTTATACTTAGCCTTGTGTTCATACGCTCATTATCTGCTCAAGAGTTTTCATTAACACTTTCTGTGTTTGATTCGGACTCTTCTGAACCCTTATACGGTGTTACTGTTCTATTAGATTCCTGCAACTGTGGCGGCATAACAAATACAAGCGGTATTTTTTCTAAACGTCTTGAAACTAATAGTTACAAATTATCAGTAGAGTACCTAGGATACAAAAAGGAAAACCTTACTGTTAACCTAAATAAAAATATAAATCTAAATCTTTTCATGCAGATTGAGGAAGAGCAGCTTTCAGAGATTGTATTACTTGCTAAAAAACGAAATCAAAATGTTGAGAGTCCTCAAATGGGTGTTTTTGAAATGAATGCTCGCGATTTAATAAAGATTCCTACTGCACTTGGAGAATTTGATGTCTTAAAAAGCATAACCCTTCTTGCAGGAATAAATAATTCTGGTGATGTAAGTAATGGAGTTTCAATTAGAGGAGGGTCTCTAGATCAGAATTTAATGCTTTATGAATCTGCACCGATTTTCAATCCAACTCATCTTTTTGGGCTATTTTCTGTTTTTACTCCTGATGTAATTTCAGGAGTAGATATTTATCAAGCTAATATACCTGCTAATTACGGGGGACGTATTGCCTCTGTCGTTAATGTAAAAGTAAAAAATCCATACGTAGATCGTTTTAAACTAGAAGGAGGTATTGGTTTGATTTCTTCCCGACTTACACTTAGCACACCAATAATAAACAACAAATTAATGTTATTAGCAGGTGGCCGTTCAAGTTTCACAGATTTTCTTTTTCCTCTTTTAGTACCTCGTTTAAAAAATACCAAAGCTAATTTTACTGACGCTACAATTAAATTATTATACATCCCAGATGAAAATAACCAACTTACATATACTCATTTCTTGTCAAATGATTTTTATCAATTAGATTTAATTTCTTCTATTGAGAATATTGTATCCTCCGAAAATCAATACGATTTTGAAACGTCAAATCATACATTAAAATGGCTCCATACTTTTCAAAATAATACCAATCTTACAGGAAAGCTTGTTCATAGCAATTATTTACCTGAAAACTTATTCCCTGAAATAGATTCAGATAATATTATTAGATTTAAATCTCAAATTCAATACACAAGTGGACAATTTGAATTTAAAGATAATAGAGAAGACGCTTACGATTACTTCTTTGGAGTTCAATTAAATCGATATAATATTGACCCTGGTGGTCTTGACCCTGGGAATGGAAATTCTATTATCCCAGTAAATCTTAAAAATGAAATAGGTCAAGAAAATTCGTTTTATGCTAGTCTTAACTGGAGTCCATTCAATATTATATCTATATCTACAGGACTTCGTTTTACACAATTTAACTTATTGGGTCCATTTGATGAGTCACAATACAATGACCAAGGACTTTTCCAAGAAATAAAAAGCTTTAACAAAAATGAGCAAGTTATCCGGTTTTTTAACCCTGAACCGCGTTTAGGGTTAAATTTAAAACTTAGTAAAACAAGCTCTATAAAGATGAGCTATGCTCGAATCTATCAATATATTCAAAATATTTATAATACTAGTACACCATTACCAACTTCAAGATGGAAGATTTCAGATCGGTATATTTTACCTCAAAAAAATGACACTTATGGCTTTGGATTTTTTAAGAATTTTTTGGATTTAGGTTTAGAAATTTCATCTGAAGGATATTACCGTAAAACAAATAATAATTTAACCTTTAAACCTGGTGCAGATTTTTTTCTTTCAGAATTTTTAGAACGCGAAGTTACTCAAGCTAGAGGGAAAACATATGGTATAGAATTTAGTCTAAGAAAACCAAATGGTAAGTTTAATGGTTTTATGAATTATACTTGGTCACGAAGTTTATTAAAAACAAATGAAGAATCACTGTTAGCAAGAATCAATAATAATAATTGGTATCCTTCTGACTTTGATCGACCACATACTTTAAATGCTACTGTAAATTTTGAGGGCAACATCTACAATACTTTTAGCTTTAATTTTACAGGGCAAACTGGTCGACCTTTCACAATTGCAAATGGAGTGTTAAATCAAGAAAATGTTACGATACCTATTTTTCTGTCTCGAAATAATTCTAGATTACCTGTTTTTCATCGTTTAGATTTTTCTTGGAAGATAGCATATAGTAAAGATCCAAAAAGACGATTTAAAAGCGACTGGATATTTACAATATATAATGTTTACGGGAGAAAAAATCCGTTTAATATTTATTATACGCAGAGAGATGGAGGTAAAGATGGTTCTGTTTTTTTGGATAGTCCTCTAGGTGCTTATGAGCTGTCAGTCATCAAAGGGGCCTTAGTTTCTCTTTCGTACAACTTCAAATTTCAATAGTTTAAATACATTTTTAAAAAGATGTAATTTTATATTTCATATATGTTGATGAAATCAAATATAATAGTTTGCTTTGGTGAAATCCTTTGGGATCTATTTCCTGATGGAAAAAAATTAGGAGGAGCGCCTTTTAATGTGGCAAGTTCTTTAAAAGGTTTAAATGCTAATGTACAATTCATCAGTCGAATTGGTAATGATTCTTTAGGAAGAGAATTACATGAGAAGATTAAAATTCATGGTATTTCCACGAAATATTTGCAAATAGATACAGTATATAAAACAGGTGATGTTCTAGTTAGTATTGATTCAAAGGGCTCGGCAAAATATGAAATTTCAAAAAATGTTGCCTGGGATTTTATTGAGGCCTTACCTGAAACTATCAAATTGGTTAGCAATTCTTCAGCTTTCATTTTTGGGAGTCTTATTGCGAGAGGAAAATCTTTTGAAGCTTTAAAGTCTTTTTTGAGAGTATCTAAATTTAGTGTTTTTGACTTAAACTTAAGACCTCCATTTTATAGTAAGTCATTACTTATTCAATTAATGAATCAATCTGATATGCTTAAGTTTAACGACGATGAATTATATCAAATTGCAAGTATAATTGAATCTTCTTTTGACTCGATAGAAAAACACATTGAGTTTATTGCAAAACAAACCAATACTGACATCATTTGTGTAACTAAGGGAATGAATGGAGCAGTTTTATATTATAAAGGAGATTGGTTTTATAATAATGGTTATAAGGTTGAGATAGTTGATACCGTTGGAGCAGGGGATTCCTTTTTAGCCACCTTAGTTAACGGCCTAACAAAAAATGAACCTTTACAAGAAACCATAGATTATGCATGTGCCATGGGCGCTATAGTAGCCAATAGCCCTGGAGCTAATCCTAGTATCAATAAAAGAGAACTTAAGTCCTTTATAGAAAATTCCCTTGAAAACTAATTTTATATTATATTGTTTCTAAATTTTCATTATGAAAATATTACTCTTATTAATTACCCTGTTTTCCATTTCAATAATTAGTTCTCAGAATCTTGATGGAAAACAATTATTGGAAAAGGCTATCGCATATCATGACCCATATTCTAATTGGAAATCCTTTAATTCAAGTTTTAATGTTGTAATGGATTCCCCTAATAGACCCATACGAAAAAGTAAAATAGAGATTAACCTCCCCTCTTCTTTTTTTAGGCTAACAGTTAATCAAAATGAAGATATATTAGTGTCAACTTTAATAAATGATAAATGTATTTTAACGTTTAATGGTGAGAAGGATTTCTCAGACGAAATTAAAAAAGAGTACCGTTTAGATTGTGAGAGAGCCTCTGTTTTAAAAGACTATTATACATACCTTTATGGTTTACCAATGAAACTCAAAGACCCTGGTACAATAATTGATCCCAATGTTCAAAAAACTACAATAAAAGGTATAAAATGTTTTGTATTGAAAGCCACATATGAAGAAGCTGTTGGAAACGATACCTGGTATTTTTACTTTGATCAAAAAACTTATGCTTTAAAAAAGTATCAATTTTATCATGATGAATCCAAAAATGATGGAGAATATATTTTGTTGGAGGATGAAGTTGTTGTAAATGGAATTAAAATGCCTAAGAACAGAAGTTGGTATTTCAACTCTAATGATCAATTTTTAGGAATTGATAAATTAATTATTAAATAATTAAAAAATGTATAATCATCTAAAAAACAAATTAAAAATTCATGCAATCATATTTTTTCTTTTACCTTTTATTGCAATTGCACAAAACAAAAAAGAAATAATAGGAAAATGGGACTTAGAGGTAGCCATGAATGGGAAAATACTTCCATCATGGCTTCAGGTTAAACAATCTGGTACTAAAGCTTTGGTCGGATACTTTGTAGCACATAATGGAAGTGCAAGGCCAATCTCTGAGGTTTTTTATCATGATGGAATTTTAGATTTCAGTATTCCACCTCAATTTGATGGTTATAATGATATGCATTTCCAGGGGATATTATCTAACGGAATATTGAAAGGAACTATTTTAAGCAGTGAAGGTGATTCATACTCATTTAGTGGTGTTCCGGCTCCAAAACTTATTCGAAATACAGAAATAAAATGGGGCAAAGCTAGTTCTATATTTAACGGAATAAATCTTGAAGGATGGCACTCTTCGGATAAAAAGGAAATTAATCAATGGATAGCTGAAGATGGACTGCTAAAAAATCCTAAATCAGGAGTTAATTTGATATCTAATAACCTATATAATGATTTTAAATTACACATTGAAGTTCGTTACCCTAAAGGAAGTAATTCTGGAATTTATCTCAGAGGGCGCTATGAAGTTCAAATAGAAGATAGTTATGGTAGCGATCCCGAATCAATTCTTTTTGGTGGTATTTATGGTTTTTTAACACCCAACGAAATGGCGGCAAATCCAGCAGGTCAGTGGCAAATTTTTGATATCACATTAATTGGTAGACGAGTAAGTATTATTGCAAATGGAAAACCAATAATAACTGATCAAATCATTCCAGGTATAACCGGAGGTGCAATAGATAGCAAAGAATCTATGGCGGGACCTATAATGCTTCAAGGGGATCACGGAAAAGTTGAATACCGAAATATTAAAATCCAACAACCCAAATAGATAGAACTTAAAAAAAGTAGCTATTTTGATTTAATCAGGTTATATTTTTCTTTATAAAACTCAATAATAGGAGGAAAAGGGCCGTACTTGTGTTGGTCAGAAGAAAAATTATCACTCCAAGGCCCATATGGAGTAGAGACTGGCTTCAATTTCTTGTCGGGATAATCTTTTTCTTTTTCAGCTTTTTTTGGTCTAGAAAAACTATTAATATATCCTGCAACATGATAGGCTTCTTCATCTGAAAGTTTAGTATTTTCCCAATTGGCTTGTAAATATGGCATATTATTTTTTATAAAAGCTGCAGCAGTTAAAACACGGTACATACCAGCACCGTCATTATATGCATCTGGACCCCAAAGTGGAGGATATTGATAACCTTTATCAGCATCCTCATGACGAATTCCTTCTCCATTCTTTCCATGACAAACGATACATTCATTAGCATAGATGTTCTTTCCTTTTTCTAAATCTACTGCAAATTGAGGAGGGTCAATTTTAGGATAGCCTTTAAAATTTTCAGTATTTAATCTAGGTATACCGTAATCAAGCCATTCCATATAGGCAATAATAGCTTTCATTTGTTTTGCATTTTTTGGGATTGGTCTACCATTCATACTTCGCTCCATACAACCATTAATTCGATCGACAAGAGAACCTTCTTTATTAGCTCTTCCTCCAAATTGAGGAAAACGATCATTTATACCAATCCATGAGGCAGCTCCTGACATAGTCCCTCCATTCAAATGACAATTAGTACATGAAAGATTGTTACCGCTAAATCTCCTTTTAGAATCTTTATTTAGTGGACCCATATATTGTGATGAGGCGCTTAGAAGCAAGTAACCCTCTTTTACCTTCTCAGGAGTTATTGGATTATTTAATACTAGTACTTTTTCATCCCACTTAACAATAATTTCATCTGGTAAAATCTTCCCTTCATCATAATAAATAATTCCAAAAAAAACAATTAACATAAGTGAAAACAATGTTATTAAAAGAGCAAGTAATTTTTTAACAAGTTTTTGGAATTCCATTATTATTCTAAAATATAACTATAAATGAATATAATACTTAAAATTATAATTGAAATCGAAAGCTCTATAAGGCTTGGTTGATTTGATTTTATAACTTTAGTAAAATTAATGAAGATCTAAAATATCAAATCAATATTATTATGAAAATTAAAACCTATCTCTTAATACTTATTGTTTATTCAGCATGTATGAATGCTCAAAAATGGGAAACCCCTATTATCGATGGATTTGGTGAAGTAAAATATTTCGATAAGGCAAACATTCAGCCTAATCCATCTTTAAAATATAAATTACTATTTGACATTAAGGATCAAACAGAAAAAAATGGAGTGAACAAGGGCCTTTGGGTTATAGCACGTACACTTAATATGCTTTCTTTAGGCAAAGTACCAATAGACAATATCAAAATAGTAGCATCAATACATGGTGATGCTTCTTTTCTAGCTTTAAATGATAAAGTTTACAAAAATAAATTCGGTAAAATCAATTCCAATTTGGAATTAATAGACAAATTAATTGCAAATGGAGTAGAAATTTATGTTTGTTCTCAGGCTACTGCATCCAGAAACATAAATCAAAACTCAATTAATAAAAAAATAAAGCGAGCTTATTCCGGTCTGAGTGTTTTAGCTAATTATCAGTTAAGAGACTATATATTTATGCCTTATTAAATATATTATTGAATTTTAATAAGTAATGTTTAGCTTATTTAGGATCATCACTCACTCTAAACGTATATTGGCTAATCCAATGTCAACTCCTTTTTCAGCTTTAATTATTAAAGCAGAAGTAATTTTGGACATATCAATACCTAATTTTTCAAATGAACTTAAACTAATTCTATATTCTTTCCAGTTTCCACTTATCTTAAATTCTAATGTTTTATCACAATTAATAATAGTATTACATTGGCCAATTTCTAATAGAGCATTCGATCCTGCAAATGTTTTAGCGTAAAAAGACAATTTCATTGCACCATTTGACTGACGCAACATATCATCTGGTTCATTTGATGAAATACGAAAATAATCTCCATCAGATTTTGTCCAATTAATTCGTAAGGCATCTTCTTGTGCAAGATGATCAGTTTTACTTATTATTAGTCCACCAACTGATGTAGGAAAACTCTCGATCTGCTTAATCAAATCTCCAGAGTTTAGCCAAAGTCCCCAAGGAGCTATTGCTGCTCCTTTATTGAAAAATTCCCCTCTTGAGGCAACTTTGATATTTTCTAATCCTGATTCTTCAAGCAATTTATCAAGATTTTCATTTGAATTATAATTGAGTCCATACCCTAATTTGAATAGAGCTTTATTTTTGTCTGATACCAAAGCCCTGGAGGGCCAATTAAATGATAATCGTCCTGTAAAATCAAATGATGGATCTCTTCTAAATAATAGATCAGAAATTCCACCACCTTCAGTTCCAGGCAACCATGCTGCAATAAAAGCGTCAGAATTATTAATTTCAGGATTAGTCCACATTGGACGTCCAGACAAGAATACGGATATAACTGGAATACCTTTGCTTTTATAGGAAGCTAATTTATTTATATCAAATGAATTAGAAACAAAATCTAGGTTCTGACGATCTCCTTGAAACTCTGCATAAGGATCTTCCCCATAAACAGCAATCACAGCGTCGGCTTTTATCGAAAGATCTCCTTCACGAGAAAAAATTACTTTTCCACCAGCTTGATTAACTGCCTCTTCGATACCTTGCAATATAGATTCTCCATTTGGGAATTCATCATTTTCGTGCCCAGTTCCTTGCCAAGAAAGTGTCCATCCTCCACTTGCCTTAGATATACTATCAGCGCCATCCCCGACAATCAGTATTGTTTTTGATGCTTCAATAGGTAGTAATTGATTATTATTTTTTAATAGAACCATTGATTCTCTAACTGCTTGTCTTGCAATTTTCCGATTTTCTGGTAAGCCCAAAAGATTCTCATTACCAGCATTTGTTCGACTACTAGGTTTCCCTTTTTCAAAAATACCTGATGTCATTTTCACTCTAATAATTCGACGCACAGCATCGTTTAAACGCTCCATTGGGATAGCTCCATCTTTTACTTGTTGAAGAGTATTTTTATACAAACCTTTCCAGCTATCTGGGGCCATATACATATCTAATCCTGCATTTAATGATTGTGCACAATCTGTATTATTACATCCAGGAACTTGTCCATGACCATTCCAGTCACCCACTACAAATCCATTAAAGCCCATTTTAACTTTTAATATATCGGTTAGTAATTCTTTATCGCCGTGAAGTTTCCTTCCTTGCCAGCTTGAAAATGAGGCCATTACTGTTTGGACACCTGCAGGAATAGCAGTATAGTAGCCAGCTGCATGAACTTCACTCAACTCTTTTTCATCTATTAAAGCATCACCTTGATCTACACCGTTTTGAGTTGCACCATCAGCTAAGAAATGCTTTGCACTTGAAATTACTTTCCCATCACCAATAAAATCTTTTGAACCAAATTTCCCTTGTAAACCGATTGCTATTCGACCTCCATATGATTTCACAATATTAGGGTTTTCTGAAAACCCTTCATAAGTTCTTCCCCATCTTATATCTTTTGGAACTGCAAGAGTAGGAGCAAAAGTCCAATCATGACCCGAAACAGTTAATTCATAGGCGGTAACACTTGCAATTTTTTCAATTAAATCAGGATTATTCATTGCACCTAAACCAATGTTATGAGGAAAAATAATGGAGCCTTTCAGATTGGCATGCCCATGTACAGCATCAATTCCCCATATAATAGGAATAGCTATTTCAACACCCTCTTTATCAACAGACGCAGTGTAGTATTTGTCAGCCATTTCAATCCATTTTTTTGTATCGGCATATGGAAGTGGACCTGGAGCAGAATTTCCTCCACTTAATACAGAACCCAAACGATATTCTTTTACCTCCTCAGGAGTTACAGAGTCAGAGTCGCCCTGAATTACCTGTCCAACTTTCTGTTCTAATGTGAGTTTAGGAAGCATTTCATCAATTTTATCTTCAATAGTGGGATCTAATGATAGTGGCTTTATAGTTGGCCACAAAACATTATTTTCGTCTTCTTGACAGCATATAAGACTCAATATTGTGCAAAAAGTAATGGTAAGATTTATTATAAATTTGCTGATTTTCATTTTTCAATTTGTTTTATCATTTAATGATACTAGAAGGCTTCAAATATAGGAATTTTGATTTCGTTTACTAATAATAAAAATACCTGAGAAAGTAAATCTTGAAATAAAAAAAGAATAATTATTTATAACTTAAATTAGTTAATTGTTAAAATGAATATTAAAAGATGAAAAATAATAGAAGACAATTTGTAAAAAATACATTATCAACAGTTTTAGGGGTATCAATTATACCAAGAAATGTTATGGGTAATGGCTTTACTGCGCCAAGCGACAGGTTTAATGTAGGCGTAATAGGATTAGGTGCTCAGAGTGGAGGTCTTATTGGGCGAATATCAAAAATTTCTGATGCTAGAATTATAGCTGGTTGTGATATTCACCAAAAAAGGCTAAATAGATTTCGCAAATTGATTAATACAGAATATATAAAGTACGGAATAAAAGGAACTGCTTTAATATATGAGGATTTTGATAAACTAATTGAAAACTCAAATATTGATGGAGTCGTTGTTAGTACACCTGATCATTGGCACGCTATCCCCTCCATTAATGCAATGAAAGCTGGAAAACATGTTTATTGCGAAAAACCAATGTCGCATACTATCCAAGAGGGTAGGGCAATGGAGATGATAGCCAGAAAATATAATCGTGTTTTGCAAACAGGGAGTATGCAGCGTTCAAGAGCCGATTTTAGAAAAGCCTGTGAATTAGTTCGAAATGGATATATTGGAAATATTGAAAAAGTTTGGATTGAAGTAGGCAATCCATCAGCTGCTTGCAATCTTCCATTCCAAGAAACTCCTGATTATTTAGATTGGGATCGTTGGTTAGGGCCTGCACCGGCACGTTCTTATCATGATATTATTGTCGAGAAGGGATGGTTTCCAAACTGGAGATGGTATAGAGAGTTCGGAGGAGGTATACTTTCTGATTGGGGAGCTCATATGTTTGATATTGTTCAATGGGCTCTTGGAATGGATGATTCTGGACCTGTTAAGTATGAAGCACCAATGGAGCCTACTGCATCTAGAGGCCTTAAAATGCATTATAATAATGGAATTGAAGTTGAACATAGAAATTTTGGACGTGGATTTGCAGTTCGTTTTTTTGGATCAAAGGGAACACTTGATATAAGTCGAAGCTTTTTCGAAACCAACCCAAAAGAATTAATTAATATTAAATTAAAACCAACAGATATAAAACTTTATATATCTGAAAGTCACGAAAATGATTGGATAACCTCGGCAAAAAATGGTTCTAAACCAATTTGTGACGTAGAAGTTGGTCATAGAACAGCAACAGTTTGCCATATTGCAAACTTGGCGTATGAATATAGAAGACCCTTAAATTGGGACCCTATAAAAGAAGAATTTATTGATGATTTTGAAGCCAATCTTAGAAGAAGTAAGCGTTACAGAAAACCGTACGAATTAATACTCTAAAATTATGAGCTATTTTAAGTTTATTATTTTTCTATTAGTAATCTTTACTTTTAATTTAAGTATTTGTTATGCTCAAAATCATTTACCATCATTAAAAGGGAAAAATATCATTTTTGTTTATGGAGGTTCTATTCATAGTCCCAAGGAAAGTGCAGATTTTTTTGTGCCTATATTAGAGGCAGAAGGTGCAAAAGTTCATGTATTTGATAATTTCAGTGTGTACGAAGATCAAAATTTGATGAGTGAAACGGATTTAATAATTCAGGCATTTACAGATTTTTTTACACCCGTTGAAAATAGAATGAATGATAAACAATTTAGAGGACTACAAATAGCAATTCTTAATGGTACTGGATTCTCTGGATGGCATGGCGGTATTGGAGCTTCAAATACGGTTAATCAACGATATCAATTTATGGTTGGGGGCCAATTTGTTTCACATCCAGGGGGTATGACAAATTATAAAGTAAAAATTATTGACACTACAGACATAATTACGAATAACATAAGCGATTTTACTGTAAAAAATACAGAGCAGTATTACATGCTAGTTGATCCTAATATTAAGGTGCTTGCTATATCTGAATTTACAAAAGAGACTTATCTAAAATCAGATAATTTAAATTTAGAACAAATTAATTATTTAGACATTGATGTAGAAAATCAAATTAAGGGTAGTGTTATGCCTGTTGTTTGGAAAAAATATTATGGTAAAGGAAGGATATTTTACTCTTCTATAGGTCACAGTCTTTCTGATTTTGACTCAAAAGAGGTGATGAAAATTCAAATGAGAGGATTTAGATGGGCCTCAGAGGGGAAATATCTTAAAAAAGAAAATATTATAATGCCTATTTATAAAATAAATTATTAATGAATCCAAAAAAAATAGGTCTCTTTTTAGGGCCAATATTATTCATTTCAACAAGAATTTTTTTTCAATCTGAAGGATTGTCAGATGAAGCTAATGCTGTCTTAGCTTCAACATTATGGATTGCAACCTGGTGGATGACAGAACCTATTCCGATTGCTGCCACATCTCTTCTACCGATCATTCTTTTTCCATTATCAGGTGCATTGCCACTAGCTGAAACTTCTTCTTCTTTTGGTCATCGTTATGTTTTTCTCTACATGGGTGGATTTATTCTAGCTCTTGCAATAGAAAAATGGAATTTACACAAGCGAATTGCGCTAAATATTATCAAATTAATAGGAACAGATGTAAAAAAAATCATATTGGGTTTTATGGTTGCTACGGCTTTTCTGTCAATGTGGATATCAAATACTGCTACAGCTGTAATGATGCTTCCAATTGGAGTCGCTATTATCAAACAAATGAAAGACTTGAAAAGTATTCCTGAAGAAGAGAATCTTATCTTTGGAAAAGCTTTAATGCTTTCAATTGCATTTAGTGCTTCTATAGGAGGAATAGCAACCTTAATTGGCACCCCTCCTAATTTAGTCTTTGCAGGAATCATTCAGGAACTATACAATATTGAAATAAGCTTTCTGAAATGGGTGATTTTTGGGTTTCCAATTTCTATAATGCTGTTGACTATTTCCTGGATTTATTTAACTAGAATTGCTTTCAAGTTTTCTCAAACAAATTCTTATCAAGCACAGGTAGAAATTGAAAGACAGTTGTTGGAATTAGGTCAAATTCGTTATCAAGAAAAAATAGTTTTATTTGTTTTTGTAATTACTGGAGCAGCATGGATTTCAAGAACATTTTTTTTAAATTTATTTATACCAAGTTTGGACGATGCAATGATTGCTTTGATCTCTGGAATTTCTTTATTTTTAATTGGTGCAAGAGAAGATAATAAAGATAAAAAAATCATGCATTGGGAAGATGCAGTTAAACTGCCTTGGGGGATATTATTGCTTTTTGGAGGTGGATTAGCAATTGCTGCAGGTTTTCAATCTAGTGGATTAGCAAGCTGGATAGCTGAAAATTTAACTCAGCTAAATGATTTTTCACTATTTATAATTTTATTGGTAGTGATTATTGCTGTAAATTTCTTAACTGAAATCACTTCTAATCTAGCAACCACTGCAATGCTACTTCCAATTTTAGCCCCTTCAGCCATAATACTTGGGGTGCACCCCTACATAATGATGGTAGGTGCAACTTTAGCTGCCTCCTGCGCTTTTATGCTTCCAGTAGCAACACCACCGAACGCAGTTGTTTTTGGTTCTAATTATTTAAAAATATCAGATATGGTAAGGGTAGGTATATTAATGAATATAATATCAATAATTATTATTTTCATAATGGTTTATTTCTTTCTTCCTCTAATTTGGAATTTTGATGCATTTAATAATCCTTTTCAATAAAAAAAATACTATTTATTAAATTTCTAAAAACATGGTATACTTATTTAATCATTTAGACTGTAGTTTGACAAAAAATTCCATAAGAGTTGATTTGTATTAACACCATCTAAGGTTTTGTTAAACCAAACATGTCCACCCTTGGTTTTTGAAGATCCATTAATAGAATATAGAACTAAAGAACTACCGTCATTTCCTCCTGTGTAATCGTATCTTAGGACTTCTCCTCCATTGAGCCGTGTAACTCTTTGACTTGATTCAGGAATACCGTTAAAATTGATCCATGAGTTAATTACATCAGGCACAGATTGGTAATCCTCATTTCCTTGATAAGGCAGTGTATCGTCCTCCATACTATGAAAGTGAATTATAGATGTAGATATATTTGGAATTTCACAATCTCCGGATATGCTTATTCCTGACATGATACCAACAGCAGCAATGAAGTTTGCACCTGAACATGCAAGATCATATGACATCATCCCTCCATTTGAATATCCAACTGCATAAACTCGATTATAATCAATGTTGTAAGTTTTTCCAATTTGGAATATAAGTTCCTCGGTAAAAAAAACATCATTTTCCATTATGTTATTAATCCCGCTATCACCTGGAGTCCAATAGGGGGAACCTTTTATGCCTAAAATTGCTTGAGGGTAAACTACAATAAAATTATTTTCGTTTGCAGTTGCATTTAATCCTTTGTCTTCTCCAATATTTTGAGCATAATTAGTTGCACTTCCACCAAAACCATGAAAATTTATCATCAAAGGGGTTGGGTTGATTTCATCATAATAGGATGGAATATGAATCACATACTCTCTAGTTTCACCCCCATGAGTAATTGTTTGAATTTCCATATGGTTTTTAATCCCATTAACATTTTCATCATACTTGATGCTTTGTTGGGTATTTTTTATTGCATTGCTGCATTTACACATTAAAATGAAGGTAGAAAGTACTACAAATAAAAACCATTTAATGTTAACCAAATTATTGAAAGTACTCAAGTTCATTATATAGTTAGTTCAATTTAAATTATATTAAAAGTTCTAAATTGAAACTTTTTAAGTTATCATACCAGCTTATTGATACATCTTTAAAATAGGTTAATTATACATACTTTTTTCTAAAGGAGTTTTATATTTACTAAAATTTAAAAAATGAAAGCAAATACAGTAAGTTTAATAAACTCTTTAATTTTGATCTCTATGGGGCTCTGGGGTTATTTTGAATCTGATTCCAGACCAATTACCGCATTGATACCGGTTATTGTTGGTTTAATTTTACTATTACTTAACAGTGGTGTTAAAAAGGAAAATAAAATTGCTGCACATATTGCGGTGCTATTAACATTAATAATTATAATTGGCCTAATAAGACCTTTTTTGGGAACATTAGAAAGGGTAAATATTACAGGGATTATTAGAGTTTCACTAATGATTTTGACTTCAATATGGGCAATGATTACTTTTATTAAAAGTTTTATTTCGGCTAGAAAGTCTAAAAGCTAATATTAATTAGTAATTACAGACTCTAAAAAAAGCCCCCAATAAAATCAGAGGCTTAAGGAATATTTGGTGGAGTCGGCGGGGATCGAACCCGCGTCCAAACAAGCGATCAAAAAGATTTCTACAAGTTTAGATTTCGTTTAATTTTAGAGTTTGAACTGACCGAAAACTGCCCATACAAACCTTAGCATCTTTATTGGAAAACACTAGCGATGCCCAAGTGTTTCGATGTTGACATTTATGGTGCCTCTTAATAAATCGCCGTCAACAAGGGCTATTCAGAGACATCCGGCTTCCTGGCCTAGCCAGGACTGGGCATTAACCTACTATAATTCAGTTAATTATGCAGCTAGAGCGTAGTTATTCTCGCCATTTAAAAATGTGAAAAATGAGATTTACGAGCTGTAATTCAGCGCTCGACTTGCTTACTTTTTCATGCGTCCTGCTGTCAAAACCAGTCGACCCCATGAGTTTCAAAGAACTATAATGAATGCAAATTTACAAATATTAAGCCAAAGAGTTTCTTTGACTTTTTTATTTACACTTTAGCAATTTAAAGTCAAAGATATACCGCTATCTTTGCAGCGTTTAAAAAATACTATGAAAGCTATCAAAAATATTGCAATTATTGCACATGTTGATCATGGGAAAACGACCCTTGTTGATAAGATACTTCATCATTGTAACCTTTTCCGATCTAACGAAAGTACAGGAGAATTTATTTTAGATAATAATGATTTAGAACGTGAAAGAGGAATTACTATTCTTTCTAAAAACGTTGCTGTTGTCTATAAAGATGTTAAGATTAATATTATTGATACTCCTGGTCACGCTGATTTTGGTGGTGAAGTCGAAAGAGTTTTAAATATGGCTGATGGAGTACTTTTATTAGTAGATGCTTTTGAGGGTCCAATGCCTCAAACTCGATTTGTACTCAAGAAGGCAATTGATTTAAAGCTTAAACCTATAGTAGTTATAAATAAAGTTGATAAGGAAAATTGTAATCCAGATTTAGTTCACGAAGCAGTTTTTGATCTAATGTTTGAGTTGGGTGCAGAGGAATGGCAACTAGATTTCCCTACAGTTTATGGCTCGGCAAAATACAATTGGATGAGTAAGGATTGGAAATATAAAACAGATTCAGTTGCCCCTTTACTGGATATGGTATTAAAGTACGTACCTAGTCCGGAAATTGAAGAAGGTAATACCCAAATGTTAATTACTTCTTTAGATTTCTCATCTTTTACTGGAAGAATTGCTGTTGGTCGATTACAAAGGGGTAAATTATCAACATCAATGAAAGTTAATTTAATTAAAAGAGACTCAATTGTAGTTCCTTCACGGATAAAAGAATTAAATCTTTTTGATGGTTTAGGAAGAAAAAGAGTAGAAAATGTAGAGGCCGGGGATTTATGTGCGGTAATTGGACTCGATGGGTTTGAAATTGGAGATACTATTGCAGATTTTCATGATCCAGAGGCTTTACCAACAATTGCAATTGATGAACCTACTATGAGTATGTTATTTACAATTAATGATTCTCCTTTTTTTGGTCAAGAAGGCAGGTTTGTCACTTCCCGTCATATTCGAGAGCGTTTAGAAAAAGAACTTGAAAAAAACTTAGCTATGCGTCTTGAAGTTACTGACAGCTCTGACAAGTTTATAGTTTTTGGTCGTGGAGTTCTTCATCTTTCTGTACTTATCGAAACTATGAGAAGGGAAGGATACGAATTACAAATTGGACAACCTCAAGTGATAATTAAAGAAATTGATGGAGTAAAAATGGAACCCATGGAGGAATTAAACATTGATTTACCTGAATATGTCTCTGGAAAAGTAATTGAAATAGTTAGCCTTAGAAAAGGAGAAATGTTCGCTATGAATCCAAAGGGGAATCGAATGGTTTGTGAGTTTAAAATTCCTTCTCGAGGGATTATTGGGCTGAGGAATCAACTTTTAACAGCTACTGCAGGCGAGGCTATAATGAATCATCGTTTTATAGAATATACTGACTACAGAGGTGATATACCAGGAAGAGTGAATGGCTCTCTAATTTCCATGGAAAAAGGTTTAGCAATTCCATATTCCTTAGATAAGCTCCAGGATCGTGGTAAATTTTTTATTGCTTCTAATGAATCTGTTTATGCTGGCCAGGTTATAGGGGAAAATACACGACAAAATGACATGGTTGTTAATGTTACTAAAACAAAGAAATTATCTAATGTTCGTGCAGCAGGATCAGACGATAAACTTAAACTTGCTCCTCCAATTAAATTTTCATTAGAAGAAGCATTAGAGTACATCCAAAAAGACGAGTATGTTGAGGTTACTCCAAGCTCTTTGAGAATTCGGAAAACCTTTTTGGATGAGAATGAAAGGAAGCGTCAAAAATCTTGAATTATTTTTTAGCAACTACCTCATTTAATTTTGATTGATTACATTGGTAGATTTTACCAGGGAATTTTACAATCATATTATAGTCGTGCGTAGCCATTATTAAGGTTATACCACCTTGATGTAATTTACTAAATAGCTGCATGATTTCATGACTAGTATCTGGATCAAGGTTTCCTGTTGGCTCGTCCGCAATTATAAGTTCAGGATAGTTGAGAAGGGCTCTTGCTATTGCGACACGTTGCTGTTCACCTCCTGATAATTCAAAAGGATATTTATTATGATTGGAAATGACATTAACCATATCTAAAACTTCAATAACACGTTTTTTAATTTTATTTTTTTCCTTCCATCCTGTAGCTTTAAGTACAAAGGAGAGATTGTTATAAATTGTACGATCAGGTAAAAGTTTAAAGTCTTGAAAGACAACTCCTAATTTTCTTCTTAATTTTGGTATTTGCCTGTCTTTTAATTGATTTAAATCAAATCCTAAAATGGATCCTTGACCTGAACTAAGAGGTAAATCACCATATAATACTTTTAAAAGGCTGCTTTTTCCACTTCCAGTTTTTCCAATAAGAAATAAAAGTTCACCTGATTTTACATTTAAATTGATGTTAGAAAATATAATATTATTTTCATTTTCAATTGTCACATTATCTAAGCTTACCATAAGAAAATATATTCTAAAACAGATAAGCTATAAAGGTAATTTTTTTGTTTTAGTCTTTATTATTTTGTTAATAAAATATACGTTTTCAACATATAATAACGTTTAATAATATTGTTGATTAAATTACTTTTATTAATATGGCTAAAAGGTTTAGAATTTTAATTTTCTATTTCATAGGGATGTTGACCTTTCCCCTTATCACTCATAGTCAAATCTATAATAATTTAAATAAAGCAGAACTCTCAAATCATCTTTTTGGTTTATCTTATTTTCCAGCTTCTTGGCAAAATAGCATCTTCGAAGAAGAATTTTATTCTTCAAAATTTCATAAAGAAAATGTTGAATTCAATAAGCTTTCCAACGCATTACGACTGAATTATTCAGGAACAGACAAAATGTTGAATCAATTTAAACAAGACTTTCCTAATTCTATAGCAACAAAAACAATTGATTTAGATGTAGCTAACTACTATTTTAAAAATGAAAAATATAGGTATGCTTTAAAGTGGTTTAATCGAATTTCTGATAATGAAGTACCAAAAAATAATATGGCAACATATAATTTTAACAAAGGCTATACTTTATTTTCTTCAAAAAATTATAAAAAGGCCAGGCCTTATTTAGAAAAGGTAAAAAATAATTCTAAATATGATTCTGATGCACATTATTATTTAGGACATATTGCATATCAGTTAGAAGATTTTGATACAGCAATAGCGTCTTTTGGTAATATTTCAAACCCATCTCAAAAAGAAAATTTAAATTATTTTCAAGCTGATATGAATTTTAGGTTAGGACGTTTTGAACAAGCTATAGAGCTTGCAAAGAAAGCGCTTATAAATTCTAATAAAAATGAAATATCAGAACTTTCAAAAATTATTGGAGAGAGCTATTTTAATATTAAAGACTATTTAAAGGCAATTCCATTTTTAGAAGCCTATGAAGGCAAAAAAGGAACCCTTAAAAATGGCGATTATTATCAATTAGGGTATGCTTATTTTAAACAAAGAAACTTTGACAAAGCTATTACTCAATTTAACAAAATAATTGGAGAAAAAAACGCTCTGGCTCAGAATGCCTACTATTCTTTGGCAGAATGTTATTTAAAAAAAAATCAGAAAGTTTCGGCTTTAAATGCTTTTAAAAGTGCTTCAGAAATGGATTTTAACTCTGTTATAAAAGAAGATGCTTTTTTTAATTATGCTAAACTTAGTTATGATATTGGAAACCCATATGAAGACCCTCCAAAAGTTTTACTCGCTTTTTTAGAAGAGTACCCTAAAAATGAAAAAAATCAACTTGTTGAAGAGCTTCTGATTAATTCTTACACTAAAAATGAAAATTATACAGCTGCTTTCGAGATACTTGAAAATGAAAAAGGTTACAAAAACAATAAAACTCTTCAACGAGTTTTGACATTGGCAGGAATTCAACAATTTAATAATGGATATTTTTTAAAAGCTAGTAATTTCTTTAAAAGGAGTTTAAAGGTAAATGAAAATAAAGTATGGGAAGCTTATTGTTTGTATTGGTATGGTCGCTCAGAATATGAGCTAAATAAATTTGATGAAGCTTTAGATTTATTTAAGCAATTTAGGAAGCATGCCCAAAAAAATAATATTGTATCAGAAACCCTATTAAATTATGATTTAGGATACGTTTATTTTAAGCTGGGGGAATATCAATATGCGCTCAAATCATTCAAAGCTTTTAATAAGACTAATAGTACTCTTGATATTTCCTACCAGTTTGATACCTATTTGAGAATTGGAGATTGTCATTTTGCTCTTAAAGATTATTGGGCAGCAATGGAAAATTATAATATGTCTATTCTACTAAATCCAAAAAAAGGAGGCTATGCTAGTTTTCAAAAAGCAGTAAGTTATGGTTTTGTACAAAGTAATTCTAAAAAAATAAAGGCATTATCAAATTTTCTTAATGATTATCCTAATAATGAATTATTAGATGATGCCCTTTTTGAATTAGCTTCAACTTTGAGTAGAGAAGAAGAATTTAAAAAAGCTATTGAAACATATGATAAACTCATTACTACTTTTGAAACTAGCCCTTTTTTAGCTAAAGCAGCTTTAAATAAAGGATTAATTTTATATAACCTTGAAGAGTATAATTTAGCGAATACTGTTTTAAAAAAAATTGCTGTAAAATTTAACAGATATACTGTTGGAGAACAAGCAATAAGAACACTCAAAGAAATAGCTGTTGAACAGGGGAGTATTACTGATTTTATTCAATGGACAAAAGAAAATAAACTTAATACATTCTCTGATCTAGAATTAGAAAAAACATCATTTGCTGCAGCTGAAAGGCAATTTCTAGACGGTAATACTAATGCATCTTTAAAGCTTTTTGAACAATACCTTAAAATTTATCCTTATGGTTCATTTAGTAAAGTAGTTTCGTTTTATTTGGCCGAAATATATTTTGAAAATGAACGTTTTGATGAGGCCTTATTTGAATATAAGAAATTGGTTGAAGGGGATATTTCAAGTTATACTGAAAAAGCATTAACTAAAATTATTCAACTTCTTAAGAATAATAATAAGGAAATTGAAGCAATACCTTACATGGAAAAGTTAGTTGAAATTTCTTCTTTTAAAGAAAATAAAAAATTCGCAAAATTAAATCTTATGCAAGCTTATTTCATAAATAAGCAATATGAAAAGACAATAGAAACAACAGAAAAAATATTAAAATTACCTGAATTAACAGAAAATATTAAATCGGATGCCCTGAAACTGAGAGCTCGTTCCTTTCTGGCCCTTCGTGACAGTTTAAATGCAGGAGATACATACAGGCTATTAGAAAAATCTTCTCAGGTGATAATTGCATCTGAGGCAATTTACTTTAGAGCTTATAATTTTCATCTTAAAAAGGCATATTCTGAGTCAAATGATTTAATCGCTAAAATTGCTGAAAGCTCTGGACAAGCTAAAGAGTGGACTGCTAAAGCATTATTGTTACTTGCTAAAAATTATTATGGCCTTGAAGATTCATTCCAAGCAATTTTTGTATTAGATTCTTTAATAGAAAATTTTAAAATCTATCCAGAGTTAGTTAAAGAGGCACAAAGTTTAATTGTAAAATATCAATCATCTTTAAAAGAGGAGAATCGTTCAATTAACAAAAACGATGAAGGTGGATAGATTAAGATTTTATTTTTTAGTATTACTTTTTTCAGTAATAAGTATTGCTGCCCAAAAGAATGAAAAAAATAATGCAATAACCACTCAAGAGGTACTTGTGGTTAAATCTTATACACCTGATTTATCAGATGCATTTAAAATAAAGACAGTAGCTGAAATTCCAGATTCCCTTCAAACAACTAATAAGGAGCTTAAATACAAGCTTAAATCGGTACCTGTAGTTTCTCTATTTCAGCCTAATAAAGCAACTCCGTTAAAGTTACAACAAAGATCATCATCAAAACCCTATAACACTTTTTTTAGTGGCGCTTTAGGGAATAAAAATCAAGTATATTATAACATATCAAGCGTAATTGAGATTGACAGGACACAGCGTTATGGACTACAATTATATAAAGACGGGTTTGGTGGTAATGTAGAAAATACTTTTTTAAAAAGTAATCAAAATCACAATCGCTTTGGATTACATCATAATCTTCGCAGTAATGAATATAATGTAAATACTCAGATTCAAATTGTTACTAATCAAAATAATTATTTTGGACTTTATGATACCAATTGGGATAATCTTTTAATCAATACTTTGGACCCTGAGATTAAAAGAAGTTTTTTTAAAATTAAGTCTCATTGGAATTGGTATAATTCTTTTCTACGTGGAATTAACTTTCAGGTTAATATAAATTCTGATAACTATAATACCTCTGAACAACAATTAGCATTACAAACAGATTTAGAGACTGCTTTGGGAAACGGAAATATAAAAGCAGAAGTAAAAATTCAAGGTTTTAGTACTCATTTTGACGCCTCCTTTTTTGAAAGGACAGTTGAAGAATATTTTCAAGGGCTTGGTGCTTTAGATCTTTTCTGGAAGAATTATAGAAATGATTTTAAGTTAAAAATTGGCGCAGGGATTACATCTCTCTTTGGCATAACTAATATTTCAAGTCAATTACTATATTATCCTAAAATTGAAATATCTTATGAGAAGCCAGGAAATAAAATAAGTCCTTTTTTGATTTCTGATGGAGGTGTAAAACAAAACACTTACAAAATTCTCACAGAATTAAACCCATATTTAGCTCCTGCTACTCCCTTAGCTCCAACATTTAATCAATATAATACTACTCTTGGAATTCGATCCAGTCTTGCCTCTATATTGAATTTTGATCTGGGATTTATATTTGATAAAATCGAAAACTTCACTTATTTTGAACGCCTACCATATGATAGTCAATATGAAAACATGGCGTATAGATTATCTAATTCTTTTCAAAGTCAATATTTGAATACTAGAATATATGGTTTTAAGTCTTCAATTCGCATTGATTTAGCAAAAAATAATTTTGTATGTTTTGAGACGCTCTATCGTTTTTTTGATGTAGAAACAGATCAAATATTATGGAATTTACCTGCTTTAGAAATGAATTGGGAAAGTCAGATTAAATGGAAAGATCGATTGCTTTTTTCTTTAAACGGGAACTTATGGGGAGATAGAAAATCAGCATTCCGCCCCATTTTTTTAAAGCAGGATTTAAATAGCGCTCAAATAACTTCAGAAAATCTTCCTCTTTTTATTAGAACAACTGCCCACATAACTTACAAAATTACAGATCAGTTTGATATATTCATAAAAGGAAGGTTTAATACCCAAGGTATTCACGGAAGATGGGCATATTACCCAGAGCCTGATTTGCTTTTAATTGGAGGAATTACATATAAGTTTGATTTTCAAATTTAGAATAATCATATTTCAAAACTTTAATAATTTTATGGAAGCCGTCTTGTTTTTATTACATTTGCACAAAAATTTTTAAATACTCATTTTAAATTACATGAATAAATTAATTAATCTAAAAATTTTTTTATCGGTATTAATTTTATTTAATTCTTGTCAAAGTAAAGTTGATCTTATTGTTCACAATGCTACTGTATATTCGTTGGGTGAGTCTGTTGAAAAAACCACTGCCTTTGTGGTAAAAGACGGAAAGTTTGTTGATGTAGGAGGTGAAGATTTAATCGGTAAATATAGTGCTAAAAAAGTTTTAGATCTACAAAAGCTCCCTGTCTACCCAGGTTTTATTGATTCTCATTGCCATTTCATGAAATTAGGGTTAAGTCTCCAACAAGTTGATCTAAGAGGAACAAGAAGTTTCGAGGAAGTAATCAATCGTGTTCAAGATTTTGAAAAAAATAAAGAATATAAATTCATAATGGGTCGCGGTTGGGACCAAAATGATTGGGAAGATAAATCTTTACCAAACAAAATTAAATTAGACTCATTATATCCAGACATCCCAGTTGCTCTAAGACGTATTGATGGCCATGCTCTATTGGTTAACCAAAAAGCACTCGACCTTGCTGGAATTACAAATACAACAACAGTGAAAGGTGGAACAATAATTAAAGATAAAGATAGTCTTACTGGTATTTTAGTAGATGCACCAATGTCTCTTGTAACATCAATTTTACCTAAGCCTACTATTAAAGAAAAAACTAAAGCTTTAAAAGATGCTGAAAAAATCGCTTTTGAAAATGGTCTTACAACTGTATCTATTGCTGGAATTGACAAAGATGATATTTATCTAATTGATAGCCTCCAAAAAAGAGGTGAATTAGATATCCGTATATATGCAATGATCTCTAATAATAAAGAAAATATGGATCATTTTTTATCAATTGGCCCAATCAAAACAGAAAAGTTAAATGTTCGCTCTTTCAAGGTTTATGCTGATGGCGCTTTAGGTTCTCGTGGAGCAGCACTAAAAAAACCATATTCAGATTTAAAATCTCATAAAGGAGAATTTATTACACCAAAAGATTCTCTTGAAAAATTAGCTTATATGCTCGCCACAACTCCTTTTCAAATGAATACTCATGCAATTGGAGATGATGCAAATCGAACCATTTTAGAAGCATACAACAAAGCATTAATATTTTCTAATGATCCAAGATGGAGGATTGAGCATGCCCAAATAATTGATACAGCAGACATTGCTCTTTTTAATCGAAAAATTATTCCTTCAGTTCAGCCTACCCACGCTACAAGCGACATGTATTGGGCTGAAGAACGACTGGGTTTAAATCGACTTAAAGGAGCATATGCCTATAAATCACTGTTAGAAATGTCAGGACGTATTTCGTTAGGTACTGATTTTCCTGTGGAAGAGGTTAGTCCAATATCAACTTTTTTTTCTGCAGTTGCACGTCAAGATAAGGACTTATATCCTGAAGGCGGCTTTTTATCTGAAAATAAGCTTTCAAGAATTGAAGCATTAACTGGAATGACAGAATGGGGAGCTTATGCGAATTTCGAAGAAAATCAGAAAGGAACTATTGAAGTTGGCAAAGTAGCAGATTTCGTTATATTAGACCGAGATATTATTTTGGAAAAAGAAAGCAACATTTTAAAAACAAGAATAGTTGCCACTTTGCTTGACGGCAATATTGTCTTTAGCAACAGGATTAATTAAAATTATTTACATTTTTACCTTTAAATTATTTTTATACTAAATTTATATTACTATAATCCATTTTTTAATTAATATTTTAAATTAAAAATATAGAATAAGTTAATATTAGTTATTTATTATTATACTTTTGCATAAACCTTTTATTATGTGTGGTATACTGTGTGCCTTTGATTTAAAAGAAAGTAGGGAAGTTATTCGTCCTCAAGTTTTAGAAATGTCAAAAAAACTTAGACATAGGGGGCCTGATTGGAGTGGAATTTATGACACTCCTAAAGCAATTTTATCACATGAGCGTTTAGCAATTGTTGATCCAACATCAGGAAAACAACCATTAATTAGTCCATCCAAAAAACTTATACTAGCTGCAAATGGAGAGATATATAATCATCGTGATCTTCGTCTTGAATGCGAATCTAGTTACACTTTTAAAACACAATCTGATTGTGAGGTAATATTAGCTATGTATGAAAAATACGGAAAGAATTTTGTAAAAAAATTAAATGGAATTTTTGCTTTTGCTATTTATGACCAAGATAAAGATGAATATTTTATAGCACGAGATCACATAGGAATTATTCCTTTATATATGGGATGGGATAATAAGGGAACATTTTATGTAGCTTCAGAATTAAAGGCATTAGAAGGAGTATGTTCTAAAATTAAGCTCTTTCCGCCAGGAAACTATATTTACAGTAAAGATTCACAACCTATTAAATGGTATGAAACGGAATGGACTTCTTATGAATCAGTTAAAGATAATTCAACATCTATTGAAGATTTACACGATGCATTATCTAACGCTGTTTATCGTCAATTGATGAGTGATGTCCCTTATGGTGTTTTACTTTCAGGAGGACTAGACTCATCTATTACCTCAGCTTTAGCAAAAAAATTTGCATCTAGACGAGTTGAAACAGATGATGTTCAAGCTGCGTGGTGGCCTCAACTGCATTCATTCTCTGTTGGCTTAGAAGGATCTCCAGATTTAGCTGCAGCAAAAGAAGTGGCTAAACATATTGGAACAGTTCATCACGAAGTTAAATTTACTATTCAAGAAGGTTTGGACGCTATCCGTGAAGTGATATACCATCTCGAAACATACGACATAACGACAATTCGAGCCTCTACTCCTATGTACTTAATGGCTCGTGCTATAAAGTCACTAGGAATTAAAATGGTCTTATCTGGAGAAGGAGCAGACGAGCTTTTTGGTGGTTATCTTTATTTCCATAAAGCACCCAATGCTAAAGAATTTCATGAAGAGACCGTTAGAAAACTTGATAAGTTGCACCAATATGATTGTTTAAGAGCAAACAAGTCACTTGCAGCATGGGGTATTGAAGGACGTGTACCTTTCTTAGATAAAGAGTTTATAGAGACTGCTATGCGTCTAAATCCGAAAGATAAAATGATAACAGAGGGCCGAATGGAGAAGTGGATTTTGAGAAAAGCTTTTGAAGATTATTTACCCGATAGTGTTACTTGGCGTCAAAAAGAACAATTTTCTGATGGAGTTGGATATAGCTGGATAGATAATTTAAAAGAACTCGTAAATACTCAGGTATCTGATAAGCAAATGAAAAATGCACATTATCATTTTCCAATACAACCGCCTCAAAATAAAGAAGAGTTTTATTATCGCTCCATTTTTGAATCATATTTTCCTAGTAAAGCTGCCGCTTTAAGTGTTCCTTCAGTACCATCAGTTGCTTGTAGTACTCCAATAGCATTAGCCTGGGATAAGGCATTTCAAAATCAAAACGATCCTAGCGGAAGAGCCGTTGCAAAGGTGCATGAAAAAAGCTATGATGATTAGCTTTTTTTCAAAAAATTCAACTTAAAAAATAACTTCTTTTAAACACATTTGTGTTGATAACTTCCCCAATATTCACAGGGGTTTAGGGCATATTTAACATGTTAAATAATTATATTTGTTAGTCTGTGGTTTTGCGGGCAAAAATTAGATTAATTATGAGCGAAGAAAACCAAAAAAAACAATATTCTGCAGATAGTATACAAGCCCTTGAAGGAATGGAGCATGTCAGAATGCGCCCTTCTATGTACATCGGTGATGTAGGCTCTCGGGGACTTCATCACCTGGTCTATGAAGTTGTTGATAATTCAATTGACGAAGCATTGGCGGGATATTGTGACAAAATTACAGTTACCATTAATGAAGATAATTCGATTACTACAAAAGATAACGGTCGGGGCATACCTATTGGAATTCATAAAAAGGAGGGTGTTTCGGCACTTGAGGTAGTTATGACTAAGATTGGTGCTGGAGGAAAGTTCGATAAAGATTCTTACAAAGTCTCAGGAGGCCTTCATGGTGTCGGTGTTTCTTGTGTAAATGCATTATCTGAGAGTTTGGTTGCAAATGTTTACCGTGACGGAAAAATTTGGCAACAGGAATATGAAAGGGGAAAAGTTAAAGCTCCAGTATCTGCTATTGGTGAAACAAATGAAACAGGTACTGAAGTTACTTTTAAACCTGATCCTGAAATTTTTAATCAAATTTTAGAATATGACTATGATATTCTTTCGCTTAGAATGCGTGAACTTTCTTATTTGAATAAAGGAATCAAAATAGAGATAAATGATAAAAGAAAAAAAGATGAAAAAGGTGAGTTTATTTCAGAAACTTTTCAATCTAAGGAGGGTTTAAAAGAATTTATTCACTTTCTTGACGAAAATCGTGAGGCTATTATAGGAGATGTAATAGCAATGGAAGGAGAAAAAAACTCTGTTCCTGTGGAAGTAGCAATGATTTATAATACTTCGTTCTCTGAAAATTTACATTCTTATGTTAATAATATAAACACCCACGAAGGTGGTACTCATCTGTCTGGCTTTCGGAGAGGATTAACAACAACTTTAAAGAAATATGCTGATAGTTCAGGTTTGCTTGATAAGTTAAAGTTTGATATCGCGGGAGATGATTTTAGGGAAGGACTTACTGCAATTATTTCTGTGAAAGTTTCCGAGCCTCAGTTTGAAGGACAAACTAAAACTAAACTAGGAAATCGAGATGTGACTTCAGCAGTCTCTCAGGCAGTCTCCGAAATGCTAGAAAATTATTTAGAAGAAAATCCAAATGATGCTAAAACAATTGTTCAGAAAGTAATTTTAGCAGCCCAAGCCCGTCATGCTGCACGAAAGGCTAGAGAAATGATCCAAAGAAAAACTGTAATGAGTGGAGGCGGCCTTCCTGGAAAATTATCTGATTGTTCTGAACAAGACCCTAAATTATGTGAAGTTTTTCTTGTTGAGGGAGATTCTGCAGGTGGAACTGCTAAACAGGGTAGAGATAGAAATTTTCAAGCAATATTACCACTTCGAGGTAAGATTTTAAACGTTGAAAAAGCTATGCAACATAAGGTTTTTGAAAATGAAGAAATTAGAAATATTTATACGGCTTTAGGTGTTACGATTGGTACTGAGGAGGATAGTAAAGCTTTAAACCTTGAGAAGTTACGTTATCACAAAATAGTGATTATGTGTGATGCAGATGTTGATGGAAGCCACATTTCAACTTTGATACTAACTTTCTTTTTCCGCTATATGAAAGAGCTAATAGAGTTTGGCCATATTTACATTGCTACTCCACCGTTATATCTGGTAAAAAAGGGACAGAAGAAAGATTATGCTTGGAACGAAGACCAACGAGATTATTTATACAAGCAGTATGGAAGTGGTGCATCTATTCAAAGATATAAAGGACTTGGTGAAATGAATGCTAGCCAGCTATGGGATACTACAATGAACCCTGAAGAACGTACTTTGCGTAAAGTGATTATTGAGCCCGGTGGAGAAGCAGATAGAGTTTTTACAATGTTAATGGGTGATGAAGTTCCTCCAAGAAGAGATTTTATCGAGAAAAATGCTATTTACGCAAATATTGATGTGTAATATTAAGTAAAACTAATTAATCTAAAATAACACATATGAAAGTTACCATTGTCGGGGCTGGTAATGTTGGTGCCTCTTGTGCGGAGTACATTGCACAAAAACAGATTGCAAGTAAAGTAATTCTTCTAGATATAAAAGAAGGATTTGCAGAAGGAAAAGCTTTAGACTTGTATCAAACTGCAACAACTTTAGGCTTCAATACTTCAATTACTGGAGTTACTAATGATTATTCAGCCACTTCAAAAAGTGATGTCGTAGTTATTACATCTGGAGTACCCCGAAAACCTGGGATGACTCGTGAAGAACTAATTGGTATTAATGCGGGTATAGTTCAAAAAGTTTCAGAAAGTATTTTAATTCATTCTCCCAATGCCATTATTGTAGTAGTATCAAATCCGATGGATACAATGACTTACTTGACTTTAAAATCGACAGGACTTTCTAAAAATAGAATAATTGGTATGGGTGGAGCCTTAGATAGCTCACGATTTAAAACTTATCTTTCATTGGCACTAGATAAGCCAGCTAATGATATTCAAGGGATCGTGATTGGTGGACATGGAGATACAACAATGATTCCATTAACTAGACTAGCTAGTTATAATGGTGGGCCTGTTTCACAATATCTCGATTCCAAAACTTTGGAAAAAGTGGTATCAGATACAATGGTTGGAGGTGCTACACTAACAAAACTCCTAGGAACCTCTGCATGGTATGCGCCTGGAGCTTCTGTAGCTTATTTAGTAGATAGTATTTTAAATGATTACAGAAGAATGATTCCATGTTCTGTCTTTTTAGAAGGTGAGTATGATTTGAAAGATATATGTATTGGGGTTCCTTGTATCATTGGCTCAAATGGAATCGAATCTATAGTAGACATTAAGTTAAATGAAAAAGAACATGCTTTATTAAAAGAAAGTGCTAAAAAAGTTAAATCTATGAATGAAGCCTTAAACAACATTCTGTAGCAAAACATTTCAGTATCAATCTTTATTCCATATAAGAGTTGTCAATTATTAGGTTTAATACTATATTTGCTCGCCTTGATTGAGCTTTAATTTTTTTAAAAAATGCAAAACAATTCTTTGATAAAGGTTTTTGGTATTCTATTTGCACTTGTAAGTATATACCAGCTTTCTTTTACATTCATTACTAGTAATATTGAGAACAGAGCTTTAAACTATGCAAGTCAAACTGTTTCAAGTGATGACGTAAACTATCTTGAAGTTCGCGATCAAGCTGCTAAAAATTATTTAGATTCAATTGGAAACAATCCAATCTTCAGTTTCACCTCTTATAATGATGCAAAAGAAAAAGAACTTAATAAAGGTCTTGATTTAAAAGGAGGTATAAACGTAATTCTTCAAATCTCAATTAGAGATATCTTGAGCGGATTGGCTGAAAATACAAAAAATCCAATTTTTAACAAATCACTAGATCAAGCTGACCTTTTACAAAAATCAACAGATGAGCCATATGTTGAATCTTTTTTTAAATCCTTTGATGAGATTAAAAGTGGAGAAAAATTAGCTATTCCAGATATTTTTGCAAATCGAACACTTAGCGATGAAATTAATTTTGAAATGAATGATCAAGAAACACAGGGAGTTATTCGTAGAAAAATTGACGAATCTATAGTTTCAGCATTTGAAGTACTCAGAAAACGTATAGATAAGTTTGGAGTGACTCAACCAAATATTCAACGCTTAGGAACTTCAGGACGTATTCTTGTTGAGTTACCTGGAGCTACCGAAGTAGATCGTATTCAAAATCTCCTCCAAAGTACGGCTCAATTAGAATTTTGGGAAACATATAAAAATGATCAGCTACTAAATTTTTTAATTGAAGCAAACAAATTAATAGCATCAAGAGAAAAATCTGAGCAAAATTTATATGAGAATACCCAGAAAGATTCAAGCTCAGAGATAGATGATTTATTAGCTGATGTAGCTTCACAAGACTCAATTTTACCTACTAATAATCCAATTTTAGACCGTATTGTAGGTCAAGGCTACCAGGGCGGTCCTGTTTTAGCTCAATTTGCAGCAAGGGATAGTGACTTAATATTAAGTTACCTAGATTTACCTGAAGTTCGAAGACTATTACCCTCTGAATTTAGATATACACGTTTTGTTTGGGGTAAACCTATAGCAGAAGGTAATATTGTTGAGCTTTATGCTTTAAAGTCTAATAGAAATAATACCGCCCCATTAAGCGGCGGTGTTGTGGTTGATGCTCTACAAACCTTTGACCAGATTGGAAATCCTGCAGTATCTATGCAAATGGATTCAAGGGGTGCGCGCATATGGGAAAATATGACTGGTAAGGCCTATAAAGATGTAAGTAATATCGCAATCGTATTAGATAATATTGTGTACTCTGCTCCTGGAGTTTCTAGTGGAGCTATTTCAGGTGGACGTTCTGAGATTACAGGAAATTTTACTCTCAATGAGGGTATTGATTTAGCAAATGTTTTAAGAGCCGGAAAGCTACCTGCCTCGGCTGAAATCATTCAATCTGAAATAGTTGGACCTTCTCTTGGCAAAGAAGCTATAGAGGCAGGTATATATTCATTTTTAATTGCATTAATAATAGTTCTACTATGGATGATATTCTACTATGGAAGTTCCGGATTTTTTGCGGATATAGCATTATTACTAAATATTTTATTGATATTCGGAATTTTAGCAGGATTAGGAGCAGTACTTACTTTACCTGGAATAGCCGGTATAGTATTAACAATTGGAATTTCAGTAGACGCTAATGTGCTTATTTTTGAGCGAGTTAGAGAAGAAATTCATAAAGGCAAAGGAACTCGTAAAGCAATAGCAGATGGATTTAATAATGCTCTTTCTTCAATTTTAGATGCTAATATAACAACAGGACTAACGGCATTAATTCTTTTTATTTTTGGGACAGGTCCCATAAAAGGTTTTGCAACCACATTATTAATAGGTATTGGCACGTCATTATTCACTGCAATTTTTATTACTCGGATTCTTGTAGATTCGAGAAATGAAAAAGGAAAAGAAGTTTCATTTTCAACAAAACCTACTAAGGGATTTCTTTCTAACATAGGTATTTTATTTCTACAAAAACGTAAAATAGCTTACATACTTTCCTCAATTTTAATTATAATAAGCTTAGCCTCTCTCAGTTTTAGAGGTCTTAATCAAGGGGTTGATTTTGTTGGGGGGAGATCTTATACCGTTCGTTTTGAAAATGCTGTTAATCCAACTGAAATTAGTTCAATATTAAATGAGGAGTTTGGGAGTGTTGAGGTAAAAACTTTTGGAGAAGAAAACCAATTGAAAATAACTACTAAATATAAAGTTGATTTTGAAGGTATTGCTGTTGACGAAGAAATTCAAAATAAACTCTATAAATCGCTATTATCTTTTTTACCTGACACTACCTCTTATGATGATTTTGTTAAGGGAAGTTCAGAAAAGTCGATAGGAATAATGTCTTCTATTAAAGTTGGACCAACAATAGCGGATGATATTAAGAAAAATTCATTTTTAGCTGTTATTGGATCCCTAGTAGTTGTTTTTCTTTATATTTTATTACGTTTTCAAAAATGGCAATTTTCACTCGGTGCAGTAGCAGCAGTTTTTCATGATGTTTTAGTTGTTTTAGGTATTTTTTCACTTACGTATACATTTATGCCTTTTAGTATGGAAATAAATCAAGCTTTTATTGCTTCAATATTAACTGTTATAGGTTATTCTTTAAACGATACAGTAGTTGTATTTGATAG
>CENP01121701.1_pt1 | contig 39052 bp, 22 predicted proteins | sample 361281 | NCBI WGS metagenome assembly CENP01 (sample SAMEA2591122, study PRJEB7988) | marine metagenome | biome: marine biome (ENVO:00000447); feature: deep chlorophyll maximum layer (ENVO:xxxxxxxx); material: saline water (ENVO:00002010), including plankton (ENVO:xxxxxxxx) | depth 70 m
AGGGAAAATGCAGTGAAGGTATACAACTATTTGTATACAGGACAAAATAAAGACATTTTGGATTTCAATTTAGAATTCAACAACGCTTTTTTCAATGCACTAGCTGTTGATAAAATGAACGAATCTGCTTCTAATCGTTTATCTGAAAGAGGCGGCAATACTCCTAATCCAGAAAAAGAAGAAATTGTAAACGAACCTACTTCTATCGAAGGACAAACTGCTGAACAGACGCCTGATGATTCAGGTTCACAAACAGGAGGAGCAACTGAAGAAACTCCTGAACAAAGAATAGCAAGAAGTTTTAACGAAGCTCTAATGAATAGTGCAGTTGATTTATTAACTTGTGAAATGCGTATCATGGGCGATCCATATTTTATGGCGGATAGCGGAGTAGGTAATTATAATTCAGAAGGAACATCTTACATAAATTTAAAAACAAATGGTGCAATTGATCATGAAAGCAGTGAAGTAGATGTAATAATTAATTTTAGAACACCAATTGATATATCAGCAGAAGGACCTCAGTTTGACGGTAAAGCCTTAGGTGTACAGGATTTTAGTGGACTTTACAAAGTATGGCAGGTAATTAATAATTTCAGTGGCAACGAATTTACACAAGATGTAAGTCTTATTAGAAGACGAAATCAAAAACAAACTGTATCTGCTGGTACAGTGTCTAATCCAAGATACATGGATAAAAAAGCATACGAAAAACGTCTTGCCGCGGCTTTAGAAACTGGCGATCCATATAAAATTGCAATGGCAAAAGCTGATCTAAACGGAGACGGACAACTTGATAAGTTTGAAGAAGATGCAATGGGCGGTATATATGCAGATCTTACAGATGAAGAATTGCAAAATGCAATTATAATGCAAGAAGGAAAAGCCGATGCCGCAAGGGCAAGAGATGCCGAAAAGGCCAAAGCTGAAAGAAAAAGATTGAAAGATATGCAAACTTTCAGAAAGGCTGAGTCACAAAGCCGTACAAATTTAAATAATTCAAGCACCAATCCTAGTGCAAATAACATAGGACCAACCTAATGCCAGAAAATATTAGATCTATAGGAGATACACCTTCAAAAATGCCCATGGGTCCTTTTGAGGCTAGGGTAGTAAGTCATTTAGATCCAAGAAGAAGTGGTGATTTGAGAGTTGAACTATTATCCAACGTTACGTCTGGCAATGATAGAGGCTTTGAACCAGGACAACTTTTTACAGTCAGATATTGTATGCCGTTTTATGGTGTGAACAACGTTGAAAGTAATGATAAAAATAAAAAATATGAAGGATCTCAACAGAGTTATGGATTTTGGGCTGTTCCGCCTGATCCGGGTTCAAAAGTTTTAGTTATATTTGCTGAAGGACAATCCAACCAAGGATATTGGATTGGATGCATTCAAGACGAGTTTATGAACTATATGGTTCCGCAGGGACAACCTGTTGACCGTGCAATTAATATTATACAAGAAGGATTATCTAATGATCTTAAAAATAGAGATCTGCCCGTAGGCGAGTATAATAAAAAAAATGTTCCTAAACTTAAAGATCCAGATGAAGAACCAAGACCTCATAATCCTTTTTACTCCCGGTCACTAGCTAACCAGGGATTAACGGACGACATCAACAGAGGGCAATCAACAGCAAGTGCAAGGAGAGATATTCCTAGCACAGTATTTGGTATGAACAGTCCTGGACCGTTAGATAGAAGAGACGGTGCGGCAAAAGGCAACTATGGACCTAGAGGAGATCAAGTATCACACTTTAGAAGTCGACTGGGTGGCTCCAGTTTGGTAATGGATGACGGAGATGGCCAAACATTTAGAGGTGGAGTTCCCGGATCAACTGGTTCAGTTTACTATGATATAGGAAGAGATCCAAAAAATAATTCCAAAGTAGACAAGACTTTGCCATACGGAGATTCATTAAGATTTAGAACACGTACAGGTCACCAAATATTAATGCACAATTCCGAAGATCTAATTTATATAGGAAACGCCTCAGGTAGTGCTTGGGTAGAATTAACTTCAAACGGCAAGATAGATATTTACGCTAGTGATAGCATTAATATTAGAACAGAAACGGATCTTAACATAACAGCAGATAGAGACATCAATATTTTAGCAGGAAGAGATTTTAATTTAACAACAGGTAGAGACAAAAAAGAGAATATAGGAGTAAACAATGATGTAATCATTGGACAGAATGATACAAAAAATGTTGGAGTTAACCAAGATGTAAGAGTAAGTGGTAATAGACAAAAAGCAGTAGGTGGAGACGAAGACGTTCAAATTGCTGGTACACAAAGGTCAACCATATCTGGAGATTATAATTTACAAGTAGACCAAGATGGGCATTTGGCAATCAATGCTAACATGCACAGTAAGGTAGTGGGTGATTATAGACAAACAGTAAATGGTGCTTTTAACTTGAATACAGTTGGAGATAACAAATTTACAAGTGGTGCAAATACACAAATAAAAAGTGCATCTGCAAACAAATTAGATGCAGGCACACTAACTTCTATTTTAAGTATAGGAGTTCATTCTGAGACTGCTTCAAATATACATATGAACAGTATAGTACCTGCTACACCGGCTGACTCCGCAGATTCAATAGGAGATACATTTACAAAACCGGTCACTAATCAGGCAGTAGATGATGCAGATCAAGTTTTAGACAAAGACGGAAATGCTATTGCAGACTTACGTGTCACAGCAGATGCCACAAGAGCAGTTGAGGCCGCAGAAGCAAACACTCCAAGACGTGTTCCGTTACACGAGCCTTGGGCTGAACATGAAAATTTAAATCCTTCTGCACATACTCCAGGAGAGACAGAAGCAATTATTCAATCATCTCCTTCACTAAGACGTTCGTCACCAACTTTGGAGAAAGAATCAGATATGCCTGAACGTAACAGTACTTCTGGTGTATTCAGAGCAGGAGATACAGATCCTTTAGATGTAGATATTGACAAGGTATTTAAAAATAATGATGATGGTGAAGTTGGAGCACAACCGGCAGAACCAGTATCGAGACGAGAGTCACAAAGATTTTTCCTAAGTGAACTTATAAAAGCATTAGGCTTAGATCCTGTTAAAGCATTACAAAGCGGAGCGGTAGAAGGCGGAGCCGGAGAAGCATTAGCTATGGCGTGTGCCCAAATAAAATCAGAAAGTAATTATGAACCACAAAGTGAAAATTTAAATTACAGTGCGAAAGGTTTACGAGCGACATTTAAAATGTTTAAAAAGCCAGGAGGATTTGAATTGTCTGAACAGCTTCATCGTAAGCCTGTTGAAATAGGTAGCGTGGTTTACGGAAGTAGAATGGGCAATGGTCCTCCTGAAACTGGAGATGGTTATAGATACAGAGGACGTGGCTTGATTCAAATTACAGGTACAGATAACTATAAATTATATGGAGGATATGCCGGGGTGGATATTTATAACAATCCAGAGTTAGCTAATGATCCTAAGAATGCTTGTAAGTTAGCAGTAGCTTATCTTACAAAACCACCTAAGGCAAGATTTATAACTTGGACAGATACTAATTTTTCTTCTTTAGCACAACAATTCAAAAATGCAGTAGGGTATGCTGACCCGTCTGGAAGTAAAACAAACGATAGAAGAAAATTAGGACAAGGTATTTGGCAACAAATTAAAAATGGAGATCTAACACCACTAGCTGATGTAACTTCACCAACGCCAATGGGTAAAGGAACAGGACAGGTTATTTAATGCACAAATTTGTTGTAAAAAAAGGAGATGAACTTTTTACATACACAAACTACGAGGATATTCCTAGTGATTTTGATCATGTAATAGAATTTAATCCTTCAATTCCACCTGAGCCTCATACAGAAGAACAACATGAAGAAATAGAAGAGTGGCCTGCAAGATTACAAAAATTAATGGAGATAGAACGTGCCAGCAGTAACTAGAATAGGTGATGCAGATGTGGCTCATTGCTCAGGAATGACTAGAGCAGTGGGAAGTACAAATGTTTTTGTAAACGGAATACCAGTAAGTAGGCAAAGTGATGTTAACACAAGCCATAAACTTCCACCAGTACCATGTCCTTCACATGCGGCTCCTATAGCAGTTGGAAGTACATTAGTTTTTGCTAACGGGCTAGGAGTAGGTAGAGTTGGCGATGCTATTAGTGGTTGCACAAGTGTTGCGGCTGGTTCATCAAACGTTTTTGCGGGTCCATAAGTAAGGTAAATATTAATATGGCACAGAATTTATATAAAGAGATCACACTAAAACCAAATAGAAGGCCAAAACCCCCTGTGGCACAAAAAGCCTACAGAGGCTTTAGCACAGTCAATGTTGAAAACAACTCATTTCAAATGTACGATTTGAACTTGATAAAACAAGATTTAATTAATCATTTTAACATAAGACAGGGAGAAAAGTTAGCTGATCCTACATTTGGTTGCATAATTTGGGACGCTTTATTTGAACCTCTTACAGACGTGTTAAAAGATGCTATTGTAAAGAATGTAACACGTATCATTAACACAGATCCCCGTACAAGTGCAACAGAAGTGCAAGTAACAGAGTTTGAACAAGGATTACAGATAGAGTGTACACTTACATATCTTACATATAACATAAGTGAACAACTAAGATTGCAGTTTGACAAAGATACTGGAATTCTGTGATAGAATTAACTGCTCGGTTAATAAAAAATCATAAATACTCGTAGTACAAATTAAAGGATTTTAGATGTCATCCACTGATAGACAAAATAGATTATTGTTAGCAGAAGATTGGACAAAGATCTATCAAAGTTTTAGAAACGCCGAATTTGCTTCTTATGATTTTGATACTCTTCGTAGAGCAATGATCAATTATCTGCGTAATAACTATCCAGAAGATTTCAATGATTATATTGAAACGTCGGAATATCTTGCTCTCATCGACTTAATTGCATTTTTAGGACAAAATATTGCTTACAGAGTAGATTTAAATGCTAGAGAAAACTATTTAGAATTAGCAGAAAGACGTGAATCTGTATTGCGTCTAGCAAGGTTGTTATCTTACAATCCTAAACGTAACCAAGCCGCTAATGGTTTATTAAAATTTGAATCAGTATCAACAACAGAATCTATTGTGGATAGCAATGGAACAAATTTAGCTGAACAAACTATTTCATGGAATGATCCAAGCAATACAAATTGGGCAGAACAATTCAAAAGAGTTTTAAACGCCGCACTTCCAGAAAATAATACTGTAGGAAGACCAGGTAAATCTGCTTCTATTAATAGTGTGTTGACACAGACATATAGATTTCAAACAAGCAATACAGATGTTCCTATTTATACTTTTACAAAAGGAGTAAACGGAATATCAACAATATTTGAAATGGTGTCTACAGATATTAATTTAGATAACTCAACACTAGAAGAAGAAATGCCATTACCAGGAAATAACTTGCAAATGGTTTATAGAGAAGACGGTAGAGGAAACGGCAGTTCTAATACAGGATATTTTTTACATTTTAGACAAGGAAATTTAACAACTGGAGATTTTAGTGTAACAAGTCCACAAGCTAATCAACGAATTAACATTGAAGCTGAAAATATCAATGACTCAGATGTATGGCTATTTAAATTAGACACGGTTGGCAATGTAGAAAAATTATGGACAAAAGTTCCAGCAACAGAAGGCAACAATGCTATCTACAACGCTCTAACAAAAGGAGTTAGAGATTTTTACACAGTACAGACCAGAGGTAATGATGAAATTACATTAATATTTGCAGACGGCACGTTTGGAAATTTACCGAGTGGTAATTTTAGAGCTTTTTATAGAACAAGTGCAAATAGAACCATGCGTATAAATCCGCAGGAATTAACAGATATACAGTTTAGTTTTGATTATTTAAGTAGGCAAGGTAAAACAGAAACCATGACAATATCTGTTGAACTTAAAGACACAATCACTAATTCAAGTATATCTGAAACAAGTGCAAGTATTAGAAGTTATGCACCACAAACATATTATACTCAAAATAGAATGGTCACTGGAGAAGACTACAACGTTTATCCTTTGACATCAAATCAAGAAATTATAAAAGTTAAAGCAACAAATAGAAGTGCAAGTGGTATCAGTAGATATTTTGATTTAAAAGATGTTACAGGAAAATATTCCAGCACCAATTTATATGGTTCGGATGGTATACTATACAGAGAATCTTATGAAGCAAAAAGTACTTTTACTTTTGCAACACAAACAGATATTGAAGGGCAGATAGAAAATAATATATTACCAACTATACAGAGTCGTGCAATAAGTAATTTTTATTTTAGTAATTATGCTAAAATTATTGTAAGTGACCTAAACGCAACATGGGTGCAGTCTACCAAAGGCACAAACACGTCAACTGGTTATTTTACTAATGTAAGTACTGTACCATTTCAAGTTGGTGCATTTACTGGAGGTTCATTAAAGTATGTAGAAGCAGGAGCGTTACTTAAATTTAAACCACCTGCTGGATTTTATTTTATAGGCGAAGGTAATTTGACATCAGATGCTTCAGCCAAAGGAGCTAGTTCATATAAATGGGTAAAAGTTGTAAGTGTTGACGGAGCAGGAACAAGTGTAAATTCAACAACGGGAGTTGGACCTATAGTATTCAATCAAATATTACCAAAGGAAAGTGTTCTAGAAGAAGTAAAACCAAAATTAGTTAAAGATATTGCTTCAGATGTAAGATCACAAATTATTGATCAAGTTTTTGCATATAAAACATTTGGGTTACGTTATGACCAAGTAAACAGAATTTGGCGAGTAATCATAAATGAAAACCTAAATGTTAATGATGCATTTAGCAATGGTAAAACAGGTGACGTTACAAATAATAAACTTGATGCTAGTTGGATATTACTGTTTCAAACCAATGGCGAAAAGTATACAGTAACAAATAGAGGATTGCGTTATATATTTGAAAGTGATAAAGAATTATCTTTTTACTTTGATAATCAAAACAAAATTTATGATTCTTCAACAGGACAGTTAGTAAAAGATAAAATTGCAATAATGAATTTTAACACACAACCAGATGCACTAACAAATTTCAATAATGATATTAATTGGGAAATTGTAAAAGATTTTAGAAATGCAGATGGTTATGTAAACAGCAAAAAGGTAGAAGTAAGTTTCTTTGATTTGAACGATGATGGTTCTGTAGATGATCCTGATATTTTTGATAATGTAGTTGCACCAACAGTAAACACAACTAGCAAATATATCTTCTTAAAGAAAATACTTACTGACCAAGGATTCAGCAAGTACAATTATCTATCAACAGGGTCTTCAATCGTTGTTAAAGCTACAGAAACAGATATAGGTGCTTACAGTCAGTATACAACTGATCCTACTATATTTTATATTGTAGACCAAAACAACTTTAAAATTTTAAGTGGTGGAAATCTAAGTTTATCAAGTGACTACCAAGCATTTATAGGAAGAGATAATTTAAAATTTCAATATGTACATAGTGCAGATGAGTCTAATAGGATAGATCCTAGTGCTAGTAATATTATTGATGTATACATGCTTACTCAAAGTTATGATTTAGAATTTAGAAAGTACCTTGCTGGTAGTATCACTGCAAAACCTTTACCACCTAGCGTTGATAATCTTTTCCAACAATATGGTCAAAACATTAATAATGTTAAAGCAATAAGTGACGAAGTAATTTATCATCCTGTAAAATACAAAATACTTTTTGGTTCGCATGCGGAAGAAAATTTACAGGCAACATTTAAGATTGTTAAAAATACAGAAAATGTTATAAATGATAACGATATTAAAGTAAGAATAGTTGAATCTATAAACAGATACTTTTCGCTACAAAATTGGGATTTTGGAGAAACGTTTCATTTTACCGAACTAGCAACTTATGTAATGAATTCACTTGCACCAGACGTTGTAAACTTTTTAATTGTTCCGAAACAAGGTACCTTAAGTTTTGGTAGTTTATATGAAATTAAAAGTGAGAATGATGAAATTTTTGTAAGTGATGCGACAGTTACTGATGTCGAAGTAATAGACTCAGTTACTGCTTCCAGAATACAAGCGTCAGGTACTGTAATTACAGCATCATCTCAACAGAATACAGGTATACAAAGTCAAGCATTGACTGTAACCTCCACGTCTGCTACAACAACATCTACCTCAAATACAACATCATCTACATCTACATCAAGTAGCAGTAGCAGTTCTTCAGGGTCATCTGGTTCAGGTGGTTCTTCAGGATCTGGAGGTTCTAGCGGAGGTGGGGGCTACGGTTACTAATGGCACAAGAAGAAAATCCAATTCCAATAAACGGCAAAGATGAAGGCAAACGTAGATCATCTGATTTACTTCCTCGTTATTTTAGAACAACAGCAAACAAAAAGTTTTTAAGTAGTACACTTGATCAATTAATGCAACCTGGTGTTGTAGAAAAAGTTGATGGCTTTATTGGACGCCGAGATGCAAAGGCTTGGAATGCCACTGATAATTATCTAAGTGATGTAAGCACAGATAGAGAAAGTTATCAATTAGAACCCATCGCGACAGTAACTGACAATGTAGGCAATACCACTCTTTACAAAGATTACAGAGATTTTTACAATAGCATTAGAATAAGAGGCGGAGACGTATCTGATCTAAGCAAGTTAAGTAGACAAGAATATTACGCATGGGATCCTCATATAAATTGGGATAAGTTTGTAAATTTTAGAGAGTACTACTGGCTTCCGATGGGTCCTGACACGATTCCAGTGTACGGAACTTCACGAGAAATTAAAAGCACATTCAAGGTGCGTAGACAAGATAATGCTGATAATGATGCTTATATTTTTACAGAAGAAAATCCAGTAAGTAATCCAACACTTACTTTGTATAAAGGACAAACTTACACTTTTGATATAGATGCTGTGAATATGCCTTTTACTATTAGAACATCTAACAGTAATGAGGACGATAGTAATTTGTATACAACAGGAGTTAGTGAGCAAAAAGTTGAAAACGGCACAATCACTTGGAAAATAGATTTAGAAGCACCCGATACTTTATATTATGTAAATGGAAATGATATAGAAGGCTCAGGACTTATTATTATAAAAAATATTATTGATAATACATACCTTAATGTAGAAGAAGATATCCTAGGCAGAAAAAATTATACAATGCAAAATGGCTACGAACTAGCCAATGGTATGAAAGTAGAATTTTATGGAACTATTACACCTACAAAATATTCTACAGGACAGTGGTATGTTGAAGGCGTAGGTGATGAGATAAAACTTATCTCAGAAGATGATATTGGAATAAGTGCAAGTTATCTTGAAGATGTTACTACACAATTTGATGGAAACGCATTTGATGCCTTACCGTTCGACGATGCTATATCGTATGCTAATAAAAAAGACTATATTGTTATTAACAAAGCTTCAAAAGATAGAAACCAATGGTCTCGCTATAATTTATGGACAAACAAAAAAGTAATAGAAACGACTGCAAAAATTAATAACACAACTACAAGTATAGATCAAAGATTTAGAGCAACGAGACCAATTATAGAATTCGAAGCAGGATTAAAACTTTATAATTTTGGAACTGAAGCAAAAGCTAATGTGGATTTAGTTGACTTAGTTACAACTGATGTGTTTTCAGATATTGAAGGCCAAGAAGGATATTTTGTAGACGGTACTGAATTAGTATCAGGAATGAGAGTTTTATTTACAGCAGATCCTGACACTTTAGTAGCTGGTAAAATTTATGAAGTGACTTTTATTAGTCAAAATGGAAAAACACAAATTGCACTCAAAGAAACTACAGATACTGCACCACAAACAAATGAGACCGTTCTTGTAAACGCGGGAACAAATTACAAAGGTAAAATGTTTTATTATACAGGCACAGCTTGGAAACAAGGCCAGGATAAAATATCAACTAACCAACCTCCTTTGTTTGATTTATTTAATGATGCAGGCACTTCATTAAATTCTTTATCAGGAAGCACATTTATAGGTACAAAAGTGTTTTCATATAAAGTAGGTATAGGAACAAATGATAAAGAATTAGGTTTTGCATTATCTTATAGAACTATAGAAAACAGTGGTGATATTACCTTTAACTTTGATCTATTGACAGACACATACCAATATGATGTTTTGGCTGATGTCATTACAGTTAGAACAGATACATCTTTATTAAGAAAATATTCTGGAAGAACTACGTATTCTAGTGTTGCTGGGTGGACTAAAGCTCCCCAAAAATCACATCAACCTGTAGTGCAACAGGTTACTAGTGGACCAAGGACTAATAATTTTATCATAGATGTTTATATTAACAGTGGCAATTTAAATGATTTAAAAGCAAAAGTATATGTAGATAATAAAAGGAAGCAGGAAAATGTTGACTATGAAATTGATCGTATTAATAATTACGCTTATATAAGATTTTATACCGATCTAGTTGCAAATCAAAAGGTTGTTATTGAAACAACAAGTGCTACACCTAAAAATGCTTTAGGATTTTACAAGTTTCCAATTAACTTTGAAAAAAATCCTATGAATGAAAATATTACAGACTTTACTTTAGGAGAAGTTTTAGATCATGTGGACAGTATAATTGATAACGCACCAGGATTCAGTGGACAATTTCCAGGCGTAAGTAATTTAGGTGACCTTGGACTTGTATCTAAATATGGTTTAAAATTTGTCCAACACTCAGGACCTATCAATCTTCCATTATTTAATTTTACAGATAAAGATTATGATTTAATTGAAGCAATTAGATATTCTGGTAGAGAGTACATAAAATTTAAAAGAGAATTTTTAAGGATAGCAAATGATTTAGGATTTGAAGCGGAAGACAAACAACATGTAGATAAAATATTATTAGAATTAAACAAAACCAAAACAAATCAAGATCCTTTTTATTTTAGCGACATGGTGCCATTTGGAGGTGATACATTACTAAATTATGAAATAGAAGATTCATCTCAAACAATTTTTTCTTTGACTAGGCCTGTCAGCTTTACATCCTTAAATGAGAATGCTGTTCTTGTATACCTTGATGAGAAACAGTTAATCAAAGATAAGGAATATACAATTAGTGATAATGGTTTTGTTACTATTACTATGGCAGTATCAGAAGGACAAAGATTAAAAGTTTATGAATATGAAACTACTGATGGTTGTTGGGTTCCTCCTACTCCAACTAAATTAGGTTTATATCCTAAATATCAACCACAAGTATTTTTAGATGATACCTACGTAAATGCTGTACCTGATTCAACAGGACCATACAAAGTTTATGGAATAGACGAAACATCAGGCAAGCCGTATACAGATAAATTAGGTTGGTTCTATCCTTTATTCACTGATGAAACATCTGCTCAAGCATATGATAAAACATCAGGAGGTACAGGACTTGCACATATCCACAAGTTTAGAGGTGATGAAAGAATTTTCTTTATGCCAAGTGGAAAAATGAATCACGCAACATATGATACAAATGATTTTGTAGAATGGCCTTCTTCAAAACCAGTTCTACAAGGACACGATGGTTCTTTATGGAAATGTTTTGGCGATTTTAGAGATAAACTTTTATTAGATTTAGAGTTAAGAATTTACAACAATTTAAAGTTAGACTATGATGAAAATATTGTTGATATAGCTGACTTTATAGATAGTGATGCAAGAACGACAGGTTTTGACAGACAACACATTTCTTCATTGATGCAACCAGAATTTAATGACTGGGCACAAACAGTAGGAAATCCTAATCATACAACAAACAATGTATATTCCAGAGGCAACGGTTTCAGCTACAATTATTCTTATGCGGCTGATCCTAACAATAATAAGTTGCCTGGGTTTTGGAGAGCGATCTATAAGGATTTATATAATACTGATAGACCCCATACACATCCTTGGGAAATACTTGGGATAAAAATTAAACCTACTTGGTTTGATACTGTCTATGGTACTGCTCCGTACACAAAAGATAATTTACTACTTTGGGACGATATGAGTAAAGGAGTGGTAAGAGAGCCTAATGTCAAAGTTGTGTATAGAAATAAATTTAAGAACTTAGATATTTACAAATATATTCCAGTAGACGCACAAGGAAATTTGGTAAGTCCTAATAATACTGGTTATGCACTTTACTCTCCTGATAGTGAATATGCAAACGATTTCGTATTTGGAGACGAAGGACCTGTAGAAACAGCTTGGAGACGTAGTTCTCATTATCCTTTTGCTTTAATTAAAGCATGGGCGTTAAGTGAACCTGCACAATTTTTAGGCTTGGCATTTGATAGAAGTAGAATTAAACGTAATGCCGCTAATCAGTTAGTATATGTAGATACATCAAAACGTATTCAGTTGAGTGAACTAAAATTTCCTAATAGTTCAGCAGATGTAACCAGAATTAATACAGCAGGTTTAATAAACTACATGCAAGGATATCTTGCATCTAATGAAACTTTAATGTTTACTGAATACCAAAACAAATTAAAAACTTTAGAAAATAAATTAGGAAGTAAAATAGGTGGATTTACACAAAAAAGTAAATTTAAACTCATTCTGGATAGTAGAACTCCGACCAATGAAGGAAATATTTTTGTTCCAGAAGAAAATTATAAAATTGTATTAACAAAAAGTGTACCGTTAAATGTCTACACCTATAGTGGAGTAATTATTGAAAAACTACCAGAAGGATTTAAAATTTCAGGATATGATAAAACAAATCCTAAGTTTAGAATTTTTGCACCAGTAAAGAAAGCAACAGATCCTGTTATCAACGTAGGCGGAATCAGCGAAGATTTTGTAACTTTTGATTCATCTCAAACATATGAGCCGGGTGAAATTGTACAATTTAATAATGCTTTTTATAGAGTAAAGATTACTCATACAGGAAACTTTTTAGCTAGTAATTTTCAAAAGATGGACAAACTACCTATTGTAGGTGGTGCGACAGCTACCTTTCCAAAAACTTTCGAAACCATAGCATCAACAGTAAATTATGGAATAGTATATACCGATATACAAGATGTGGTCGACTTTCTATTAGCATATTCAAAATATTTAGAAACTGTTGGTTTTAGTTTTGAAAATTATAATGAAACTTTAAAAGAAATAGAAAATTGGCAATTATCTGCAAAGGAATTTATGTTTTGGTCAACGCAGGCTTGGGATGCCGGAACTGTTTTAACTTTAAGTCCTAGTGCAAGGGAAATAGAATTTGACAGAAAATATGCTGTAGTAGATGACATATATGACAATTTTTATGATTACAGTTTGTTAAGAGCAGATGGTAAAAGATTGTTGGCAGATTTTGCCACTACAGAAAGGGATAACACAAATAAATTTGGTTTACGTGTTAAAAATACACAAGAAGGAATTTATCAACTAAAACTTCCTATCGCACAAACAGAACATGCAATTATTATAGATAATCAAACTGTCTTCAGTGATAAAATTTATAACAGAGCTCAAGGATATAGACAAGAAAGAATAAAAGTTAAAGGGTACAAATCAAGCGAGTGGAATGGTTCTTTAAATGTTCCAGGATTTATCTTCCAAGATTCGGTTATAAATGAATGGACAGCGTGGCAAGATTATAAAATAGGTGACCTAGTAAAATATAAGCAATATTATTATGTTGCAAAAAATAATGTCACAGGATCAAATAAATTTGATGATAGACAATATGTTATTCTAGCTGATAAGCCAGAACAACAACTTTTACCAAACTTTGATTACAAAGCAAAACAGTTTGGAGATTTCTATGATCTTGATAGTGACAACTTTGATACCGAGCAACAAAAATTAGCACAACATCTTATATCATATCAAAAAAGAAAATATCTTGAAAATATCATTCCTGATGAAGTAAGTCAGTATAAGTTTTTTCAAGGAATGATTCAAGACAAAGGTACAAAAAATGTTTTAAATAAATTATTTGATAAACTAGGAAGTGCTAATAAAGATAGTTTAGAATTTTATGAAGAATGGGCAATCAGAGCTGGACGTTACGGAGCAACAGAAGGTGACGATGTATTTGAAGTTTTATTAGATGAATCAAAATATAGATTAGATCCGCAACAGGTTGAGCTAGTAGATAGTGTTGATCCGCAAGATACTTCTTTAATTATAAAACTTGATAGAAACAATGTGTATGTTAAGTCAAGAGATTATGACCATAAGCCTTTTCCTACAAAATATTATAACGATGATAATTTTTATGTTCCTTCATCAGGATATGTAAATCCAACAGATGTATATACTAGCATTCTTAATTATAATCTTTTAATTAATCAAGACATAAGTGTATTACAAGAGGGATCGTATATTTGGACAGCCAAAGATAAATCACAACAGACTTGGGGAGTATACAAGTATCAGTCAACAGATCTAAAAGTACAGAGCGTTACAGCTTCAAACGCCAATGTGTTCACAATTACAATGAACAGATATTTTGAATTTGAAAAAGGCGATGTAATTGGTATAAATGATGTTGCTACAGGTACTAATGGTTTTTATACTGTAAACAAAGTTGATTTAAATGTTGTTTCTTTGGATTCTGTATCTGATGTTCCAGCTACAGAAGATAGTTATGTCGCTGGAAGTGGTTTTATAACAAAATTTAAAAAAGTTAGAGTTGCAAATTTATCCGATGCTAACACAAATATACAATCAGATTATAGACAGTTGCAATTTACAACTACAGGAACAAATACACAAAGCGATACTATTTGGGTAGACGACGATGATACTGGCAAATGGATAGTGTTAAAAAGCCAGCAAGTTTTTGAATTAAAACCTGCAATAGTTAACAAAACCGCGGGCATACTTGATAGCACGGATAAAGACTTTGGTTCAAATATAAGTGTGACTGATGACAATAATTTTATGAGTATCACAGCTCCAAAAGATCTTAACGGAACGGTGTACGTGTTTACAAGGCCTAGCGATAATGCAGAATTCGGACAGCTTCAGCAAATAGATGAATTTATGGGCATTTATGATTCAAATGGAGGATTTGGTACAAGTGCAGTCATTAGTCCAGACGGAAAATATCTTGCAATAGGTTCTCCTAATGCATCAAATGTAAAATCTAGATTAAAAGGAGATTACAGAGCATCATCAACGTATCAAGCAAATGATATTGTTTTATATAGCGAACAGTTATGGAAGGCAAAGCGTGAGGTATTAGCAGATGCTGTACAACAGTTCCCAAGTCATTCTTCTAATCAACAAAGCAAAGGTGATGATTACGATTCAACAGCTAATGAATATCCTAATATAGTTTACATGATGCGTGGTAATCCTTCACTGCCAACAGCTTCTACAGATCATATCTTAATCAGAGCTGAAAAAGAACAATATGAAGGTACAAAGCCTGGCGATATACTTACACTTAAATGGAACAAGTATACGACTGCTAACCAAACAGGTTTACAACCATTTAGTAATGACAATGTTTTGACTGAAACGTTTTTGAACGGACAACACACTATTGTAGGAAAAGTAGATGTTGTAGTAAAAATAATAAGTGCATTAGCTACACCTGAAGTAGGCGATGAAATAACAACCGGTACAGCTAGAGCAACAGTACAGCACAGATTTATTGACAATGATAATACCCTTCAATTATATCTAAACAATATTAACGGATCACTTGCGGCTACAGGCACTATATCCAAAGCAGGTATAACTATTGGAGATTATACTAAAGAACAAAACATAACAGATAACTACCATGCTGGATGGTGGTACGTAAACGTAGGTAGTAATTTTAACACAAATAATATTTTTGAGACCAATGCTAATCTTGTAATACAAAATATAACGTTACAAGGAGATTCAGTTGTAAACCCAATATTTTCAAATATTCTAGATACAAAAATTAATCAAGATGTTGTAGCTAACCCAACTAGGGCGTCATACTTTGGAGTTTTGAGTCATACACAAGGTGCTACAGAAATAAACATTTTAGATTCCAGGTGGGTAGTGAGAGCTCCACTGGTGCATGGTAACAGTTTACAAACTGGAGATAAAATAAGATTCTGGTTAAATGACTTATATGTTAACGGAAATAGGCAGGATCCTTCCAATGCAATTGGCTTAGATTTCACATACCTGAATACTACTGAATTTACAATTGAAGATAAATGGAACGGATGGGTTGAAGCAAGACTAACTAATTTTGATTTGCAAGGCAATCCTTTTTTACCTACAGTAGGACAAACAATTACAGATACAACAACTGGTTCTACAGCCACAGTAGCCTACATACAAAGAGGTTTTGCAACAGCAAGATTTTACATAAAAAACAAAAGCGGTGTATGGTCTAAAGGGAGTGACTTTAACGAGTCTAGCAATGTTACTTTTATAGAAAATGATTCAACTGTAAGAACAGTAGGTCCTATAAACAATACGCATCATGAAGATAGTATATCAGGATCATTGCTTGTCATTAATAAGGGAACCAATATACCTATACCTAGTGGGAATAACTATCTACAGGATTTAGAATATTGGTTATACACACAAAATACATTAGAAGGCGTATTGGATACAAATAATCCTCCAGGTCCTTTGAATCTTGACTGGATAAGAGTTTACAATGTGCCACTTGATCTTTCTGGAACAATATCTAATGTTGAAAATGAAGGTGCAATAGCAATTTACGAAAAGGCAGGATCACAGTTTAACCTATATAATTATTATACTGTTCCTAATTCTGCAACAGGAAGAAGATTAGGACACCAATTAAAATTTAGACAAATAGATGCTGACACATACAAATTATTTGTTCATGCTAAAGGAAATAGCACAGAAGCAAATGAAGGTAGGATTTATATATTTGATAAAAATTTAAATGATGATTGGGCATTAGGTATTGAAAACAAATATAGAGGTTTCTTTAAAAATACAGCTACTTACTTTACTGAAGATTTAGTAAGAGTTGGAGACACAATATATGAAGCAAATACTAATTTGACACCAAATAGTTTTTTAGCAAGTCAATGGACAGCTAAAACAGAAGGTGTAGATTTATTAGGATATGTTCCTAATGATACAAATTTTGCTTTGAAAGATAGTGTTTTAGAACAAAACTTTTTAGAAGAATTTGGAGAAAGTTTTGATTTAAGTAAAGACGGTTCTGTAATGATAGCAAGTGCAAGATATTTAAATGCATCTGACAGTTCTATTCCAAATAGAAAAATTGTTGTATACAGAAAAAATGGTAATCATTATGAATATAGTCAATTACTAGAAGCTTTCAATTTGACAGAAGAATATGCTTCATCTATTGCAATTTCAAATGACGGTAAAAAAATAGCAGTAGGTGCCCCTACTAACAGCGATAAAATAATTGCAGGCGGTTGTGTTTACATTTACATACAAAACGGATCACAATATCAATACAAGCAAACGCTTAGACCGATTGATAACACTCCTAATACAAGGTTTGGCGCCAAATTAGATTTTGACGGTTCTACATTAGCAATATCTTCTAAAGGCGGAGATTTAAAAACTGCAACAACTTTTGATTCTTCCTCAACTGTGTTTGATGCATCAAACACACAATTTGCTGTGGTTGACAATGAAAGTGGTCTTGTTAGCATTTATGAAACTGTTAACGATACATTGCTTTATGGACAAGATTTTGCTTACGATAAAGACACACAAGACTTTGGAAGTGTAATGTTAGTATCTAATAATCATGTATATCTTGGTTTACCTAAGCAAATTGTAACAACTAATAACACATTAGATAAAGGCGTTGTAGCAGAATACAGAAAGCCAGCCGGACAAACAACCTGGACCAGACATAGAGTACCTGTTATTCCTGCAGATACAAGTAAATTTAAAGGTGTATATCTATTTGATAAGACAGACAATAGCTTAATTTCATATTTAGATTATGTAGATCCTTTGCAAGGAAAAATTGCAGGTCCGGCAGAACAGGAAATAAGTTTTAAAGTATCATATGATCCAGCAAAATATTCAGTCAGTACAGCCACAGGTGTATCGGCAAATACTTTAGATTATACAGCAGAACAATGGATAGGAAAACTTTGGTGGGATATCGGAAGTGCAAGATTTATCAATCATCATCAAGGAGATATTACCGAATCTACACAAAATTTTAATAAATTATTTACAGGTACTACTGTAGATGTTTATGAATGGGTAGAAACTACGCTTTTACCAAGCGAGTGGGACGCACAGACAGGATCTGAAACAGGATTGACAAATGGTATCAGCGGAACTTCTAAGTATGGTGATACTGCATATTCAGTAAGACGAAGATATGATACAGCTACACAAACTTTTCAAAATTATTATTATTATTGGGTAAAGGACAAAAGAACTTTACCAGAAGATCCTAACAGGGTAACTACTGCATTTGATGTAGGTAGATATATTTCTGATCCAAGTGGAATCGGCCATAAATTTGTAGCAATTCTCGGAGATAATAGATTTTCTATTTACAACTGTGAATCATTGATTAGAGATAAAGATATTGGAATAAGTTTTAACTGGTGGACAATAGAAAATCAACAACAAAAAACACACAACGAATACCAACTACTAACTGACGGATTACAAACAAGTGTTCCAACAGCAGATATAGAGCAAAAATGGTTTGATAGTTTGGTTGGTTTTGACACACAGGATAGACCTGTACCTGATATTAATTTGCCTTTAAGATCAAGATACGGAAATTTAAACGAACCAAGACAAAGTTGGTTTGTAAATAAAACTGAAGCTAGAAAAGAATTTATAGAAAGAACTAATAAAGTTCTAAAACAAACATTAATTGTAGATGACAAAGATCTTACAGGATTGACAGCTATTGACCCGCAACCAGGTATTGCTGGAGGAACCTATGATACCACAAGTGATTCTTATGCTGAATTGTCATTTGTTAGTGTAGCTAAAACAAAACAAGCATCGTTAATTTTAGAAATAGAAAACGGCAATGTTGTAAACGTTTTAATTACTGATGCTGGCGCTGGATATATTAATCCTCCTTCTTATACAATTAGCGATACACAAGGCACTGGCTGTGTATTATCTTTTACTTTAAACACAGAAGGCGGAATATCAGCAGTATCCATTGATAAAGCCGGACAAAACTATGTTGCTCCGACAATAAATGTTAGAAGATTCTCAGTATTAGTGAAAAATGACGAAACAGTCGGCGGCTTATGGTCAGTGTTTGCTTGGACAGGTACTGAATGGCAAAGAAGTAAAACGCAAAGCTATGATGTAAATTTATATTGGAAATATATTGATTGGTATAAAACAAATTACAATCAGTTTACACCAATAGATTTTACTGTAGATTCAAGTTATCAATTGAGCGGACTTGAAGACGAAATAGGAAATGTTGTTAAGATAAAAAATGTAGGTTCGGGCGGTTGGCTACTTTTACAAAAAATAGGAAATACTTCTGCTACAGATTATACAGTGGACTATGACACAATAGGTAGACAAAACGGTACTATTGAATTTTTAAATTCTTTGTATGATGTGAGCAATGAAAATATTGCATATGATGGTGCAAGTTTTGATAAGATTTTTTATGATACAGAGCCTGTTGAAGAATTTAGAAGAATATTAAATGTAATTAAAAACAATATATTTACAGATGATTTAGGAATACATTGGAATAACTTATTTTTTGCTAGTTTGAGATATGTGTTTAGTGAACAACCAACAGTTGATTGGGCATTTAAAACTAGCTTTGTAAAAGCAAAGCACAACATAGGTGAATTATCGCAAAAAGTTAATTTTCAAAATGATAATCTGTCAAGTTACGAGTCTTATGTTCAAGAAATTAAACCATATAGAACCAAAATTAGAGAATATTTGAGTGCATATGAAAAAACAGATCCTTCATCTACCAGTGTTACAGATTTTGATCTTCCACCAGTATACAATGCTGATGCAGGAAAAATTATACCACAAAGTGTACAAATCTTAGATAATACGCTTGTATCGGGTACGTCTGATATTACAAATTATCCTAGCAAACATTGGGCAGATAATGTAGGTTTTGAGTTGACTGCATTAACTATTGCAGATACAGGAACAGGATATGATGCACCGCCTTCTATTGAAATTACAGGCGGCGGCGGATCAGGAGCAAAAGCAAAAGCATATATAGGAACTGATGGAAAAGTTACTGCTGTTGAAATGTTAAACACGGGTAGCGGATATCTATCACAACCTACAATAACAATTCAAGGTTCACAAGCAGATGGTTCTTCTGTAGCAAGATTAAGTCCTGTGCTAGGTAAGGGAAAAGCAAGAGCTGTTCATCTTACTTGTAAATTTGATAGAACAACAGGTGTATATTTGTTTAACACATTGACAGAAACACAAACATTTTCAAGCACACTTGATCAACAAATATTTAATTTGAAATGGCCAATGCAATTGAAATCTACAAAAATTACTGTTACGGTAGACGGTTTAGAAGCTCTGCGAAGTGAATATACATTTACAAATATAAAAGATACTTCAAAAGGATACACTAGAAATTATGGTAGAATAACATTTACTGCTCCACAAAGTTTAAGTTCTAATATTGTTATCAAATATGATAAAGCACCAGACTTATTACAAGCTCAGGATAGAATTAATCTTTACTATAATCCAGCAACAGGAATGTTTGGTAAAGAACTAGGACAAGTAATGGAAGGAGTAGATTACGGAGGAGTTGAGGTCAGCAGTTATAGTTTTGGTTCAGGAACAGGTTGGGATTCAGACAATTGGTTTACAGGAACTTATGATACATTTGATACAACATTTGATGATGAAATATTTCAATTGGATGGCAGTACAGAGGTATTCACTTTAAGTAAGCCCCTTGTAAACGGTGTTGTTTACAATATATACAAAAATGGCGTAAGAATAGATGATCCTAACTTTGGTACAGCAAGTCAAACTAATACAAATGCAGTAATGCAAAGTATTACAGGAGATGGCACAACAACAACCATTACTATTGAAAAATCAGTATCAAGTTTTGGAGCAAATGACATTTTAGTAGTTAGGAAAACTACGTCAGATGGATCATTCCTGCCAGATCCTAGATCATATGATACACTTTTAAGTGGTGGAGATTTACAGTTCAGTACAGCAAAAGGTATTAACCCAGAAGAGATAGTAGTCGATGGTGATGGATTTGTTACACCTACTACAAGCAAAGGTCCTGAGGAACAAGTACCTGGGCAAGTACAAGATTCTGTAAACATTAAAGTATTCCATAGACCTAAGGCTGGAGGAAGTATATTATCAAGTAATTCTTATAATGCAAATGGCACAGAGGTAGAATTTTATTTTGGTGTGCAACCGCAAAACAAAGATGGACTTTTTGTAAGGATTAATGAAGTTATACAAGATCAAAATTTATATACAGTTGATTATAGACTTAAAAAAGTTATTATGAACACACCTCCAAGTGCAAATGCTTCTGTAAATATTTTATCTATAAGCGGAAACGGAGAAAATGTTGTAGAAGCAGATGAATTTGTTGGCGACGGAAGTTCTACACAGTTTGTTACAAAAGCAAGTTTTACTAGTAAGTTAGATTATTATGCAACTGTAAATGGAGTTGCTGTAGAGTCTGTATTAATTCCTAGCACAGATAGTACAGATGAAGATGCAAAAGCAGTTTTATCATTTGGTAGTGCTCCACCAGACAATAGCATTATTAATTTTGCCGTGTATAGTGCAGTAGATAATTTTAGTAAAATAGAAACAAATGTGTTTGCTGGTGACGGATCAACTAAATTGTTTACTTTAGCAAAAACACCATATAGTTCAAAACCTAACAGTCATAATGTAATTGTTAAACAAGGTAATAAAATATTGAATCCTGGGTACAATCAACAGTTTACAGTCAAAGCAGGTGTATCACAATACTTCTTAGAAATTTGGCAAAGACCAATAGGAAGTTTTGATAACAGTGATGTGTTAGTATTGCTTAATGGTGTTGAATTAAAAATTGCAACTGAATATAATATTAGGCCTGCTAACAGTTCAGTGATATTAGAACCAGGTATAGGTAGTGATGGTGATACGTTAGAAGTTTACATGAGAACAGATGGAGATTATGCATTTGGAAGTATACAAGTTATAGATAATCAAAATCAATGGGTAGATAGTGGAGCACAATTACAACTTAATACTGCACCTACTGACGGAGAAGTTTTAACAGTTTACACTTTTAACAAACATGATATACAAGACTTTGAAAGAATTAATTATGATGTAGTGTCTAGATCAACACTTACTGTAGGATCTACAGATCATATCGAATACAATCATCTAAGAGCAGGTTTAATAAAATTAAGAAATAAAGCCGTTGATGCCCAATTTGTTTGGTTAACTGTAAATGGTATATTAAAAACTCCTAGTGTAGATTACAAACTCACAGATGATCAACTATTTGTAAAATATAACGGCTCTTTTACAGATAATGATGTAATAGAACTTATACAATTTAGTAGTGAGGGACCACAACAACCTAAGTTTGGATTTAGTCAGTTTAAAGATATATTAAACAGAAATATTTACAAAAGATTAGGTGATGTAGCACCTGTCAAATTAACCAAGAATTTGTTAGTAAGAGACAAAGAAATACACTTAGACGATGCATCAGCATTACCTAAACCAGATAAAACAAGCAGTATTCCGGGTATTGTGTTTATTAATGGTGAAAGAATTGAATATCTTGTTAAGACTGGAAACATATTAAGACAAATACAAAGAGCAACATTAGGAACAGGAGCTCCGGAAGTGCATGAAACAGGAAGCGATGTCTATAATGCAAATCTTCAGCAGACTGCTCCATATTCTGATAGCACAGTAACTGAAAACTTTACTGGTGATGGTTCTACAAGCACATTCATACTTGGATTTACACCAAGTTCAGTAAATGAATTTGAGGTGTTTGTAGCAGGTACACGTCTCAGAAAGAATGCTATTAGTGTATTTGATGCCACTATAGATCAAGATTCACCAGAAGCTGATGTTACATCACCAGCTGAATTTTCGGTTACAGGATCCAGTAATGTATTGACATTGACTAATATACCAGCAAATAATGTCAAGATCCAGGTCATTCGTAGACAAGGAAAACGCTGGACAGACCCTGGAATTTCACTTAATGATTCGGAAAGTACGGTAGCACGTTTCTTTAAGGCAGAAAAGGTGGAGCTACCAAAATAAATACAGTTGTAGGAAAACAATATGATTGATCAAATAAAAGAAAATAACGGAGTTTTACTCCAAGGACATATTAAAATACACAATCCTGAATCGGGCGAAATTCTTGTTGATAAAAGGAATGCTATCCACTATGAAAACATGAGTATTTCGTTAGCAGAAAGTTTAGCTAATGCAGGCAGTGGATTTATATATCAAATGGCATTTGGTAACGGTGGTACAAGTATTGACCCCACAGGTATAATAACGTACTTAACACCAAATTCTACAGGTACAAATGCAAGTTTATATAATCAAACTTATGTAAAAGTTGTAGACGATAGAAGTGTAAACAATACAGATCCAGCTCGTAATAAAATTGAGTCAAGACACGTAAGCGGAACAAACTATACAGATATACTTGTAACTTGTTTGTTAGATTACGGTGAACCAACAGGACAAGATGCAATAGATAATGCCACTAATGCAGATAGTCTATATGTTTTTGATGAACTAGGTTTAATAAGTTATGATGCATCTGGCACAGGTAGATTACTTACACACGTAATTTTCCATCCAGTTCAAAAAAGTTTGAACAGATTAGTACAAATTGATTACACGGTAAGAGTTCAAAGTTTATCAGGGTTGAATGAATAATGGCTTATACAATAAATTACGCGGATACTAACAAAGGTACAATATCAATTGAAGATAGTACGATCAATCAGACTACTAGTTTAGATATTCCGGGTAGAAATACAACAAGTTATGGATCAGTAATTGCAAATAGTTTTTTAAATTTATTAGAGAATTTTGCGAATACATCAGCACCGAGAAATCCAATACAAGGCCAACTGTGGTATGATAGTTCAACTGGTGTAAACACTTTAAAACTTTATGACGGCACTGGTTGGATAAATGCAAGTGGATTGAAAAAAGGTAATACTGAACCTACAGTTTCTTCAGCATTAACTGGTGACTTATGGAGTGATACAGATAACAACCAGTTGTATATTTTTACAGGATCAGGATGGACTTTAGTAGGACCTGAATATAGTGATGGTTTGTTAACTGGTTCTAAACCAGTTGTAGTAACAGGCAAAGACGAAGTCAATTATACAATACTTCAAGTTGAAGTTGCAGGTAGCCCAGTGGCAATTTACAGCACAAAAAGTTTCCAACCAAAAACAACAATTAGTGGATTTACAATAATACAACCAGGACTTAATTTATCAACAGCAAATATTGGCGGATCAGGTATTGGAAAATATTACGGTACAAGTGAAAAAGCTGAAAATCTTGTAGTGAATAATGCAAGTGTGTCAGCTACAAAATTTTTAAGAAGTGATGTAACTAGTACATCAGACAATCAAATAATAATCAGTAACAACAAGGGATTACAAGTAGGGCAAGATGCTATTGTTACATTCGACGTTCAAGGTACTTCAGGTGTTGTAACTAACTTAACATCAGGTGCACCTATTGATTTTAAAGTTAACAATTTAGGTACACAGAAAAATGTAATAAGAATTGACTCTACAGAAAAAGTTGGAATTAATACGCTTTCACCAGCAGAAGCATTAGATGTTGCCGGCTCTATACAAGCAAGTACGAATTTAATAGTTCAAGGTACAACGGATAGTACAAGTATAGGTACTGGTAGCGTTAAGATATCAGGCGGCGTCGGCATCGCGAAAAAACTATATGTAGGAACAGATTTAAATGTTGCAGGGTCAAGTACAACAGGAACAATAGTACCAAGTGCAACTCAAACTTATACTTTAGGATCGTCCACAAACAGATGGTCACAAGTTCATGCTGTAGAATTTAGAGGAAATGTTGTTGGTAATATTACTGGAACAGTTACAGGTGGAGCCGCTAATGCAAATAAATTGACCAGTGCTAGTACTTTCGAAATGACAGGTGATGTAAGTTCCAATCAAATTACATTTGACGGACAGACTGGCGGTACAACAAAAACATTTACAACAGCAATAAGTAACACATTTATTGCAAACAAGACACTAGTTACTACTCCAAATACAGATGATGAAATTATTATAAACAGGGTATCAGGAGATAGCACAGGTGTATTTAAGATTTCACAACAATCTTTAGTAAGTTCTGTACCTGTTATACCAATTGGTAGCATTATGCCATTTGGTGGTCTAAACGTTCCAGCAGGTTGGTTGTTATGTGATGGACGAGAAGTAAAAATTTCAGATTTTTTAACATTATATAATACAATACAATATCAATTCAAGGATCAGAGTCAGGTAACATCAGGGCAATTTGGTTTACCAGATCTAAGAGGTAGATTTCCTATTGGTGCTGATAACATGGGCGGTACAAGTGCAAACAGGGTTACAGATGTCAACGCAGATACAGTTGGACTTGCTTCAGGTGTAGAAAGTCGTGCAATTGATGTTAGAAACTTACCTGAACACGAACATGATTTGAGATCACCTAAAGGTGCTCAGTTTTATGTTATTTTAGATGACAGCGGAACGCCACAGGATGCTGATACTATTCCTTATGATGCACCAACTGGATCTAATGCAGGACAAGCCAGAACTTCTTCAGGTGGTGTCTTAAATAGAAGAAACATTCAATATAATCAACAAACAGGTTTAGAAACTTATGAAACATTTGATATATCAGAACTTGGTACACCATATAATGTCATGAATCCATTCTTAACTGTGAAATATATTATATATTCAGGGGTAGGTGGCTAATGGCATATCAAATTAATAAAACTAGTGGCGCATTATTAGTCAATCTAGCTGACGGACAAATAGATATAAATTCTACTGACATCACACTTATAGGAAAAAACTATTCAGGATTTGGTGAAGCAATAAATGAAAACTTTGTCAAAATGTTGGAAAATTTTGCTAGTCCGTCTGCACCTACAAAACCTTTAGCAGGGCAAATATGGTGGGACACTACAAATCAAAGACTTCAAGTTTACACAGGCACAGCTTGGACAACAGGCGGCGGTCCTATTGTAAGTGCATCACAACCCACAATGGTGGCAGGTGATTTATGGATTAATAACGAACAAAACCAAATGTATTTCTTTGATGGGACTGACTTAACACTTGCAGGACCAATTTATAATGCTTTCCAAGGAAAGTCAGGTCCTGAAACAGTTACAGTTCTTGATGATACAGGTACAAGTAGAACTATTGTGAAATATTGGGTAGGCGGAACACTTGTTGGACTTTGGAGTAAGATCTCATTTACGCCACAAAATATTGATACGATTCCTAACTTTACAGGTAGTGTTTCGAAAGGTTTCAACGTTGTTGATACAGACTTTGTGTTTGCAGGAACAGCCACAAGAACGCAGTCTCTTGTTGATTCTTCAGGTGTTATTAGAACAGCTGGACAGTTTCTTGCAAGTGACTCAGACGATTCCACAAGTGGTTCTTTATCAGTAAGAAATAATAACGGTGTAACAATAGGTTTAACAGATAATAATGTTATAAAGGTAACAAATCTTGGTGTGGTATCTGAAAATAATGTATCTGGTGAAAATTACATTATAAGAATGACAACAAGTTTAGGTAAAAAAGATGCAGTCACTATAGATTCAACAAATAGCAGAGTAGGTATTTACAATTCTTCACCTAGTGCAACACTTGATGTAACGGGTGATATGAAGGTAAGTGGTAACTTTACAGTGGCTGGTACGCAAACTATTTTAGATGTACAAACTTTAAGAGTTAGGGACAAACAAATTCAATTAGCACGTGGCGACGATAGTACTCTACTAGATAATCCTGGAGTAAATGATTCTGGTATTACAGTAGAATCGTCCGGTGGAAACAAAGAATGGTTGTGGAAAAATTCAACTAATAGTTGGACGTCTAATGTTAATATTAACATGACTGGCGGTGCAAAGCTACAATCAGACGGTATTGACCTAATTGATGGTACTACAGCTCCAGGTATTACAGCAATTGGTAATTTAACTAGTGCAAACATAGGAAACATGAGTTTCGCTGGCATCACAATAAGTACTGGGTCAGCAAGTGGTACTAATGGACTTATATTAACACTTGCAGGAGATATAAGTTTAGGTACACCAAGAAAAATTAGAAACGTTCAAGATCCTGTTTTAGATCAGGATGTAGCCACAAAAGCATACGTAGATAGCAGTATTGATCTAGAAGTTATTCCTTTATCCTTAGATATTACAGGATTAGGTACAGGAAGCACTTTAAATACAAATATTGCAACAATAATTAATGATATTGCTCCAGCAACTACAAAAAGAGACGGTACAGAAGCTAGAATTCATTGTACATCTACTGTAGGTGCTCAAGCAACACTATCTGCGGCTAACTTAAACGCTAGTTTCAATAAAAGTTTGACTAGTGTACAGAAATTAGACAATAGTGGTAATGATGATGGTTCAGCATCGGTAATCGGAGACGCAACATTTAACGATGTTACTGGTGCCATTACATCGACTGTAGCTAGAACGTTAAAATTATTTAGAGTTAACAACGGTTCCTGGGGATATGTGCAAGACCTAACTCCGGGCAATTTAGTATAAATACATGTAACACACGATTAGGGGTTAATAAATGGCGTATATAATAAATTTAACTAACGGCACACAGTTAGCTTCGGTTGAAGATGGCACTATAGACCAAAGCACCACACTAAAATTAGTGGGTAAAAACTATGCTGGTTATGGCGAAATCCAAAACGAAAACTTTGTGCATCTACTGGAAAATTTTTCCAGTGCAAATCAACCTGCGAGTCCACTATCAGGACAGATATGGTTTGACAGTTCTGTAAAAAAACTTAAATTTTATGACGGAACTAAATTTAGAACAACAGGTGGTGCAGAAGTTTCAACTACCCAACCAGTAGGATTAACAACTGGTGATTTTTGGTGGGATACTACTAATAACCAATTATATGCTCAGAACGCCTCAGGTGGATTTGTCCTAATCGGTCCACAAAGCATTGGTACTACTGTTACTGCCATGGTTACAGGGCAAGTAAGAGATAATGCACAAACAAATAGAACTGTAATCAAAGGTACAGTTGACGACAATGTTGTGTTTATTATTAGTAATTCTGAATTCACTATTGATGCAACTGACCCTGCAAATGTTATATCAGGATTTGATGTTGTACGACAAGGTTTAACATTAAGAAATACCACTTCTGCTACTAATGGAGTAACAGCAACAGCACATAGATTTTATGGTACTGCCACAAACGCTGATAGATTAAATGGTCAACCAGCTTCTAGCTATGCATTATCAGGAAACGCAAACTTTACAAGTGTTGTAAGATTTGGAGACACAGGTTTTACAGTTGGTGCGGCAAACGATATATTCATAGGAGTAGATTCAACAGGATCAGGAGACGAAGGAATTATAGAAAATACTGTAGGACAAAAAATTAGGTTTAAAGTAAAGTCTTCAGCAGGAGTTACAACAGAACCTTTCAATGTTCAGGCAGGAGGATTAATTCCTACAACAACAGCAACTTATGACATTGGTGATGTAAACTATAAGTGGAGAAATATATACGCAAATTCATTTATTGGACTGGCAACAAATGCTACAAATTTACAAGTGGGTTCTAATTATAGAACTGGTGATGTTAATGCAACAAACAATACCGTAGCAGTTAGAGATTCGAGTGGTAATATTGCGGCTAACACATTCAATGGTATAGCAACATCAGCCAAATATGCTGACTTGGCAGAAAAATATACAACAGATCAACATTATCCTGTTGGAACTTTAATTACAATAGGCGGAGAAGCGGAAGCAACAGCTTGTGAAGGCGACGAAATGTGTATTGGTGTTATCAGTACAAAGCCTGCATACTTAATGAATTCAGATTCAGAGGGTCAAGCAGTAGCATTAGTCGGAAGAGTGCCTGTGAGAATTACTGGTCCGGTAAATAAAGGTGATAAGGTTTATGTTGCATCTAACGGTACAGCTAGTGCAGAAGCCGATGGAGACATTATTGGTATAGCGTTAGAGGATAATGATAGACACGAAGAAACACTAGTTGAGTGTATTTTGAAGTTATAAAATATAAGGAAGTAAGATGGCAGTAGGAGATACAATTACAGCGGCTCGTTACAACATTATAAGAGCTCGAGTGGCTGGAATTTTAGGATTAGGTGCAGGTGATGAAGGTTATGGACAAGCTGTTGCTAGTTCAACTGTAGCCGCCGGCGCTACTGTAACAGCGGCACAAATGTCAACGTTAAATGATGATATGGTAAAATGTCGTGTACATCAAACAGGATCTACACCAACAGAAATTGTCGCACCTGTAACAGGTAATACAATTGAAGATAGTAATAGCACAAGTAAAAAAGGTTACGTAGAATTTGAAAATTTAAGTTTGACTTGTCAAACAGCAAGATTAAGTGCTAGTGCAGGTAATTTATCGTTACAAGCAGGCACATCAAGTTCAAGATCATCTAGTTGGTCATCGGATATTAACCATACAGTAACAGTTACATTTGGTGGATATTCAGTTACAAATGGAGATGGCACCGTAACAACAGTTAGTTCTAATGATCATATGCGTGTATTCTTCAATGCTGGTGGTACCATACTATTCAGTGGTACAATTGGTTCAGGCAATACTGCAATTAACAATGACTGGCGTAACTTAATGACATCAGTAGGTACTGTAGCATTTGGTAGATCTACTACGTCTAATGGATCAACCGGAACATCATATGGTTATGCAAATTTACCTACTAGTTTTACTACAATTTTCAATAAAACAGCATCTGCATACAGCGCCAATGATTATTTAATAGAAGGACAAAAAGTAGGGAACGTTTTGACGTTTAGAATTACGTTTAATGAAGATAAAGGACCAAATCCAAATTTTGATGAAGCCGTATCTGCCACTACAACCAGCACAGTACAACAGAATCGGCCAAGTAACACTAATGCTGTTAATATTACAGCACCAACTTTCCAGAACACAGACGAACTATAGGCTTAAATAGTTATACAGTAAACTAGGAGTATAACTATGGACGAAGCATTGGAAAAAGCACTTGATTTTTCTAATTATATGGTCACCCTCAACAATCAAAAACGTATTCTCCAAGAAGAATATCAAGAAAGTTTGATAAAATATCAAGCTGGTGGGAAATTTACTATAACAAAAGAATTAGTGTCCTTTGGTAGCAACCTTCTTGATTTAGATAACAATAAAGTAGTTTTGGTTGACGATAATCAAACGCCTATACTAATAGAAGATCTTTCTACCTTTGTATATGATATAAAACTACAATACAAAGAAGCATCGGACACATATTATCAAAAATATAAAAGCATGATGAAGAAAAGAAATGTGGAAAGTTTAGTTGATGTCTAATGGTGTATTATGTTTTGCAAATAATAACGGTAAAGTTGATTATTTAAAACAAGCAATATTTTTAGCAGAACGTGTAAAAAAATATTTAGGTGTTCCTATCTCTTTAGCCACAGCAAATAAAAGAGATTTTGATTACATGTATTTTGATAAAAGTGATTTGTTTGATAAAATTATAGAAATAGATCAGAATGACTATAACACTAAACGGTATTATGACGGAACCTACCATCATGTCACATTAGACTTTAAAAATTCAGGACGCATAAACAGTTTTGATTTATCTCCTTACGACAACACATTAGTATTAGACACTGATTACATAATTTGTAATGGTAGTTTTACAGAAGCATTTAAATCAGCGGCAAATTTTCAAATTTATAGGAAAGGTACTGACTTATGTGATTGGAGAAACCTACCAGAATTTGACTACATAAATGACATTGGTATTCCTTTTTATTGGGCTACTTGTTTTTGTTTTAAGAAAAATAATGAAGTTAAAATATTTTTCAATTTGATGAAACATATTAAAAAACATTGGTTTCATTATTCACAAATTTTTAATTTAGGAACTAGAAATTTTAGAAATGATCATATTTTCAGCATTGCAATACATATAATGAACGGTTATCAGGAAGGTGATTGGGCAAAAACACTACCCGGTAAAATGTTTTACACTTTAGATAGAGATTTAATTTGTAAACTGGAAGAAGATAAATTATTATTTTTAGTAGAAAAACAAAATCGTTCAGGTGAATATACCTTAGCATCAACAAAAGGGTCAAATGTACATGTTATGAACAAGTTTAGCTTGGCAAGAATGATATGAATAAAGGATATCTAATAATTGCAAGTGGTAAAGACTACGTGAAACAGGCTTGTCTGTGTGCTATGAGTATAAAACATACACAAAGAATCAAAAATGTTTCAATTGTTACTAATGATATAGTTCCTAAAAAATATCAATCTTTATTTGATAAAATTATTGAGATTCCTTGGATTGTAGAAGGTGACGATACTTATTATCTTACAGAACAAAGATGGAAAGCATTTCATGTCACCCCGTATAAGGAAACTATAGTATTAGATACTGACATGATATTTTTAAGTGATGTAAGTCATTGGTGGAATATACTTGATAGATATGATGTATTTTTGACAAGTAAAGTTTTTACTTATAGAAATCAAGAAGTTACAAGTGATTTTTATAGAAAAGTATTTGTTGAAAATAAATTACCTAATTTGTATTGTGGTATACATTATTTTAAACAAAACGACATAGCACTTAATTATTACAAACAATTAGAAAATGTATGTCATAATCATATAGATTACTATAATAAATTTGTAAAAAAATCAAAACCTAAAGTAACCAATGCCAAAGGAGAAACATTTATATTGTCTAGTATGGATATAAATCATGCAATTACATCTTTACACGTAAATTTAAATAATATTACAAATAATTTTATAAACTTTACTCATATGAAAAGTAAAGCACAAAATGTAAGTAATATAGGATTAAATTGGACAGATTCTATTCCTTATTATATTACAGATGATTTAGAATTAAAAGTAGGAAATTTCCTTCAACAAGGAATTTTTCATTACACAGAAAATAAGTTTTGTAAAAATGTGATAAAAAAATATGAAAGCAAAGTATTATGAAGCACTACAAAGTAGATATAAAACAGTATGTTACTTTTGATCAAAAGACAGGACAAATATTAAGCATAGGTCCATCGCACAATGAAGGAGATAGTTATATAGAAGTGTCAGACAAAGAAGTAGAACCTATAAAAACATTAAAAGAAAAGATGTCAGATTATTTGATTGTATATAATAGGAAAAGTAAGGAATATAAATTAAAAAAAGTAACAGTACTTGAAGAAACTTCTCAGTATCAGAAATTACCAAAAGTGTCTAGTAAAATAGATTATGATATACTATTAAACATTGACAAGAAAGACAAAACATGTTATATTAATACTAGCGACGAACTAATTGATGTTATGAAAAAAACACATATTGATGTAAACAAGAAGATCACTTTTAGTTTTACCAAAAAAGATGATCCTCATATTTTGTATGATATGGTAAGTTTTGATCTTACTGAAAAAACAAAAAAATCTATAAGCATACACAATAGCTACGATATCTATACAACAGTTGATCTAGCAAGTTGTGTATATGGAGAAACAAAATGAAGGTAAAAATTGCAGAAATTGATATTATATATCTTAGTTATGATGAACCCAATGCAGAAAAAAATTATGCAGATTTATTAACAAAAGTTCCTTGGGCTAAAAGAGTGCATGGTGTGAAAGGCTCAGATGCGGCACACAAAGCATGTGCAGAATTAAGCGAAACAGATAGATTTGTGACTGTTGATGGTGACAATACTATAAGACAAGATTTTATTAATCAAGTTCTTGATTTTGATGAGCATACAGATCTTACAAGTAGTGTAATTAGTTGGTGCGGAAGAAATAGTATTAATGGTTTATTGTATGGTAATGGTGGACTAAAATGTTGGCCTAAAGAATTTGTTTTAAATATGAAAACTCACGAAAATGCAGATGCTGATAATCCACATGCACAGGTTGATTTTTGTTGGGACATACAATATATTCAACAGAATAGTTGTTATAGTGATGTACATAATAACGAAACACCACATCAAGCCTGGAGAGCTGGTTTTAGAGAAGGCGTAAAGATGGCTCTAGATAGAGGAGTTAAACCATCACATGAAGAGTTTTTAAACGGACATTGGAAAAACCTACATAGGTTATGGATCTGGTTAATGGTAGGATCAGATGTAAAGAATGGATACTGGGCTATTGCAGGAGCCAGAGAAGGATTAGTAATGACGATGTTGACCGACTGGGATTATGTCAATGTAAGAGATTTTGATCATTTAAATGAACTTTGGGCAGATAGAGATCAAATGCCAGAAGATGTATTACACACAGAAATATTTAATTATGGAAGTGATTTGGTAGATAAATTAGGAATACCTATTGCCGTGCAACCTCTTAATGAAGAACAGAGTGCATTTTTTAAAACTGTATATCAAAACCCCGCAAGGAGTAGCAATCAACAATTTGTGATTGACGTAGAATAGAATGACATTTGAATGGCAAGAACCTGAACATGTTTTAGAGAAGTTAAATTCTGTTGGCTGTGGCTTTTGCCTAGCTAAATGGACACAGGTTACTATGCATCTTGGATCAGGACTTACACATAGTTGTCATCATCCTAAGGCACACCCTATAGATTTAAACGATCTTGCTACAAATCCAGGAGCATTACATAACACAGGATTTAAAAAGAATGTAAGAAAACAAATGCTCCGAGGAGAACGTCCAGGAGAATGTGATTACTGTTGGCGTATCGAAGATAATACTGGTATGCATAGTGATAGAACTTGGAAAAGTAGAGATCCTTTTAGTTGGCCGGATTTTGATAAGATATCAAAAATGACCGGAGACGAAGATGTATATCCAAGATATGTAGAGGTTAGTTTTAGTAATGTATGTAATTTTAAATGCGGATACTGTGGTCCTGCTTTCAGCAGTAAATGGACTGACGAAATAAGTGAACATGGACCGTATATGTTTAGTTTAATTAATTGGAGATATAATGAACCTGATCAGTACCAAAAACAAATACCTAATCGTGAACACAATCCTTACATAGAAGCTTTTTGGAAATGGTTTCCTGAAGCAGTGAAACACATGCACACTTTTAGAATTACAGGCGGTGAACCTTTAATGAGCAAACACACTATGAAGGTAATGGATCACTTATTGAATAATCCTCAACCTAAGTTAGAATTATCAATTAACAGTAACGCATGTCCACCAGGGGATAAATGGAAACAGTTTGTTGACAAGGTAAAGATATTAGAAGATAAAAAATGTATCAGTAAATTTGTACTTTTTGTAAGTGCTGAAAGCATAGGAGCTCAAGCAGAATATAATAGATTTGGTATGGATTGGAAAATGTTTACAAGCAATGTTGAATACTTTTTAAAGACTACTAAAGGTAACTGTAGTTTTATGAGTGCATTTAACGTCCTAAGTATACCAAGTTTTTATAAGTTTTTGAAATACGTTTCTGATCTTAAAGACATTTATTTGGATAATAAAACACACTACCAAAGAATACTTGTAGATATACCGTATGTAAGAAGTCCTGGATTTTTGGATGCAAAAATTGCCACACATGATTTAGTTGAAAAATATCTTTATCCTTGCATAACTTTTATGAAAAAAAATAAATTTGATGATAGAGAAACACAAAAAATGATAAGAATAGTTCAAGACTTAGATGTTAGACAAGACAAACCAGAAGAGTTTGAAAAAGAAGCTATAGAAGGTAGACGTATGTTTTATGAATGGATTCAACAATATGATAAAAGGCGTGGTACTGATTTTGTAAAAACTTTTCCTGAAATGAATAAATTTTATGAGGATTGTAAAGCATGTATGATATAATTTTTATAAGTTATAATGAACCTAACGCTGAAGAAAATTTTATAAATCTTTACGAAAGATTTAATAGTGTAGGACTATTTGGTGAAAGAATTAGAAGGGTAAAAAATATTAAAGGAATACACAATGCTCATAAGAAAGCGGCAACTATAGCAAATACAGATTATTTTTTTGTTGTAGACGGAGATGCAGTAATTGTAGATGATTTTAATTTCGATTACAAAACTGAAGATAAGGATACAGTACATGTTTATCGATGTATGAATCCTATCAATGATTTAATATACGGCTATGGAGGTGTAAAATTATTCCCAACATGGCTAGCACAAAATATGAACACCAGCACAAATGATATGACTACAAGTATTTCAAAAAATTTTAAAGTAATAAATGAAATATCAAATATCACAGCATTCAACACCGATCCTTTTAACACATGGAAAAGTGCTTTTAGAGAATGTGCAAAATTATCAAGTAAAACTATAGACAGACAAAAAGAGGAGGAAACAAATGAAAGACTCAAGACTTGGACAACCGTGGGACACGATAGATTATATGGCAAATACGCTTTGGCAGGCGCTACCGCTGGTATGGAGTTTGGCGTTTCTAGCGGGGCTAATCTGGGGTTAATCAACGATTTTGACTGGCTAAAGGAACAGTTTGATGCTCAAGACATTTGAATTACTAGATCGATTTGAATTACTATATCCCACTAATAGTAAAATTTCTGACCTTCGAAGAGCATATATTGATAAAGATATTAGTAGTATTTTTAGATTACTTCCTACGACTGTTAGTGGAGATAAAGAAGATTTATGTAAAGCAGTAATTGATAAGAATTTGCATAGTGTATTTAGATTGATAAATGATGAGGATTTACGTAAACTTATATTAGAAGATAATACTTGGAAACTTTGGCCATTGCTAGATAATATTGTGGAAACACAGTTTACAAAAGCATTTAAAAACTTTTTTGTAAATGAAACCAAAATTTGGAACGATTGTTTTAGTAGAGGACAAATACAAAGTAAACTTTGGTTAGTTGACGAACTAAAAAAATGTAATGTAGATTTAGGTACAGTATTCTTATGTGCAGGATGGTATGCTACTCTTGCCACTATGATATTCGAAAGTGATATAAAGGTAGATAAAATAAGAAGTTTTGATATTGATCGAACATGTGTAGATATTGCAGAAACTTTTAACAAACCTTGGTTTGTAGATCAATGGAAATTCAAAAGTATAACGCAAGACATTATGGATATAGATTATAGGGAACACACTTGGCAGTTTTGGAGTAAAGCAAATGATCGTATGAGTTATCCTATAACTGATATACCTGACACTATAATTAACACTAGTTGTGAACATATCGAAAACTTTGATACGTGGTATAATAAAATACCCACTGGTAAACTAGTTGTATTACAAAGTAATGATTTTATGGATGTTGACGAACACGTGAATTGTGTAAAGGATAGTTTACATTTTGAGCAAATGGCACCTTTAAGTAAAGTATTGTTTACAGGAGAGCTTGATATAGAAAAATATACGAGGTACATGAGAATTGGAATTAGATAATCTAACTATTCGAGAGCTACAAACTGAAAGTGCAAGAGTGTTAAGTACTATGGAGGCAACTAACAACAACATATATCAGTTTAACAAAGAAGCACATCACAACAGCCAAAATTGGTACAAGGCCGTTATAAAATGGTATGTTGAAAAATACGGAGATCTACCTAGTCGGACAGGACCCGGTAAAGATATAAAGTTGATACTTGAATGAAAATTGAAAAAGAAAACACTACTATTGAAATATTTGATGATTATGTAGTAAAGCATCTTAAGAATAAAACCAAAACACAGGGATGGTACGAATCTTATTTAGAGTTTTCAGCTGACAATCCGTTGTACGTTAAAATATTAGATTTTGAGCCTAGTAAATTGATTTTAGAAAAAGTCGATATTTTCAGTCCAGTAAATAATTATTTAAAAAGTACCGAAAATTTAAACAGAGATTTATGTTTAAATATTTGTGAAAGTTATTTCAAAGTGATACTAGATTGTGTTGAATACAGTAAAAAGGAAAAGAACATATATTGGACACATGATGATCTTACTATAGATAATTTTGTTATTACTAAAGATAATAAAATAAAACTTATAGATCCTGACAGCTTCCATTTCTGTAAAAATCCTATAGACTATAAGTATTCCTTTGGTGTCATAGAGCTTGAAAATTTAATGAGGAAGCTATAATGTATAGATACAAAGACATTAAAACAATACATCTAGAAGTAACACAAAACTGTCAAGCCGCATGTCCTATGTGTGATCGTAATATGAATGGTGAAGGTATAAATCCGCATATCAATTTAGATGAACTGTCACTTAAAGACTGCAAAGACATATTTACTGCTTCCTTTATAAAACAGTTAGACACTATGTATATGTGTGGTAATTTAGGTGATCCTATTGTTGCCAAAGATACATTAGAAATATTCAGTTACTTTAGAGAACTTAATCCTACCATGTGGTTGAGTATGAATACAAATGGAGGAGCGAAAGATGAAAAATTTTGGACTAACCTTGCTAAGGTGTTTGGCCGCAACGGTTGTGTTATTTTTTCTGTGGATGGTCTCGCAGATACCAATCACATATATAGACAAAATGTAGTTTGGGACAATGTAGAACGCAACATGCGAACATTTATAAACGCAGGCGGGAGAGCTCGTTGGGACTATTTGATATTTGAGCATAACCAACACCAAGTTGAACAAGCAGAAGCACTTGCTAATGAATGGGGTGTAGAACGTTTTATGAAAAAGAAGACTGGAAGATTTATTGACACAAATTCAAACAAAAAAGAAAAGCATCAAGCCAAAGATCGTAAAGGCAAAGATACAGCAGAGCTTAAAAAGCCAGAAGAAAAATATCAAAACAAAGCACTTACCAAACAAGAAGTCATACTAGAAAAATACGGTAGCATGGACGCATATTATGACGCGGCTCCTATCGTTTGCAAAGTTAAGAAAGAAAACAGTCTGTTTATCACAGCAGAAGGACTAGCATTGCCCTGTTGTTGGACTGCTGGACGCATGTACAAATGGTGGCATAAAGATCCTAAGGTAGAACAGATATGGGATTTTATTCCAGATAAAAAGGCATTAGATGCTCGTAATGGCCTGGCTAATGTTTTTGCAACAGGTATATTTGACGATATACAAAACAGTTGGAGTAAAAACAGTTGTGGCGAAGGAAAACTTAAAGTGTGTGCAATGAAATGTGGTGCAGAGTTTGATCCCTTTGCAAGTCAATTCTTATAATCTTGTACCCAATTAAATGCAAAATTTTTGAACTCTACTAGTTCAGGAAACGTTTGGTCAAAGTCTGTGCCTCTTGCTTGATCAAAGTCACTTAGGCTATTTGCCCATCTGTACACAGCCCATTTTTCTGGCATGTGATCATTTTCCAACCAGTTGATGTAATTTGGTATTTTAGTACGCCAAGGCTTAGGACTATCTCCTGTTTGTAATATTCTTTTCAAAGAATCTATTGCTTTGATTCTAGTAGGATCGTGTATCTTGATTAGTCCGAGATTGCTTTCACTATTGCCCCAATGACCCAGACTGCCAAAACGCTTATCAGTTTTTGTATTTTTATTGTTACAATAAGATGCAAGTTCTTCCAAGTGCAAAATATTGAAAACGTTTGCTCTTGCGGCAATACTTGTGCGAATATTGTCATAAGATTTAGCAAAATTTCTTTCCCAAGTCTTCTGTCGATAACCGTATCTAATATACTCTCCTCTTGTTCCGATACCGTCAAGACTAAAATTTACCCTAGCTTGTTCTCCCCACTTCGCAAGATATTCTTTTATTAGATCTTTGCCTTTGTGTGTTTTACTTACACTACCATTTGTATG
>CENP01080518.1_pt1 | contig 39015 bp, 65 predicted proteins | sample 361281 | NCBI WGS metagenome assembly CENP01 (sample SAMEA2591122, study PRJEB7988) | marine metagenome | biome: marine biome (ENVO:00000447); feature: deep chlorophyll maximum layer (ENVO:xxxxxxxx); material: saline water (ENVO:00002010), including plankton (ENVO:xxxxxxxx) | depth 70 m
GCTACCTGAGATATTGGCACTAAAGCTCACCTCAAATTCTTGCTCATAGGCATCTAAACCCATGATTTTTTTTGCCTGGTCTAATTCGTCTTGTGGTACTACTTTAGTCTCACTTACCGGTAAACTAACCGCATACCAGCCTTCGGTCTTTTTTGCATACTCGTAAACTTCATAGAAGTAGTTTTGCAACATTGGAGTACCAATGAACACGCACCAGGTCTTTTCACCATTCATACCATTCCGGTCAACCAATGCTGGTCGAATAATCTGGTTAAATAGATCAGAAGTTAGCATTTGGGTTTCATCCATTACACAGGCATCAAAATATCTACCTCTTAACTTTTGACCACCATCATTCGCGCCCACTAACTGTAACCTAGACCCATTTGGAAAGTCCACTCTAAGCTCTGCCTCGTTATATTTTGTATCTGGCAACTTTTCAGTAAAAGTTTTTACATAATCCCATGCAACTGACTTAGCCATCGTTATAGTCGGTGCTATATAAACCCCCCTATAATTCTTTTTCTTTGTGCGTAACGCATCTTTAATAAGGTGCATTATCGTCATCATACTCTTGCCTAGTCTCCGGTGAGCCACGATTACACTAAACCTATGTTTATCTATCTGTTCGTGTAGATGCTTTTGTACATCGCGAGGCTTGTACGGAATTACTACTGTTGGCATAGTAAGTTATTTAAGTCTGTTTCTTTCTCTTTGAGTAAATTGTGCGCCAGTTATGTCTTTTATCCTTTGCATAATTCTTTTCTTTTCTTTTTCTGATACTTGTGAGCCAGTCATAAGTTCTTGAAGTCTTTGTAACTCCTTTTCACTCATCTGTGCGCCTACATACATATTCATAGTTGTTACCTTTCTTTAATGAATTGTTGAGTCTTTTTGGTTTAGAAGTCTCATAAGATACAGTTTATCAAAATTTAGTGTGTTCGATAAAAGTTCTGCGAATTGTTGCCTGTCTAGGTCGTTGTCAAACCCCTCTATTTCCAATATTACTTTGTCCTCCGCATCACATACTGAGACTTTAAAATCCTGTTCTGCGAAATCCCATTCTCTGTTGCTCATACGAACCTCTCTGTTGTGTGTACAAACCTCCCATCTGGACTTCTGGAAAGCTGTAGAAATTTAGCCCATGCCTTTCTAATAAAACCGGCCTATTTTTGATTTAATATCTGATATAAATATTATTAACCTAGATAATGCGCCAAAAATTGCCAATACTTCACTCAATAGCCGGTGAATTTAGCAAGATTTATTAAATGACTCGTGAGTCTGGTCAACTTTGCGCGTGCGATTCTGGGTTAGTTTATTGATTAAGTTATTGATAATAAATGAAGGCCGGAGTCTAATTAAAGAGTCCAGCCTTCTAATTATGTATTGATTATTGCTTAGTTAGTAAGTTGTAATTGCGTATTTATGCCAATTTTAGATAAATTTGAGCCAATAACTGTCAATATATCCTTATCTAAATTATTAGAATGTATGTGATCTAATATATTAATTTGTACATCATCAATTGCTTTTAACTCTTTACCGGCTGTAGATTTATAAAAAGCTGTCTTTGTTTCATCATAGCAAGCACTACGCAAATCAGACTCTAGCTCATTTATTGAATCTAAATTAAATCTATAAATCTTCCATTGTCTAATCTTATTCCAATTATCTAAACTTTCATATAGTACATCTCTTTTATCGTTTAGATCCTTGCCTTGCTTATCTTTAACTTTCTCTAGTTTAACAATCTCCATTTCATGCTTAACCTTTAAAAGCTCTATTTCTTTGCTATGTTTTCTCTCTACTTCATTTAATTTTTTTTGAGTAGATTCATAGTTAGCGGTTGAGTCCTTAAAATCATCAATTTGAGGTTTAATTTTTAAAGTATCTATAAACTTGTTATAATTGTTTTTAGATTCTTTCTGTATTTCTGACTCAAATTCAGACTCTAGACTCCGTCTTTTTTCATTGGTGAGTCTGTCTATTCTGTTAGTAAAGTATTCAATTTGTAATTTAGTCATTGGTTTATTACTAACATTGGCATTTTTAACGATTTCTTGATTCATTTAATTAATTCCTTCCATAGATTAATTAGTATTATGACTATATCTCTAATTGCTAGGCCTATTAATAATATTAGACTAGCGCCTATGATATAGGTTAAAGGGTTGCTTATTAATACTTCCATTTGTTTAGATCTCTTTAATAAATGGATAAGCGATTCTTAATATAGCAATCATTTGAAGTATAAAGCCTTCAATAAATAATAATTGACTATAAAAAATAATGCTTAATACGAATAATAAGACAATAGTAAAAACATATAAAACGGAGTCCATTATTTGACTCCATAATTTACATTAGAACCGGTTTTCAAATTATAAGAGTAATTTAAGACTCCAAAATCTAATATAGCCTTGCAATAATTAACAATATGCCTACTTTGATTGCTGGCGCTGTTTATATGCTGGTTAATACTAGCTTTTAAAAATCTATATCTATAGTTATCTAATTCAGATAATTCATCAAAATAGGGTGTGTTATTCATACCCCTATCAATTGTTGACTTAGCCATAACTAGATCGTTAAGATCTGACTCTTTTAACTTGTTTTTTTCAATGATTGCGTTGTCATAATCATTAAAAAATTTATCATTTTCTATTATTTGATTAATTAGAGTCATAATCTGACTCCTTTAATTCAATATTGGCTAGGGCTGTAAAATCAGAGAAAAGCGCGTCAATTTCTTGCTTTTCTAATTGCTCCCTAGTCAATAATAATTCATCATTAAACATAACGACTCCTTTATTTGTTAAGATTGAGTCGTATTGTATACTAATTGGCTACAATGTAAACAATTTAGAACTATTATTTTTAATTTATTATTACTATTGATATTTAATAGATCGTACCAATATATGATATATCAATGAAAGGCCTTAAAAAATAACTGATAAAATAAAACCTATAATAATTAAGGCCATTACACATCTAAAAATTTTTTGTTTATTATCTAAAGACTCAAAATGAGTCCAGTATAGATCCGAGCAAAATTCTTTAATTAATTCCTTAATATTAAACATATTTTTCCTATTCGGTAGAATGATTTTTTTATATCCGGTAGAACCATTTTTTTCTATTCGGTAGAATGAAAGTATGAGTTCGGTAGAATGACTGTGATTTTTTTATTGTGATTCGGTAGAATGAATTTCTAAATATTTGATTTATTTGTGTATGTTTCGATTAAGCATACATATTGCGTAATTATATACAGATAGGACTATATATTGTGATTATTGTCAAATCTTTTTTGATAAATAAATATATCTTTGCACACTACCACTTGCTTGACGATTAATCTTCTCCTGTAAGCCAAATATAATAGCAAGGTAATTCAATCTAATTGTTTCATATGAAACATCATATAATTGACCTAATTTGCGATAAGAATTACCTCTATGTCTATCATAAATGAGGTTTCTATCTTTAGTATTTAAAGTCAAAGCTAACTCTGTTGCAAGCCAATATCTATCTATATCTTCCTTTGTAATTACATCTCTTATCGGTTTTTTATCTTTCCAGGTGTGTACTTTATCACTAAATTCTACTCTTACATCCCACTTCATTATATTTCCTTTTAAGTTTCTTGGAACTACACCAGGTAATCTTTTATCAGTCTTAAAAAAGTCATCATAAAGATCAATTAGATCATTAATGGTTATCATATGCTTACTTCTTAGAAATATATTCTTGTATAATTTCATTCTGCTTTATTGGATTTAATTCTGATTTAGCCCTCATTAAATAGTTTTCATATTCTCTTTTCTTCTTATTTCTTGCTACTGCTGACTTATATGCAAAGCTTGAACCCTTTGTCATATTCTGTAAATTTTTCTGAATAAGTTTTAACTTATCTAACTTGATTTCTTTTTCTGTTTTTCGGTGTGGTGGTTTATTTAGTAAAGATTTAATATCAAGCTTTTTCATTTCTTAAACTCCACTATATTATTTCTATATAAGGTTATATCTTTATAGTCTGGTGTTTTGACCCCCCTCTGGGTAGTCTTTTCACCCCCCTTAGATTTTCTCTTTCTTCTTATTCTCACCAGGTTATCCAGGTCAAAATAATAATGGTTTGCGCCATTGAGAGTTTTTTGTTCCCACTCTATTAATCCGTTATCGCGCAATTCTTTTAAGTGGTGGGCTACCGCCTTCTTACATTTTACATTTATGGTCTTGGCAAGGTATTTAAGGGAAGGGTGTACTCCGGTAGAATTATTATTCTTAAAGCCGATAAGCACCATGAATAATATCTTAGCCTGGCTACTAATCGGTAAGTTAATCAACCCCTGTGATACTTTAATAAAATGCCTGGTAGGGTTTAGCACCTCGTCAATTGTGTATTTCATTTGTCAAACTTCCCAACATCAAAACCCCAGCTATCCCAACCTTCAAAGTTTTCTCGGCTAAAGAGTTCTATACGAGGTCGATCACCGCACAATTCAACGATCTTCTCTCTTACAATGTCCGGTTTTCTGCTGTGTTCTCTTATAGGCTCATATATTATTTGGCTCACAGACCGGCTCTCTCTGGGCGCTTTTCCCCTAGTACCTATTAAGGCTAGTTCGGTATTAGCGCGAGAGTAATAGCCTTGTCCAAAAAAGAAACTATCTGACTTCTTATTTTTCTTCACCCAACAAAAACCGCAAGTTTTATAGTTATAACCCCATGCTGTCATTAAATGTAAGCCGAATATTAATTTAGGGTAAGTAACCCATAAAAACATTATGCTGTTATCACTTCCCAATGTTTCAACCGGCAAAGATATTAATTCTTCATCAGTCATTGTGGGATAAGGCACAACACTTTTTTTGTCATAAGTTTTAAATTTGTATGGAGGATCTATGTAAAGGATATCATATTTTTTGTTTGGCAAGGGATTGACCTGGTGTAATTCAGAGCCACTTTCTATGTCGTAAACTCTACCCATTAGTTAAACAAACTCGGCTGTATGGAGTCACAATAAGGTTTGATTAAATCAACCTTTACTAAACAAGCAGTCTTTTCAACTGTATCGCCTTTGCCAATAAAAGTTCTGCTTTGAATATTATTTAATAATATACATTCAAATATTTTTCTTGGTTTAATACACAATAAGTTATTGCCGGTTTCCCAATACCAATAATCTGCTTTAGTTTTAAGAAGGCCAGAAGGTTTGCCATACATCATTAATTCAACGACAAGATTGCCGGTAAACATACTCTTTTTGTCTTGCTTAACTTCTATTTTTAAATCTTTTTCTGGTATAAAGATATCGTACTCGGCAAATTTTGAGGTTATCATTACAGCGCTTGGATATCTCTTATGGATTACTTCCTCTAGTACTAGGTGTTCTAGTTTTTTTCCTACTAATAAACTTTCATTAAATTTAGCCATTTAAATTATTCAACATCCATTTACTTAATTGTTTATTGCGTTTAAAAATTTCGGTATAACCATTGGCAAAGCTATCAACTGTTGCCTCCTCGTCTCGGTCTTTTAAATTGTAAATGTAATAAATGGCATGACCCAATTCATGCAATATGAGACTGACTGCACGATCTCCTCCTTCTGCAATTATCTGGTCATCAAGAAATATAATCTGCTCTCTAGCAAGATAAGATCCTTGCTGTTCACCAACCTCATTTGAGGTCAATGTATCTAAAAGCTTTAACTCTATGGTATGATAAGAAATATCTACGTTTTTCGGTAAATCCTTCTTATTTCCCTTTTTTATGGACTTGCTGATAATGTTCATCAAAGTCTATGCCCTTCACCATGCCTTCTGTGATTTCTTCGATTCGTTCTAAAATTACCGGTATTGGCCTACGAATACCCAAGCAATAACGATTCACAGTTTGTCTAGGGTTTTTGCCCTCAACACCTAGTAAATCCGCCAATTTTTGTAATGTTAAATCGTTCTCTAATCTATAGTTTTGTAACCTCATAAGAAAGCTGTAAACTATTTGTAGCCGAGAGACAACATAAAAGATACAATTATACAAAAAAGGTACTAAATAAATCTAATAGTATATTTAGATAACTATTGGTATAATGTAAAAGTTATGGTATAATTTATATAACTATTAGTAACAGGGATCTTTAGAAGGAGGTATTCCAATGGTTAAGGTGCAAGATAACACAAATTATCTTAAAGAAATACTAGAAAAAAACAATATATCGCAAACTGATATGGCTAACAAAATTGGCCAATCCAGGATTAATTTTAATAAGATTGTTAATAATAACAGGAAACTAGACGTTGAGACTGCTCGTAAGATCGGTAGCATTATCAATAGATCCTGGTTTGAATTGTTTGAGCCTATTGATATGGAAATTAATGTTCATGGGGAAGTTCATATGAATTATGATATTAAATTATACAATTACATAGATGATGAGCCTATGACAGTTAGACTTGAAACTTATTTAACAAATAAAGAAGATATATTGTGTTTTATTGGTCGTGAAACACAAGGTTTGTATTTGGCCGATAAAAAATACAAGTGTGAATATCCTTCTGAGTCAACATTGCGCAATAGACAAACAGCAAATGGAATGTATTATACAAAATTAAAAGATGGAAAATTTATTATAGCCTGTCAGCATAATACAATTTTTTTTCCAATGAGTTTTTATAAAACAGTTGCTAATAGTAAAAAAAATACACCAAGTATAGATGTTTCATTAAATAAAAAAGAAGTGGAGTATGTTATTCCTCTTTGTAGAATAGATTTTGATTACGAATGGGTAGCTGGTGATTGGTCTAAAAAATTAAATGGAGTTAAATAGCGCGATCAATTAAGACCGCGCTATATTGTTTAGTCTGCAAGTGTATCAATAATGAGATGGTTTTTCATCCATTCTTCATTAATTCCTTGCTCTTTAAGTTTCTTTTTTAAATTTTCCTCAAATTGCTTTTTGAAAAGTTTAGAATCTACTTTCTTGTTTTTCTTTTTAACTTTCATTATTCTTCTCCTTCATTAAATTTAAGATTATCCATTTTGTCTAATCGTTCTAGTTTATCGGCCAATGACAATTCGTGCCAATTGTCCGGTATGATTATGCCATGTTGCGTTCCATAAAATCTAAGTTTTTGATCTGCTCTTTTATGCGCGTCAGCAAGAGGCTCATTATTTTTCATTGTCATCAGATCATATAGTTTAGATATGTTCTGTATTGTTTTTAAATTATCACTCATTTATAATTTCTCCTTCCGAGTCATATTCTGGGTAGTACCCATGTTTTAAAAAGAATAGAAACTCCCATTCTCCTTCTTCATTTAATTCTTCAATTCTTTTTCTATTAACTTTAAAGAGAGGCATACGTCTTACTCTGCCATATCCATCTCTTTGTATTGTTGAAAATTTAGTAGGTATAAAAACCTTTGTGTCTAAAAAATTGTGTGCAATGTGTCTGCCATGTGAACCTTCCAATTGCAACCACCTACCATTATTTACGTTATCTAATGTATTTTTAAATTGTATATTTACTTTCATATATCCTCCGTTAGCACACATTGTACACTAATTGGCTACATTATACAATATATTTTGGCTACAATTATTTGACTGTATACAACGATTACAGGGTTATTTTGTTCACCTTAACATTAATTAAAAGGTGTTATGGCTATAAAATGTTTGCAACGAGTCGTAAATCGAACTATAAGGAGATTTAGAATTTATTGATTATTGATCGTTAGTAAATTCGCTTGAGATGATCTAGCAGACTCCTTTTGTAATAAGTAAGGGTATGGGAGCTAGGTCGGAGGTTAATTACCTTTTCATAACTCATACCCTTACATAAGTGGTGAATAAATTGCAATTGAAAAGACAAAATGAATCCGGTGAAATAAAAGTTTGGTCTGGCAAAGATCCAAACCAAAAACAAATCATACAGCAATGGTGTATAGAAAATAATTTTAAGATTGGTGATGAATGGCTCAATGCCGGTATTCAATGGTTAAGTAATGGATCAACCTCTGATAATCCTATGGACTTGTGGTGGTACAGCTATGTGAAGAATCCAACCAACAGGCATAATTTTTCAAGACACAGTAGAATGGAATTTGGTAAATATGCCGATGAAGGTAGTGGTTACATATTGGAGGGTAGAAGTAGTTTAGATCAAGTCATGTCTAATATATATGAATCGGCAAAACGAATTATACCTTCTAGTGCTGATGATACAGACCAGGAAAGAATAGATCACTACATATCTATTATTGAAAAATATATTGTACAGATCGTAGATACATTAATGCCTCTCAAACAAGAGTATGGCGAAGTTATGACTCAATATCCAATCGTACTTACTATGAAAGGATTGACTGTTCCCTTCATTGGTTTTGCTGATTTTGTTTTTATTAAAGATAACAAGATTGCAAGAGTAGTAGAATTAAAAACAATGTGGCCGAACCCTAAAGGTTATTACAAAAAGAATTATAAAGATAAATTGCAAGGTGATCGTATTTGGACAAAACAAAGTTTACCGGTAGAGGCAAAGCCGATCAACCTCCCCCAACTTGCGATCTACTCTGCCGGTATGGATCATCTATTAGATTTATTATATGTCAATGAAGATGATTGCGTTTTAATGCAATATGAGGATCATCCGGAAATACAATGGGAGAACCTTACTGAAATCTTAAAATATGTAAGAGTTAATGCAATTACTCGGCAAAATTATTTGTCATTAGTAGATGACCCAACAGAACTCTATCAACTTATACAACCGGATTTTTCTCATTGGAAATGGAGAGGTGTTGAAAAAGAATTTTTAAATGACGCAAAGAACATATGGCTTAATCAGAAAGGAAAAGTGTAATGTCGAAACAAGATAAATCGGTAGAACCAAAACCGGTAAAACAAAAAGAGCCGGTAATGATACCGCTAAGTATGAGATTGTATAGTGCAATTCAAGATTGCCAATCCATAGAAAAACGAAACGATAAATTTGTTAGAGGTATGGCGCATAATGACGTTAATGATGCAGTAAGAGAGGCTTGTCTTAACAATAGAATATTACCGCAGATGGAACATCAGTTTGAAAAAACTGACGATGGTATTGGAGTTACCTCATATTTTATTGTCGAAAATCCAGACAACTCTTTTATGCACGAAGGCAAAATATATTATGATCGTAAACCAGTAAGTACAGGCTATGCCTTTCTTAAATGGTCATCGCGATTAGCGGAGGCGCAAGTAGTAGGGTCAGCGATAAGTTATGCTGACAAGTATGCTATGGCAAAAGGATTCTTTTTAAGAACGTCAGATGAAGATGACTTAGATCATTCATCGAACAAACTTAATAGGAATAGTGGAGGTGGTGAAATTAAGAAACCAACTTCTTTAAGTAACTTAATAAATAAATAACAGAAAGATAAATACTATGGCTTATGACGTATTAGGTAAAGGTATGTATGTTGGCATGAGAGCAGTTAAAGGTGAGAAAGAGCATGAAATGGCCTCTGACTTTAAAGCTGAGTTTAACAATGAAGAGTCAACTAATATTCTATTTGACCAGGCATTAATTGAACAGATGAGAACAGACAAGGGCTGGATTCAATTTGATGCTTACCTATCCTTTGATCCTAAAGAAGATAAAGATGGCAATAACATTGGAGATATGGTGAGACAAATCTTTGATGAAAACAATGGTAAAATAAATATGAGGTTTAAACCTCGTTATAAAAAACCGGAGTAATCAATATGCAATATGCGAGTGAGACTTGCGATCATGCAAAGAACCTTGTTCAAGGTGATCGGCAAAAACAACATGGCGATAAATACGATAACCATTTAAACATAGCTGTTTTATGGTCGGCTTATTTAAAGCTTGATATATCACCAGACGAAGTAGCAGTTTTATTCGCATTAGCAAAGATCGGTAGAACCTTAGAAGGTGAATATAATCCAGACGATTATATAGATGCTGTTGGTTATGTCGCGATTGCACACGAACTTAAATCAAAAAGAGAAGATGAATTAGAGTATGAAAGAAGTAAAAATACCAAATAGAATGACCGGTACAGGGCAAAAGTTTTTAATTAGAGGTACAAATGGTGGAGGTTATAAAACCCATGCCATGATTTATTGGCCACTAAAAGATATAAACAAAAATGGTTTACCAAATATTAGGAAATTAAAAATATCCGCTAGACCATTAAGGGGTGCAACTGCGCCATATGATTTTGTAAATACATTAATAGAAGAGTCTTTGATTGGCTTTAATCGTAATCTTAAAAAGGGTGGGGATTTTGAAGATGAGTGTAATGCTCTTGGCAAGTCTGGTTTTGTTGGTGTGGTGGCTAATTATGTTAAAGAAAATTTATGGAACATAATGAATGAAAAACCAACCGGTAAAATTATAGAATTGCAATTGGATTCTAAAAACAGGCTAAGCATGAACTATAAAGATAAATTAATAAATGGAGAAATTATATAATGGGTAATAGAACTAAATACGACACAGAAAGAGTAATACATAAAACATTATCTGTTTCTATGAGAGAAGATGATCTGCAAAAGGTCAATAAGCAATTGCATGAGATTGTACATTTTAAAAATAAAAAATGGAAAGAGAAAGCTAAGAAGTTAGAGGGTCAAGCAGAGATAGACGGAATTGCTGTACAAATCAAACCTCAAAAAAGCTATGTAAGTAAACAGCACATTTTAAAAGATTTAATAAATCAAGAGTGGGAAAATACAGTTGGTAATGCAAGGGCAATTGAAAGAGAAATAGAAATTAATACATCTATGGAATCTATGGAATTTGACAATGCAACAATTGATAATGGTGAATTGCCAGATGATTTCCCATACTAAAATGTACTGGATAGAATCAAGTAAAAATAAAGATACAATTTTTGAACATCAAGACAGGGAAGTTTGTGAAGAAATTTGTGATCTTCTTAATAAGCATAGCAAATATACAACATATACAGTTTGCCCAGATAAAACAGGAGTGCCTATTTAATGTATGCTGGTGATAGAGAATGTGCCATCTGTGGTGATATTTTTTTCTTTACCAGGCATCAATTAACTAAGAAATATTGTAGCGATAAATGTCATCGCAAAGCTAATAACAAAAAATCTAAACCAAAAGAGAAAGTTATTAAAGATGGTAAGCAACATTCTTAAAATATTTATCATAATATTATTACTAATTATTATCTATATAAATTACAGATATGTACAAGTAGGTTGGTGTGAAACTGAAATACAAATCATGCGCGATCAAATGAGTCATCTGTATTTTGAATCCATAGAATAAGACTCAAAGCAAATATAAATATAAAATAATTCACTTGCAAAAGTTCAACAGTAGTGAATAATGGCTACAAGAACTCTAAATTTGTGGTGAATTTTAAATTATATAATGAGAAAAAATAAGACAATTGGCCGGACACAGCAAATTCAAGAATATCCAATACCTATATTCTTAGACCAACGATTCGCTGTTTCCTTAAATATATCGTTAAAAATTAGTTATTTTTTATTGTTGTGTAATCTCATTTTTCAAAAGTTCACCACCAATGAGGTGTTCACTAATGTATGGGTAATTTGGGAAGATTCGAAAAATTGGAATCATATTTCAAATAACTTTACAAACTGAAAGGTAAATGGAACAATGATAACCAATAATCTAACACACGAAAAAATAACAGTTTTTAATTATTTGCGAGACAAGAGGTTTGGCAATGATGCTTTAACAAAACGTCAAGCAATGGAGGTAATCAATAACGATCAAATATGTACTCTAATGTACGAACACATTAAAAATTTAAAGGAGGTTTATAATGGGAAGTGTGCATCAATTAAGCAATAGGCAAATTGTTAATCAATGGGAAAAGGAGAATGGCCAATCGGCTATTTATAATATCTATAGAAAAGGCAAATTCTATGGTTATCAAACCAAACTAAAAAGATTGGATGGTTCGGTAAAACAAATAACAAGTAAGGACTATGACAAGCTTGTTAAAAAAATAGAACGTCAATTAAGAAAGATAGACGAAGGCAAGATATTAGTTAAGAGGCCAAAGGCCACTATCATTAGTGCCATACATTGTTACGTTGAAGAATTGCGTAAACAAACAAAGGTATTGGATCGTCAAGATAAACCGGTAGTCTCATATCAGAACTTTAATTATAAAGGTTCGATGGCAAAAGTTGTTATGGAGACAATATCTAAAGACGAGATGCTTTCTAAAAAAAATATAAACAATTGGCAAGGTTATGACATGGTAAGAGTTATGGCTTTATTAAGGGCTAGGTCATCGTCTGCAAATGTTCTAGGTGCATATCTAAGAATACTCAAAGACTCCTTTTATCATGCTATGAACACCAATGATTTTGACATCCAAAAAGAAAATCCGGCTGTGCAATATAAAAAGAATCCAATCAACATGGCTGAACTAAAAGTTGATCCGTACATTCATTTAAACGAGACAATGAACTTAATTGAAAGATGGCATTTGCCATTGGTAAATAAATTTACAGCATCCTTTGATGACAATGTTTATAAAATTTTAATTCGTTTATGTTTTAGTTATGGTTTAAGGGTAGGTGAGGCACTTGGATTAAGTGTTGATGACTTTATAGACAACAAAGACAATATTGCTCCAAAGCTTGATGTCTATGCTCAAATAACACAAGATGATTACAAGAGAGTTACTAAAACTGTATCTGGTAAAAGATTAATACCAGTAGGCAAAGGGTTGGCTGGGGAGTTAAGAGAGTACATTAAATTTAGAAAAGGTAATGTATATGATTCCAATTGCGATGCTTTGTTTCCTTATGATCGTTATGGAAAGAAGGGATATCATGTTTATAGAACTGCTCATAAACAATTACTAAGATATACTGTCGATGAATTTGCACTACCAGATAACCATAAATTTCATTTCTTTAGGCATTGGTGTATTACAAATTGGAAACGTCATGCGATCCATACCGGTTATGATATTAGTAGGTTTGTAGGGCATAAGAACCCAGCAGTAACGGAGAGATTATATACGCATTTATTTTGCACCCAACTAGAGGAGGAGCATCGCGTTGATAGACAGGATTATATAGATAATTTACTTTTTTAGTTTTAGTAAGTGATCCAGAGGATTTTCTGGTAAGCCTAAATCTTTTTTGCGTTGACGTTCATTTTCTTCTCTTTGGTTTTGAAAATGAATTTCTGAACACTTATCCCACTTAGAATGGTGTACATAAACTTTGTGCATATGAGGTTCATATTTTTCTTCCACAATAAAACCATCGCTTCTTAACACATCCTTTTGGCATATAGGACAAGTACCCATAACATCTGTACCAGGAAACTTTTTTGAGTACGGATGATATTTATTAGGTTTTCTATTTTTTACCAAAGAACTTTGTAGCTCCACGAATCCCAAATGACGCGCTGACGATTAATCCCAAAGTGTATTTGTACCAATCTGGAGCTTGTTTTAATGCCTCGAAACCAGCAAACACTATGTCTCTACCCCAATCACCGCAGAACGCGAGTATTAGTGGTATTGAAAAAAGCAGAGTCAACCATTCGTCTTTCCAAGAACCATCTGCTTGCTTAATTGCCTCAACATCCCAATCTATTTCACCAGCAATCTGTTTCTTTTTAATTTCAGTTTCAGCTTTTATTTGAGTTAGTTTGTTTTCTGCTTTGGCTTTTCTAGTCTCAACAACACCGCCAACTATACTGCCGGCAACATCCATCAATGGCTTTAACCACATCATACTTCTTCTCCTTTAATTATTTTGCAAGTAAACTTAATTTCAAGTAAATTTTCTCCTTGTGTATCGAACACATGGATAAGTTCGTGTTTTAAATTAATGTTATTTTCTTTTAAAAAAGATTTACAGCTAGCCTCATTATTAAATGTTACTCTTTGGTAGGTAGACTCAAGAGAAGGTGCGTTTGAAAAAAATAAGACAACTGTAATTGCCCAAATACTTAATAGCTCCATATTGTCGGCCTTATTACACCCTCTTGCGCTGTAACCATGTCTAAATGGATAAATCTGGAGTTTCCTTTTTGATTGATACCAATGCCCATAAAATTCATTTCCATAGCCATTTTGAGCAGTATATAGGCTCTTTCTCGATCACAAACGATGTCAACAGCCTTACCGGTAGTGTGCGTACCTCCACCATTGCCTTTTGCTTTTTCAATGCTGTGTTCCGGTGATCGGTAGAAAGAACTTATGACAAATGGAAAACCGCATCGTTCTCTTAGAGTAGATAGGCTATCCATAAATCTTTCATCATAGCCAAGTATATTTGTCTCTTTGCATTTTACTTCATTGATAGAAAAATATTTGTAATCCCATTTATCTACAAACGATATTGGGTTTTCTATTATAATAAGATCATCATTTTTCATTTTTTTGTTTTCTCTTTGGTTTGTTAATTGTGCCATCTGCCATGACATAAATTATTTCTATGTTTAATTTTTTTTGTTTTTCAGATGCAACCCTGTGTATTAAACGTAATCCACCATTGCCATTCTTATTACCCCTGTTGTATAAGAATCTTTGACCGCCAAATTTGACATCATACTTATCAATGTTACCAGTCTTAGTATTAAGAACTATTAGATCACATAATCCGACTCCACCAATGGGTTCAAATACTATGCAATTTTTTTGCGTGCAGAAATGAGCTTTCGCAATACTCTCTGCCCACAATCCTTTTTGTGCGATTGTCTTTGTCAAAATGTCATTAAATATTTAAAAATAAAAAGTAAACTAGGTGTATATAAACACCATGAACTCAAAACGATTCTTGTCAGTATTAACAGTAATAGGGGTTTACTACGTTGTGATTATAAATTTTTATCTTACTTCAATATAAATTCGTAAATTATTTTCTGCGCCTCATCTACAAACATTAGTATTATTAATGTACCAATGAATAGCGACCACCTCCATAATGTAGCTAATGATTTTTCCGTGTGATACCAATGGTTGTTTTTCATTACTTTTAAATCTTTTTCAATTAATTTCTGTCCAAGTTTTAAATCATTAATATCGGTATGTATTTTTTCAATATTATCTAGTATTTTTTTTGTACTCATGGTTAGGTCTTAATAATATAACTCATGGCTATATATGGGTTAATGATTGAGGCACTACTGCCAGTAAAATTTGGTGCAGATACAGAACCAGATGCAGTTGTTGTACCGCCACTTATAGATGCAGATGTAGAAAAACTATGAGTATGACCAGAGCCACTTCCAGTAGTAGCAGTTGAACCTACATTGGGTGTGCCAGATGAACCTTGTAAACCATAATCTGATGACCCCATACCACCTACATTACCTCTACCAATATGAGGTAAAGTTATAACACCTAATCCGTTTGTTGTTGCACTGGTATTATGTATCATTAGGTGTGAGTGGCTTGGTATTTGTGCAGTGGTTAGTGAGGTTGAACCAGTTGTACCAGAAATAGAAACTGAGCCAGAAACATTGCTAGATGAACCAGAAAATGTTGGTGCTGAATTAGTGCCTGTTGGTGTCAAAGTAGATACTCCGCCAGTTGCACCCAATGTTGAATAAGTTGATCCTTTACCAATAACAAACTTATCTTTTAAATTTGGTAAATAAAATTGTGATGCAGAAGGAGTACCATAAGTAGAACCAATTGCGTTCCATAATCCAGCATACGTTGTTTTAGATACAAAGCTACCATCAGCTAACAACCAGCCATCCGGTAGAGTAGATGTTGACCACATTATCAAACCGCCAGTTTGTACGTTTGTTGGAGATGAAGTATTTACAGATGATATAGCGCCTATTTTAAAGCTTGTTATTGTACCAGAACCAATTGACGCGGAGTTATCAAATGACATTACAATTGTTGTATTTGGTGAATTAAAAGCAACAGAAGTTATTGTTCCATAAATAGTTGTGCCAGTTCCATCTACAATTTTTACTCTCCGGCCAACATGATATACGTCTATTACATTAGCATTAATAGTTACAGTAGTAGAATTTACTCGCGTATAAGTTGTTGATCCATTACCAATGCCATATTCAATCCATTGAGGATCGTTGTAAAAATTTCTTAAATCTGCAAGTGCCTGTCTAATTGCATCATTTAAAGTTGAAGGTGCTTGTCCTTCTACTAGGCTACCGGTTGCTAGTACCGACCCATTATTAGCTGGTGTTATATTATAATTTTCAATTCCCATTATATCTCCTAAAATTTAATTATATAGTTTACGACCTGGTAAGGGTTTGTTGTGTCTAAGGATGACCCACTATATGTTGGTGTAGATATTGTGCCTGTCGGTGTGAAAGCACTACCACTAAAAGAACCAGATGCACTATGATTATGACCACTACCACTACCAGTACCACTACTTGTAAATGTGCCACTTGCTGAACCTTGATCTCCCCTTTGAGGTATGTGGCTTGTTCCGTCTTGATGCCTTATTCCTTGACCCATTGACCATGCGTCAAAAGTATGAGAATGGTTTGGCATTTCTGCAATAGTCAAACTATGGTTGGCAACACTAACAGTAATAGAGCCAGTTGGTGTTACCGAACTACCGCTAAATGTTGGTTGAGATATTGAGCCAGTAGGTGTTTGTGCAAATGCACCGCCAGTTGAACCTAAAGCATAAGAACCGGATTTTCCTAATGGGAACTTCGCTTGTAGGTTTGGCAAATAGAATTGAGTTGAAGTTGCAGTACCATAGGTATTGCCTAAAATTGTAAATAAACTTGCGTATGAAGTTTTTGCTACTGCTGAACCATCACAAAATAACCAACCACTAGGAGCAGTACCACCACCATACATAATAATTGAACCAACAGGATTAACTGCTGGTAATGAAGTATTTGTTGGGCTTATAATTCCATACTTAACAGATGTTGGATTACCAGAGCCGAGACTAGAACTATCAAAATCAAGATTGACTGTAGTATTCGGACTAGAATATGTTGCTGATTCTACTCGACCATATCGAGTTGATCCTGTGCCATCAACAATCTTAACTCGTCTATTTACCGAAAATTGCGTTGTAACATCTAAAGGTATAGAAATAGAAGTAGCAGATACTCTTGTATAAGTTGTTGTATTTGAGCCTGTGCCAAATTCATACCATTCAAGATCGTTTGCCCATGCCCTAATACTTGCTAATACATCTCTTGAACCATCATTCAATGTTGAGGGTGCTTGGCCTTCTAAAAAATTACCACTATTTAAACGATCTCCGTTATCACTAGCAGTTGTACTCCATGCAGTTATGCTCATTACCAATCACCGCTTTCAAATACTTTATCTGCATCTATAACTTCTTTAAATTTGTCTTTAGTATCTGTTCTAGCCTCAAATCCATAAGGCATCTTTTCTGCACCAATAGTTCCATAAGGCCTAACCGCAGTATGATAAACAATGTTTAATAAATCACCTTTTATCGTTCCCTGACCCATACTTATAAGATCGTCTAAGTTATCTGAATTTTCCAAAAACTTCTGTAACTTTTGTGCGTTAAATTTTGCCCAAGCATCTCTAATCTCTCTTGTCCATGTTGCCGGATTTACTATATCTCTTGGATCAAGGCCATATAAAGAGGCTGACCTTTGAAATGCTTGTAATGGTTGAGTTATTGATTCACCTTGCGCTTTACTAAAAGAATTTACAGTATCAAGCCAATTAATCATACCCCTTGACGCATCGTCTAGTTCTTTTGCATTTGGGTACTTGCCATGTTTTAATTTAAAATCTTCTTTAATTAGTGTCTTGATACGATCATAGTTTTGTTTCTTTTTAGATAGTTTATTTGCTACGTTCATCGCATCATCTGGGCTGTTTTCAAAAGCAGTTTTCATTACTTTAGCAATGTGCATTTGCATTATATCGTCTATAACTCCATCTCCATTTATAGCTCTGAGACCTTTTATAATAGGCGCTAAATCTTCTGCCATGTGATTAGTTGAACTAAATAAAAGATCAATTGCTTTGATTACTTTTTCTGGATCGCCACCCTCACTAATAAAAGCTGTTAGTTTTTCTGCTCTTAAAGGATCAATAGAATTTTCCATTGTTTCTTTAAACTTTTTCATAGCTTGGCGATACTCTGGAAAATTATCACTTATGGCTAAATGGCTATCATCAACTAAACTTTTTACAATTTTGTCTAAGCCTTTTTCTAATTTTACAACCTGGTTATCTATTGTCATCCCATTTACACTAAAATTATCAAGATCAGATTCAACTCTTTTTAAAACATTATTTAATTTATCTATATCACCGGTTTGAATAGCATCATCAATCATGTTAGTAAAATACTCTAATTGTTGACCACCTACACTTGAACGATTACCAATTTTCATCCAGGCATTGTCAATATTTTCGGTAAGCAAAGTTTTCATGTTGAATTGTTCACCAACATCATCACTTATTTTAATATTTTTTATGCTGTCTATGTCTTTTCTAAAAGTCTCATTTGTTTTGTATGTAAAATTTTTGTAATTATTTTGAAATTTTACTGCTTGTGCTAAAATACTTGGCATCTCATCCAAATTTTCCATTTGCCCAGAAAGAAGTTTTGTTAGAGCCTCACCTTGCGCATCGTTAAATCGCCTGGTTTTTCCATTATCCATCATGCCCAATACTCGATACAAACTTGCCATTTCTGGAAACTCTGAGAACAATTGTTGAGCCGATAATTTAACTCCTTGCTCGTTAGCTTTTGCAATTCTGTCTTGTATTATGCTTAATTGTTTTGTTATGGCCTCATCTGGAACATCACCCATAGTTTCTCTAAGCATCTTTTGAATAAAACCACTATTGTTTCTAAAAGATTTATAGTCAGCAATCATGTTAAATATCAATGCTGGTGTATCAACCGCCATACCCCACATATTATCGACATCATTTATATCTAAACCTTCTTGGAGATATTCTGAGCCTGTACCAAAGACTCCTCCGTGCATACCTCTTTGGTAACTAAAAGGTTTGGTTAATATATTTTTTCCAAAATTTAGACCACCTAAAGCTCCCCATTCAGAACCGGTATTCAAAGCTTGTGGGTCTGGAAAGTAGGGGATGTTATAATTCTTTGTTGCTAAGTACCCATCATTTTTTTTATCATAGTCTATAACTTTAGAACCATAGGGTTGTGTCAACCATTTGTCGCTACTCCATGCGTCAAAGAAAGGCGCGTCATTACCAGTTATCATATCAACAGGAGAACTTCCTATGTCATAAGCACCTCTTAACAGACCTTCACCTAAGTATGGCAAATCACCTAAGTAAGTTAAACCAGTTGCAAGACCTTTAGCTGGAGCGCTACCATATTCTTTTAAAACTCCACCTAAACTGTAATCGTAATCTGGGTTTGTATTTTGTTCTCTGTATTCGTCAATTAATCCCATGTTGTTTCCTTTAGTTAATTAATCCGTATTGTTGATAAAGTTTTTTTTCTTTAAGTGTAAATGGATAACCACCATCTTGCGCCATGCCAAATAAGTCAAAAGACTTAACACTTGACTCATACATCAATCTTGTTTTTTCTTCTTGAGTTAAGCCTACTCTTTGTCCTCCACCGACAAGTTTAGATTTTTCTTCAAGCAATTCATTTTTTGCTTTTTCAAATTTTTGCTTTTTATATTCATTTCTATAAACAGCTACTTCCTCAGAGGTAAACAGATAATTTCGTTTAGTGTTAAATCGTGTGTTACCCATATCATCTTTATAGAAAGCGGACTCTCTGTCTTGGTCATAATTTCTTTCCATCTTTTCTACTTGATCTGCCGGTATAATTCCTTCTCTAACTAAAGTTTGAAATATGTTATCATCTGTCAAAAAATTAAATCTAGCATAACTATCTCTAGTTACTGTTGTCAGAGCATCCATTTTAGTTTCAAATACTGTTGGTGTATCTGCCTCTGGTCTGAAAAAATTTGCTAAATCTCCTTGAAATTCTGGAGTAGGCATGGCTCGTCTTAACCTTTGAACCTCTTTCTCTGACATCTGCGCACCGGTGATAAATTTGACGTAAGCATTGAACATCATAAATGCGTTTTGGCCAAATCTGGTTTTACCTATCATCCATTCTTTTTCTTCTTCTGTCAGAGTATCACCATTTTTACTAAACCATTCTTTTAAACTTAGCCCTGTTTCTTGCCACTTACCCCACATAGTTAAATATTCTGGTTTATATGATGCAGTCATTTCTATAAGTTGTCGCATCTGTTGACTGTTAGTAATTTTTTGGTCTGCAATGTCTCTCCAGGTCTTACTGTCTTTGTCAGTATTTTTAAACCATATGTTAGCACCAGTACCGGAAACATCATCTTCTTCCGGCATATTAGTTCCTTCTTCAAGAGTAAATCCGCCTTTGCCATCAGAACTAATCCTCATCCCTTTATCAAAAAGAGCATCTGCCCACATTTGCATTTCAGCTTTATCAGTAAAAGATTTAGTCAATTTGTATTTTGCAAGTGCATCTTTCCACTTTCCAAACATATTTAACTTTTTCTGAATTTCACCGCCATTCTCCGTAAACTTCCATTTTTCATCTATAGAGTTTGCTAATTCAATCTGTCCATTTTCTTGATACTCCATATACTTTTGAAAAGCATATTCGCGTTTTTCTGGATCGGTCATTGTGCCAGTTTTAGGCTGATTGGTAATTCTGTTCTCAATAAATTTTTTAGGATTTAATTGAAATAAAACTCTTTCATCTTCGTCTAAAGTTTGCCACAAATCACTTACAGCTTGTGTGCTGATTTTTTCACCTTTGTTATTTTGTGAGAACCAACTTCTAACTTTATTAAATGCACTTTCATCTTTTGGCATTTGTTTTCTTTTCCAGGAATCATAATTTGGAGGAGGTGTACTACTTGCAGTAGTATCGCGAGATGCTTGTGTAGAGTTGTATAAATTTTGGTTATTCAAATATACATTATTTAAACCTTTAAATTCTGGCATCGGCTCAAAATTAAGAGGTTCGTTTATGTCAAAGATACTAGCCATTATGTAAGCAATCCTTTATTTAAAAGTGGTGAGTTTAGTAAGCCCATAACCATTTCATCATTACCGGCACTACTTAATTGTATTGGTGAAAAAGGTCTAGGGGATGCAGTCGGCATATTAACAGATGACGATACATTACTACCTTGACCAACATCAGCACTCATCTTTGCTGTTGTATCTTCTTCACCTTCTATCTGCTTTCTAAGTTTTTCCATTTCTTCAAAATAAGTATCTTCACTTTCAAAACCCTGAAAAAAATCATTTTCGGTCATATATTTTTGAGTTGTGGGATTCCAATAAGGAGTTGCATTAGAAGTAGTTGGATTAGTAGCTTGATGATACATACTTGTATAATTAATCCCTGTGCCATTCATCATATTATTAAATGCGTCAGCACCCATAACTGTATAATCAAATGTACTCATACCAATTCTCCATAATTAACTTTTAGATACCCATTTGCATCTTTAACTACTGCGTTAGGTAAGTGCGCCACTTCTTGTGCAATCACACCAACATTGTAATTAGGGTACATTTTTGGAATACCAAGTTCTTTAGCTTTCTTATTCCATTCCCAAGAATAAATGTTAATGCCATTAGCAAGTTTAAATAAAAACTTAATTGATTTTTTAAGCCTGCTGTCAGAAAAACCAGGAATCGGCATACTAAATCCAAAATTAGAACCCTTACTAGATGACGTTCCACTTGAATTAACAGTTGGAAATCCTGTGGCAATCCCTTGAATAACATTGTAGTAATCCATCAATTTAGTCATTGGAACACCTTGCTCATACATTAGTTTTGCAATTTCAAGTTGTTTACCAGCATCTACCATGTCTCTATCTTTACCCATAAAACCAAAAGAAGTGTCAAGCATATCAGCATAGTTATTCGCAATATCTGATCTTCGTCTAGGATCGCCTTCTGCAATATTGATTTCAGCATCACTTAATCCTTTACCAGATCGGTACATATTATCTGCTATTACATTTCCAGCATTGTACCTATTGGTTATGTTATCGCGTTCTGAGGTAAACTGTCTGCTTCTTTCATTTTCTGATGCTAAAAATAAATCATCAGCTATTTCATTAGCCACACCTTGACCTACATTCATACCAAAAGTTGCTGAGTTAGGATCGTATCTACCTTTGCCAGCCATTGAACTTGAAACTTGATTTACAACTCTATCAGTTACATTTTTTGTTAAATTACTGAGGTATTCATCTGAATTAGTACCCATCATGTCATAGGCTGTTCTATTAGTTCCAGCATTTAGTTCATCTAAGTAAGTTCCTGTGTTTCCGGTAGCAAGGTTAGTTAATGCCATGCCTCCTGGACTTGTAGGATTACCAGCAAGATATGAATTTAGCATAGCATCACTTGACGCAAATTTTGTAGGGTCTAAGTAATTAAAAGCATCTGAACCTCTGGCAATAATATCTTTTTCACCAGCAGTATATGGAGTTAAATAATTGCTAGAGTCATACCCTCCCATAAACTTCATGTTGTCTGGGTCATCATAAAATGCACCCATGTCAGCCATAATTTTATCTAAATGTGGAGAGGCCGGTGCGTATGGTTTGTATTCACTTGTGCCAGATTCACTTGATTTAGATTTACTTCTACTTCCGCCTATTGACATATCTTTTCCTTTTTTATTTAGTTAATTTTTTTTTCAAGGACTATATGAGTCTCTTTGTACCCATACTGTTTAAATACTTTTGACCATCCTTTTCTTGCAAGATGCACAGATTTATAACATCCATTTTTCTTTGCATAATCTTCAAAAGTGTTTTGTGCTTTAATTTGCCATTTTGATCTATCCTGGCCTATAACCATAAAGATAGAAAAAATTTTAAACTGTGGTCTTTGTAATATTTCAGTAATTACAAAACCTAATTTTTTCTTGTTGTCGATATCCCAAACTAACCATAGGTGCATATCATCATTTCTAAGTTCTTTGACAACATCTTGACTTGCGTAACCATTTTCAGCTTTTAATAAAGTTGCACTTATTTCTTCTGCAACCATTGGATAAACGTCTATAATTTTTTCTGTTGGTATAAAAACAATATCTATATTGTCAGCCATTTATTAGTGCCATCATATATTAATTTTACTAAACCATAATTTGTAGAAATTACTTTAGTGCTTGATCCTTCAATTGAATCACCACCCTGTCTACTTATAGTGATATTGTTAGAACTTGCGTTACCACTAGAATCTTTAATTATATAATTAGTACCTATTGGTGCATTAGCTGGCAAGGTTAATGCTGTTGCCTGACTTACATTCACATCAATAAAAAGATCATCAACTTTTAAAGTGTAAGTAGATACAGTTATTTTTTTATAATTAATATTAACTCTATTAACTAATTCATTTACAGCCTGTTCTAACTGTTTGTTGTAGTATTCTTGATTAGTAGTTGGAGTTCTTCTTATATATTCAATACTCATTCTATTATTTTGTTAAGATGCTTTACACCATGTTGGTCAGTAACCATTTCGCCTTTTACATATGAACAAGTATAAGAAATTTGATTACCGGCTGTGCGTTCTGCAACTCTTTTGCCTTCTAAACATACAGATAGACTTGGTTGATGATACCAACCATCTAAACGTCTATCATCGCCTTCAATAATAAACATTGATAACACGAATACCATTTCAATCATGTGAGCCATTTCCTCTTAATTTGTCTGTTAGTTCTTCTAAATCTATTACTCGTTCTTCTAAAAAATCTACTTGCAGTTGCGCTTTACCTATAAGTGGTAATTGCGTATCAGAGTGTATTTGTAATGACTCTAGTCTGTTTGATATAAATTCAATTAACAAAAATGCCTCTTTGAGTTGGCTATCAATTTCTGTTACTGGAATAGTATCTATATGCTCGTTTATCAATTCAATGTCATTTAAAATTAATGCAGTAGATGTTTCTAGTGCAGTAATTCTATTAGTTAAACTGCTGTAACCAAAGACTGCACTTGCAACTACCATGATAATTCCAATTAAATTCATAATTGGCATTGATATAGCTCTTTCAGAGCTAACACTAATTGGTTTTTCAGCCATTACTGAACTCCGTCTATTGTTGCCTCAATTTCAAGACCCATAGCATCAGACCAGACTGCATTAGCTGGAACTTTAACTTCTACTTTATGGTATTTTCCAGATTGCCTAAAAGTTGCTACTCCATTATCGTTACAGGCCGAAAATCCTGTTTCTATAGTTGTACCACCGGCTCTTTCTCTGCTTACTAAATTTATTTGTGTTGGTTGATATCCGGTAAAATTTACATTGTTAATTGTTTGGTCTGGTGCAACAACAATTGAAAGCAAGGTATCTGAAACTATTGTTGCCACGATAAACTTTGAGTTATTAAATTGACTTGATACGTCTGCAACTCGTATAACATCACCAACACTTAATTCACTTAAAAATTGAGTTCCTGTTCCATTAACTGTCGTTGATGATATTGATATTTTCCCTGTTTTTACTACAGGCTGAACATCAATAACTGGGTTTATTGAAGATACAAAAGTTCTTTTTCCTTCTGAATATTCTTGTTCACCAACACTTATTGTTGCCTCTAAACTATTGCCACTAAAAGTTGCAAATTTATTTGTGCTATCAAATGCAGAGAAAAATAATGTTCCCCCTTGCCATATTCTGCTGTCAAACGAGTCTGTAAATCCTGTATCTACATTGGTTGATATGTTATCTAGTAATTCTAATGTAGTTCCTGTCGTAAATGCAGAACCAACAAATTGTGTTGGTATGTCAATGTATGACCATCTATCGGCTGAATAGTTATAGCACAAGATCCTGTCTGGATTACCACCAGATGAATTAGTAGATGGATAAGACCAGAAAATTAATTTATTTAATGGGTCATGCCCACTTGTAATTCTTAAAATATTTGATTGATCTAAGTTGCCATCGAAAAAATCATCTATTCTATTTTCACCAATTAATTTTGTTGTTTCTCCATCGGTACTAGCAAAACCATCTTGACTTAAAAAGTAAGTGGTGTTTCCAACTGTAACAAGGCTACCATGAGCTATACATCCTCGTTCCTGTTCAATAGTTCTAATTTGAAATATAGATGATCCACCTACAAAGTTTAATTGAAAAATCTTTCTTAGGCCAAATATAATTCCAAACTCGCCACCAACAAGGCCAGTTACTTCTGCTGTATCAAATATTGTTTCAAAATCAGCAGAATTAGTGCCAGGTGTCCACCCAGCATGATTACCAATTTCAGACCATTGTATTCTATTCCTATTGCTTGGTTGCCAAGCTGTAACTAAAAAATTTCTTACAACTGCACTATGCCAAAATATAGGAGGTGATCCACCTAAATTACTAAAAGATGTTGCGTTATCCAGTTGCCATACTTGAGGAGCATTAGCTCCATTACTTGCAATAATATAGTTGCCAAATTGTGTAAACTGCCAATCGTTTTCTGCTCCTGTCGAGTATGTTGCACCACCAGATACGTCAGTAAAAGTGTTAGACAAATATTTATAAAGTTTAGTTCTGTCTCCAGCAAAAGAAGTGATGTTTCCGGCACTTGATCTAAAAGATCCAAAACCTTGACACCTTTCGGTTAAAGCATTTGTACTGACACTTGAAATACCTTTCATCGGCCTATAACTTTTAAAAGAAGGTACTACGTTCCTAGCATCTGTTAAGCCTTCATTCCTAAAGTCTGGAGCATCTGGCAAAAAATCTTTAAAATCTCTGTAAGACATGATTACTCGTTAGAAACAGTACCCCTCATAATTAGAGGAGCATCTTGGTTATATTTATTAGCAAGGTTGACATTAATAACTCTATCTAAACCATTCGTGTAAAACTTGAACCATTCTTGAACTATATTTTGATCTATGCCTCTTATAAAAGAATGTGCAAAATATAATGATCCAAATAAATATACGTCTGGGTGATATGTTAATACATCGTTAGTGTCTGTATCATTCACTAAAGCATCAAACTGCTTGTAGTAATACATTTTAACAGAGTAAGTTGAATCCGGTACAGGGTAAAAATGAATTTTATCATTTATAATTGTATAAACTTTTGGCATACCAGTTAAGGATGAACCATACATATCAAAAGCTTGTGATGGTGTTACATAAGCCAATGCAACTTTTGGACTTCTATCAACATAGATAGCATTTATTCCTAAAAATCCTGTAGGCAAAGATTCTGTTTCCGCGTCTGCGCTTATAGTTTGTAGGTTTATCATTTTGTTGTAACCGCTTTGAGCTAATTTTGAATTGAAATCTTGCTCTGCTAGTGCAACAAAATCAGCTAACTCGTTTGTTAAATCTGATCTACCAAGCCAGTTTGCTATACTTGATTTTAAGTTTGCGTAATTATTTAGTGCCATTTAGTAAGTTCCTTCTGATGTTCTTAAATATGCCCATTGAGGGTCATTAAGTTTTTTTTGTAAGTATTTGTGCTGTTCGTCTGGTTTCATAGAAAATAAAAATACTTGATCGTCTTTTAACCATTGGTACAAAATTATTTGTGGTATTTCTGCAACCGACAAAATTGATTTATCTGCGTTGTAACCACTAAATTCATTTCTTTTCGCTTTATTTTCTTTTAAAATATTTTTAACGTCTTGGTATCTGTGGTGTACTAATGTTTTGCCATCACTATCGCCTTGCCAAATTTCACCTTCAATTCCGTTATGTGTATGTTCGTATGTTTTTGCCATTATAACTTAATGCTCACCTTTGTAGTTGTGTTTTATATAACTTTTTGCCAACAACCATAGTTGAGGTTTTTCTGTTATGCCTATTTCTTGTAAAACTTGCTGTGTTGGTTGTTTAAATTTTTCTTTCCAATCTATAGTCATCAACCATTTTGTATTTTTGCTAAGATTGTATGACTCTAACAACATACGAATCCAATACTTACTTTTGAATAATCCATTCTTTTTAAAAAATTCATTAATTATAGTAAATATCCACATCATTATTATTGAGATTCTAAATTCATGCCTCATGCCAAAAGTAAACATAAGACCTTCACCGGCTAGTGAAGTATCATACCCAGTTATAAAATGTTGTATGTCATGTACTACGCACCAGTCTTGTTTGTATCTTTTAACTTTTTTAGAATCTTTTTTATTTTTATATAAATTGTATAAATCAATAATAGTGTGGTTGTCATAATTCATGTACTTATAAAAGTCTTTGCCAAATGAACCATCTGGTAATTTTTTTAAATCGTCATTAATTAAATTATACAGATTGTACTTTGGTTTATATTTTCTAATTAACCGACCCTCAAAATCAAATCGTTGAAAGTTGGTTAGCAATTTGTGTGCAGTATAATTTCCAATCATTTAGAATAGACAATAACCTTATTAGGTTTGTCGCTTATGTTTTTTAGTTTAACTGAATGACTTTCTAATTTTTTTACAGAAAATTTACTTATAGGTACAGTATGGTCTTTATTTGTTTTACCTAACAATGTTGTCTCAATAACTGCATCTTGACTTACAATGACATAAGCAACATCACAAATTGGCTTAGTTACATAAATATCTTCTTGCGGTTGTAAATCTATATGAGCCATGTTCCATATAGTTTGATAATTTTTTTGCATGATACATAATATTTCTGCATCATCACTTAAAGCCACAATAGAAAGATTTGATGTATCTAACATATAAGATAAAGGAAATGTGTTAAAATTTTTGTTTTCACCAGTATAGGTGTATTCAATAATTAATTTTTTATTTTCAATATCTTTTTTTGTTGTCCATGTTTCAGGGCAATCATCTAAATACCTTATAAAAGCATCTACATCACTTTCTTGTATTTCATCTTCATCAACCCACTCGTAAGTGACTCGTACACTACCATTTACAAGAAAATAGTTCTGTTGATTTTCTTTAATCTTATTTGAATAAGGGTGCTTTTTTTTAATTCTTGCAGGGTCAAGTTCCATTTTACCAATGCGTGTAATTTCATTACCTGCTTTAGTTTCTTTTGTATTAGGAAAGGCTAACTGCAAACTGTTTTCAACAACAGTATATTTTGTACTGTCATAAGGAAAAGTAAATATATAATTCATATAGATTCAACTTCTTTATCTTCGGTAACTTTACCAGTTGTTTTATAATAATCTGGATTCCAATGAGGATTGTCTTTTGCTTTTATTTCGTGTGTTACTGGGTCAACCTCAAAACCATCTGGGTTATATCCAAGTTCAACTAACCATTCTTTCTGTATTCTTATTTCTGCCTCTTGGTGCATTGATTCCCACAACTCATGCCCATCTCTCAAAACATAGTTTTTTACTGAACCATTAAAATTTAAAGGTATAAAATCTGTTTGCATTAAATCATCATTTCTAATGATGCCTTTTTCAATATGCTCACACCCTTTAATGACTAAGCATTTTAAATTTTTTTTATATTTTAGTATCATACTTATTAATCCAATCACCTTTTTGTAATTTTTGTCCTACCCCTAAATTGTACCAGTTTTCATGTTCATTAAAAAATTGTGGAGTCTTACTCCAAAATGCGGTTGCTAAGTTATAACGTACTCCACTATAAACTGGTGTAACTCTATGCAAACGTGCGGAGTCAAAAAATACCATTCTGTCTGTTACTGGTTTTATTCGTTCAACTTCATTGGTATCAACTTGCCGACCTGCGGTTTGTGATTGCTTTAAAGTACCTCTTAACTTATAAGGTGCTAATTCTAAAAAACCACCAATACAATCATCACTTACTTTTGGGTAGTACAATAAACTTTTATCTGAACACCAATAATTTTCATTAAAATAATTATACTCACCAGTATCTTGATGCCATTCTAAATGACCACCTTTATCTAGGGTTCTACCCCAATATTCAAAACCACCCTCTTTACATTTATCTACGTCTATATAATTTTCCCATAACTGTTTGATTACAATTTCAATTATATTTCGTGGTTTTTCATTCCACCAACCTCGCCAGTAGTTGTAGTGCGGTAAGGTTTTATAACAATCTGTTTCGACTAAATCATAATTAAGATTGAGAACATTATCTTTTAAAATCATATAAAGTTATTTAGGTGTAACATAAAAACAAATATACTTGCCCAAATAATAATAGTTACAACCAATTCTAAAATTTGTAATTTTGTAAATTTCATTAATAAAATGTTACAGTTGTACTTGAGCCAGTTCGATTATCAGCCCATTCTGCAAACCTTTTATATCTAGCTACTTCTGTTGCATTAGTTCCCCCTACACCAACACCCCAAACTATTATTGTAGCACCATTACCAACCGCAGGATTCCATGGGTTACCATTTATAGTAGTAGCAGTAGACCAATTTTCATTTCCTAATCCTTGAAAGTTTGCACCACTTCTACTAGAAAAAATTGCATCTCTCATAGCACTTGAACTAAATTGAATTCTCCAAGCAAACGATAAAACAGGGTCTGCATTACTCGGCCATCCTGATTGTTGCTGTTGAGCTGAAGCAATTATTGTTCCCGATGTTCCACCTGAAGCTACTGAAGTATCTGAAGCACTTCCAACAGCACCTCCTGCAAAACTTGATGAAGTTGCATAACCAATATATCGATAAATAAATTTACCTTGTGCTACATCTGTTAATCCTGACATAGTAAAAGTATGAACTAAATCTACTGGTGAGGTTGCTGACGTTCCATAAAAATCTTGAACATCTATAGTACCGCTTGTTGGAATAGATGAAGTGTTAGAATGGTTGGGTACTAAACTTCCACCTCTGTAATATTCATTTAATCCTATGGGGTTACTACCACCAAACTCACCTTGAATTGAATTTAAACTTAAAGCCCCACTGCTAGGTAAAGTCATGTCTATTTTTCCTCGACCTCAGTTATCAATCTATTGACAATTAATTCTAATTTTTCGTTTCTATTTTTAAGTTCTTTTACACTTTCAATAAGTAAAGGCACTAGCTTGTCATAATAAACTGTTTTATAATCAGTATCTAAGTTATGTATATCAACTATGGGTGCATTAGTTACAACCTCAGGCATAACTTCCATTACCTCTTGAGCATTAACACCAACCTCTACACCATCTTTAAATACGTCTGCATCAATACCTTTTGCAGTATCGTTCCATTCGTAATAATAACCATTTAGTTTATGAACTTTATCTAAAGCATTTTCTATTTTGCCTTTAAAGTTTTTTAATCTCGAGTCACTCGAATACGCTGTTAAATTACCCGAACTGCTGAACGAACCGCTATATGAACCAGACATTGTAAGAGTACCAGTTGATGTTATCGTGCCACCAGATAATCCGTTACCAGTAGCAACTGAGGTTACTCCACTTGAAGTTACATACCCAGAGTTGTTTGTTAGTTGTGAAATATTACCAGAAACAGATGTTATATATCCTGCACCATTTGATAACTGATTATTGTTTGTTGGAATAGTTGGTTTGTTTGATAAATCATTATAAGAACCAGATGTAGCAACAGTTGAAAGACTTGGTTTGTTTTGAATAAAAGCATCAGACGTATTAGATGACTCTGTCCAGTTTGCTTGAACATTAACCTCTGCACCACTTGAAATGCCATCAAGTTTTGTGCCATCAGTTGCAACATCTCTACCATCTACTGTACCAGAAACAACTATGTTTCCTGTTACATCAATACCGCCACTTGTAGTTTCAAATTTCTTAACATTGTCATAGTATAAATCAACAGCACCATCATCATTAAAAATTGCAAAAGTTTCACTACCGTTATTATCTTCAAGTTTAATTGCAGAAGAACCTCTAATTCTTAAATCACCTGTAGCAGTATCAGAAATATAAGAGTTAGCACCATCATGAAAAATTTGTAAATCGCCACTACCACTTGCACCGCCTAAAGATAATTTAACATTATCGTTAAGATGTAGTTCGCCTGTAAATGTGCCACCAGATTGCAATACAGATGGTATTGTAGCTGAACCGCCTAATGCAACTGCTGTACCATTAATTGTAATCGTATTTGTTGGAATAGTTGTTGCTACACTTACTGCACCAGTTGAACTCATGTTGGCAGTACCAGTTACCGCACCAGTTAAAGTTACACTTGCAGTCTTGTTATCAAAACTATCTGATCCATCATATACTAAAATCTGTCCTGATGATGGCGAAGTTATAGCTGTATCACCGGCCTCTGCAATTGTATCTATTCCAGAAATTTGCGCGTCAACATAAGTTTTAATTGCTTTACTAGATGCTATTTCATCATCTGAGCCACTTACACTTGTAATATCCGTATCTACAATGCTTGTTAAAGCTGAATATGGAACATTTGAAATTGTATTGTCAGAACCATTAATTGTTTTGTTTTGTAATGTGTCTGTGCTTGTAGCAGTTATATAACCGCTATTGTTTGTCCATTGAGATATACTACCAGACTTATTAGTAAGAGTTGATGTTGAAGATGGAGTAATGTAACCACTATCATTAGTCCATTGGGAAATAGCACCGCCTTTGTTTGTAAAAGTTGCACTATCGGAGGCATAGCCTGTCAACTCACCTTGCACAAAAGCAGTTGTAGATATTTTTGTTGAATTATCATTTGCACTCTGAGTAGGTGCAGTAGGGTTGCCAGTAAATGTAGGGGAGGCAATAGGTGATTTAGAATTTAATTGTGTTTGTATGTCAGATGTAGTTCCGGCTAAATAACCCATTTCCGCAGTTGTAACACCACCAGCTAAACTAAAATTCATAACTCCGTTAGGATCATCGTAAGTAGCAGAAATACCGGTCATTGAACCATTTACAAACATATCTGCCACTAAGTCTTGTTGACCCTCAGTATTAACTCCAAAGAATGTTGCTAATTCAGAAATCTGTGCGCGCTTAGTATGGTTATCTGATGTATCTGCAATAACAATATTATCATCATTTGCAATTTGCACAGCAGTCATTGGAGTCATTTCTGATATTTTTTTATCCGCCATTTATAATCCTTTACTTCTTCTCTTGTGTTTGTTCATTGAACTTAATTTAAGTTTTGTTTTTTTTGGATTGCCAATAGATGTTCTCTTAGCAATTCTAGTGTGTTCCGTATAATTAAAAGCTTTTCTTTTAGCCATTAGATATTATTCCATTGGCTTTTAAGATTACTTTTTTTTGCTTGTTTTTTTTGTTTTTTCTTCTTACCAAAAATTGAATCGTAATTTTCACTAAATTTTTTGGATGGAAGATGAATACCATCTCTAGCCATTAACTTACTATTGGTTCTCCGGTGTCTAATAAATAAGTTCTACCTTCTTCAAGAACTACGTTATTGCCATCTTCTTGAATGAGTATGTTAAAGCCTCCACCAGACCCATCATCACCTTGTAAGTTAAAACCACTTACATCAACTCGTCTGCCACGATATCTTGCTGGTGATCTAACATTTTTTCTTTGTGTTAATCTTCCGCCTAACATTATCTAGTACATTCCGTTATATACATAGTACCATTCTGTGTAGCGAATTTTAACACAGCTACCTTTTCACCTTCCGGTATAACTATATATTCGATTGTGTAAGCCGGTAACAAAGCTGAACTGGTTGTAGCTGTTGGGTTTACACCAAACTCTATGTGCGAGTCGCATGAACCAATTATTCTGTAAACATTTAATTTACCACTAACTGCTGTTGATTGTGCAGATGAAGTACCGATTGATACTGTTTGTGTGTCTCCTAGTATATAGGATGTTGGATATCCTCCGATTGCCATAATTATATTTCCTTATTTTGTAAGTGAGGTTACGAAAGCTGATCCACTTCCGGTTGTTGTTCTTAATGCTACTTTTTCACCAGATGAAATACCTACATACAATTCTGCTTTCGCTGGTATAAAGGCATCATTAACTGTTGCTGTTGGATTAACACCAATAACAAAATGTGCATCAACAGTTGTAATTATTCTTACATTACTAATCCCAACTTCAATAGCTGTTGATTGTGCCGATGTAGTACCAATTGCTACTTTAGATGTACTTTTATCTCTGTATTCCATTTATTGTCCTTCTTTAGAATGATTATAAAGTAGGGGTCAAAATATGACCCCCACTTATTAGTGATTACGATGTAGTTAGATCTGCAACACAACCATTACCAGCCTCATTTTTACTGATAAGAGTATGTTCACAAGTTAATAACCAATGTTTTGCATCACCAGTTTTAGCAAGTTCTTCAACTTTATAGTCTCTTAGAGTTGCCAATGCCCATAGATCAGGGTCAATAGCAAATAGGTCTCTAGCTTGTTGGTGTCTTGACGCATTTATAGTCAAAGTACCGAAGTCGGACTGGTAAACTGAGACTGCACCATAGACTGTTGCGTCTTTAGTTTCTCTGTTTACTGCTGTTGCTCCACCAGTAAATACTGATGAAATTTTTTGCTTGTTAAATGAACCAACATAGATGTTTTTAGCATCTCCGCCATTATCCCAGATGTCTTTAAGAACTCCTTTAAGTAAGTCCTCAGTTAAAGCTCTCTGAGTTCCGTTAGTTGGTGCGTTAGTTCCAAGACCATTAGGGTTAGCTCCAGAGCCTCCGCCTTTTGATCTGTTAGTTGCGATCCACGATCTTAGACCAGCAAGTTGTCTAGCAGTAGTAGTACCACCAGTAACTTTTGCTCCGTTTTGCATTAAAGCTGTTTCAATGTCCGTTTTAAGTTCTTTCGCCCTCTTACTTAAAACGTAAGCAGAGTAAGTTGACATTGAACTGTGATCCACAGAATCTTGTGTACCACTAACCGCAAACGACTTAGCAAAAATTTGACACATATTGTCCAATCTCGTTACATCAGTAACAGCAGATGCACTATATGTCTCTCCTTCTAGTTGCGCGTTTGAAGTTGATGGAGTTGCAAGAGCATCTTTTAGGAACTCAACTTTAGTGTTTTTTGCGTTTTCTTTTCTTAAACTCGATAGGAACGGAGTTTCATAAGGTGAAATATTTGAAATCACATCAGAAAGCTGTTCACGAATCGAATTAGCTTGACCGCCAGACGCATAGGTATTAGCGGAATTTGTTACGATAGCCATTAGCTTATCCTTTCATTTTTACTTATTAAAAAAAAGAAGATTAACCAAAGATATCTTTTAACACAGCAGTTGCATCATCAATTGAACCGGATTGTTTCAACTTACTCATTTTATCAGCATTAACTTTTTGCTGTCGTTGAGCTTTAGTTGAAGTTACTCCACCTCTTACGACTTTAGGTGTGCCTTGAACTTTTTTATTAACATTAGATTTTGATTTAGCAAGATTTTGCCATTTCATTCCATCTCTTATTAATTTAACGTAACGATGGTCATTAACCGAATTTACTTCTTGTTGGCTAAATCCCATTTTTGTTAAATAATCCCTCATGCCAGACACAAACTTAGTTCGAGTAGATTCTTCTCTCATTTCAGGAATTTCCATGTACATTTTATGCTGTTCTTGTTGCATAACCTTTTTCATTTCTTCATTCCGAATTTTTTGAGCCTCTTGCTCTTGCGCTTGCAATTGCATAGCGCGTTGTTCGAGTATGTGTTTTTTTCGCATACCCTCTACAGGGTCGCGTTGCATAAGTTCATTCAGATCACCGGCATCCAGGTTTAATTGTTTCCTGGCCATCATCGTCATTTTTTCAAGGTTAGTTAATTTTCCCTCTAAAATAGAGTTTTCATTTTTAACTTGCTCTTGATGTTGCTGTCTCTCTATGCTTAAAGATTCAGTTTTTCTTCGATAGTCTGATTCTCTCTGATATCCAGCTTTTAGTTCATCTAGGTTGACATCTAAAGTTTCGCCTTGAACCTTGACTGTGTAAGTTGGTTCTGCAATTTCCTCATCTGATGTTTCTAGAGGCTGGTCTATATCCTGTTCCTCAATAGAATCTTCGGCAACTTCTTCAACAGTTTCTTCAACAACAGCGACTTCCGAATCCGGTTGAGCCTCGTTTGTTGTTTCTGCTGTTTCAGTTGTTACTTGTTGAACAGGGTCTTGGTTTTGTACAATGGGAGCATCTTCACTTAAACTTGACAAATCGTTATTAGTATTACCGGTTTGTTGTAAAAGACCGACTATGCTGTCAGTTGCACTTGATATTGAACCATCATCACTCATGATAATAATTCCTTTCTTACGATGTTTAGCTTAATTGCCAAACATATTCGTCAGTTCCCATAAGGGTTGACCTAGAATATTAAAACTTTTTATTATTTATTTGTTCGTTTGCTAACTTGCCAGTCAGCATTACTTCTTGTAAATGTTTTTCTACTTTTTCAATTGTATTGTATGAAAGCCATAAATGTTTTCTGCCTTCATCATCATTAAGTTTAGTTTTAAAAATTTCTTTTTGATAATTTTCTTTTAAAGTGGCAAAGGCCTCAACAATCAAATCATCTTTTAACAAAGTCTCGGCTCTTATACCGCGATCATTTTCTTTTGCTAATTTTAATTCGTCATCCATTTAATCTAAAAATTTTACTATTAATGGTTCGGCAACATCGCCTTTATGTACAATGTTACTATTGTTACTGTATTTTTTAGGATCTAGTCTTGAAAGTTTCCAATGGATATGCGTCATCTTTAACTTTATTGCATTAATGAATGACATATCCTTTTTGCCCTTCTCTCTAGACTCTGTAATAGCTCTACTTAACTCATCCTCTAAATCAGATAATTCTAAATCAAGAGCCGATAGTTTTGTTTGATGATATCTATTCATCAACTCCGGATCTTTAATTAACCAGGTATTCCAGGCTTGAAAACTTAGATCATGCTCTTTCAAAACAGTTTTAATTGTTTTTGCCTTAATAAGTTCGGTTAATATAGATTCTATTAGTTGTTTACTTTTTTTGGCCATTTATTCTGTTGGCACATCCGTTGGTAAATTAGGTATTGGCATCGGAGGTGCATTAACATCTGTTATTTCCATAGGTTCTGGTTGAGGCGCATTGACTGGCATGGAAGGAGGTAGTGGTGAATTTGCCTGTCGCGTCTGCGCCTCTAATTTTATTGCATCGCTTGTTAGCTTAGTATCTTTTTTAATCTGCTCTTGATCTATTTGAGTTTTATATTTTAATTCTAAATCTCTAATTTTAGTCTCGAACTCTAATAATTTTTCTTTGTGTCTTAATTCAGACTCTTTAGCTTTTTGCTCTAAGTCTAAAACCTTACGTTGATTTTCGCCTTCAATCTGTGCCATAGAAACTTTTTCAAACTCTGATGGTTCTTTTGGTTCTTCTTCCGGCATCTCTCTTTGACCTTGCATTGGGTTCATAAAGAATTGATCTACGTCTTTTAATCCAGCTGTTTCAACTATTCTTTGCAAGGTTGTGTAGATTTTTTGAATATTAACAATTGGAGCATCTGGGTTGCCTTGTATTTCCATAGCTTGTATTTGTCTTTCCAGGATGCTGTTTAACATTGTTATTCTTTCAGCACTATTGCCTGTACCTAAACCAGATGTAACAGTAATATCGCATCTGTCTTTCCATTCGTAAGGTTTAAATGGTACAAACTCGCCATGTACTCTAACTATATCTTCTTTGTCCTGGTGTTTGATTACACACTCAAGAATTTTTCTACCTAAATCATTTATTCCTGTATTTGAGAATGTTCTTGCAAAAAACTCCATCCGGCCTTGAGCTTGCGTCATAACTTGGTTTACACCAGATGCAGTTCGTGATTTTAGTGCGTCTGCGTCTAGGCCTTGACCAACTTTAGTTACACCAGTTCTAATTTCTTTAAGACTGTCAAAATACTCTAATAATGGATATGCAGTATCACCAATTGATTGTACCGGCATAGATTGGACTGCCTCTTGTGGGCTACCTTTAACCCTAACAACCATATTTGGTCTATTAGTCAAAATATCAGAAAGATTGGTAACACTATCGTTTACAATTAATCTGTTATTGTTAATTCCATAAATGTTATCGTTTAAAGCTCTCAATACAAAAGTTTTAACCAATTGCACATCTTCTACAAGCTCTGCAACTGATCGACCATAAAATCTGTGTGGCAGTATAATAGGGGTCATACTTACAAAAGGCATCGTGTCATAAGGTTCGTCATCTAACACTATTCCAGCATTTTCTCCGCCAACAGTTACTTTGCGTAATGTTGCACGACCATCACCTTCATAATCGCACCTTATATAACATTCATAAACATCAACTTCTTGTGTCGCATAATCGTTGGTGTCATAGCCTATACCATTTTCAATATCTCGGTGTCTTGCAGTAGTTTCTGTATTATAAACTTGCGTATTTTGTGTAGGCAATGCCTCTACTAAATCAGCATCATAACCTAACTCGATTAGTTCACCTCTTGTCTTAGTCGTTCTGTGTGCGCAAAAATTAGCCTCATCAATTGTTTTAGCACGACTTTCAATAATAAATTCTTCTGGAGGAATACCCTCAACACAACATTTACCTTTTTTATATACTCTATGAATAACAACATCATGTAATCTTGGTTTTTCAAATTGAGAAGGTTCTTCGCCTTCTGGCATTTCTTCCATAGAAGCCATTTCTGGAGGCATAGAATCCATAGGAAACTGTACCATTGTAGGTTGCATATCTTGTGCCATAGGGTTCTCTGGTGAACCATAACCGCCTGTTGGATTAGGGTCATCGTATGCAGTATGCTCTACAACCTCAACACCATCATCTTCTACTAATAATGTAAATTCATCGTCTGATAATCTTTCATATTCTTCGCGTTCTACCTTGTCAGACTCATAATAAAATACTTTTAGTATTCCATTCTTTTCAATAAGGGCATCTTTAATAAAATTATGCAGTATCAACCACCCATTATTCTTTTTAAAGAACACATGGTTTAAATAACTTGTTGCCTGTTCAGAAATCTCTACATCATCCGCACCTACCGGATCACATCTCCACAATTCATTACTTGAAGTAAAAATACGCAATAAATTAGCCATAAGGGGTTCTACTGCATCTTGAACGTCAGATGAAACTACTTGTGATCTACCCTCAACCTCATTGCCCATCTTTTCAGATAGGTAATACTCTAAAGATTTTTCTCTTTGTTTAGATAAGTTGCCACCATCAGTTCCTTGTGCATTGCTTATATGCTGGCCAATAAGACCTTTTAATTCGGCCTCACTTATTCTTTTTTTTCTTCTAGCCATTATTTTTTTCTGCCCTTGCTTTTTGGAAACCCTTTTTTCATATCTGCGTATGCTTTTTTACTTATTGTACTTTTAGATTTTGGCCGACTGGTGTTATTACGTTTTCTGTTGTTGATATTTTCGTATAAACTCATTTTTTACCCTTACCCTTCTTGCCTTTTTTATTTTTTTTATTTTTTGTCTTTTTATCTTGGTGATAACTCATACTAATCCTACATTTTCTAGTTCTAGGGGTTTATCCCAATTGGTTATTGTTGCGCCACCTACAATCATTCCATAGCGCAAAGCATCAGCGCAATGACTTGCGTTATCATGTTTTGGTCTATTTCTATAAATTCGGTGTCTTGCGTCATATACCTTTGTATATGCCTTCAAATGTTGTATTCCTTGAGAGCATTTAGTCTCATCAAACCAAAAATTATCAAAATTGTGCCTTACAGCCTCAATCCCATCATTTAATGGTAATTTGGGAGCAATTTCTATGTTGCCAACCCCTAATCCTTGTAAAATTTCTAATCTGGACACCCCTGTACCCAATTCTCTTACCTTAATATCGTGTGGCACTATTATTCGTGAATAATTATACCCTCGTTCTTCTAAAAATTGAGCCAGGTATTGTAAACCCTCCCCACTAAATTCTGCGTAGTCTATAAATCGGTATTCGTGCTTGTGTCTTTGCACAAACCAAATTGAAGTCATGTCGTTCATACCTAAATCAAGATAGACTTCGGTTTCTAAATCAAAATCCTCAGTATGATTGCCGATACGACCTTCATCATATGCTTTTTGCATTAATTTTCCCCAGTA
>CENP01005848.1_pt1 | contig 38915 bp, 41 predicted proteins | sample 361281 | NCBI WGS metagenome assembly CENP01 (sample SAMEA2591122, study PRJEB7988) | marine metagenome | biome: marine biome (ENVO:00000447); feature: deep chlorophyll maximum layer (ENVO:xxxxxxxx); material: saline water (ENVO:00002010), including plankton (ENVO:xxxxxxxx) | depth 70 m
GATTATGGGTTATGGGTTGATACTGGTTCTCCTCATTTGATAATTGAAACTTCAAATACTGATGATATCGATGTTGAAAAAGAAGCTAGATTAATAAGATACAGTGATAATTTTAGGGAGAATGGTGTAAACGTAAATTATGTTCAAAAAATATCAGATGAGGTTTTTAAAATAAGAACTTACGAAAGAGGTGTTGAATATGAGACAATGGCATGTGGAACCGGTTCCACTGCATCTGCATTATGTATGAACTATTTAGGTAAAACCACTAAAAATGAAATAAAGATGAAATGTCTTGGTGGTGATTTAATTATTAAATTCCATGAAAAAGATAAAGAGTACTCTAAAATTACTCATATTGGACCTGCACAAGAAGTATTTAAGGGTAGCTTTGTAATCTAGAAAATGAATCTACAAATAATTACACCAATTAATATTCCCTCCAACCAAGTCAATAAAAACATTTGATATTTAGTAATATTATATTCTTTTGATATCTTATCAATCATTCTCTCGTGCCATTTGAAAAAATTCTTCATTGTATTATTTTTTTGAGTGCCAATAGGCTATTAATATAAAAACTCCTTGAAATGGAAGTCTTAATATAGATTGGTTTTTTGTAACATTAAGCATTGATTGTGAGAGATCACTTTGAACTAAATGAATATTAGCTGGAAAGACTAGAATTAATAGAATAATAAGTCCAATTGATCCAATTTTCCTTGTTTGATTAAAGATTAGCATTATTCCAAAAATTATTTCAGCAACTCCAGTTAAGTAAACTAATTCCAAATGATATTCAAGATAATTAGGCATTATATGTAAGAAAAAATCAGGATCAATAAAATGTCTTACACCGACATATGTATATCCAAATGACATTATATAAATTGTAATAATTTTAAATAATTTCATTAAACTATCAGGCTAATATTAGTAGAAAATAGCTTAACTGATATTGATAGTAAGATTATTCCAAAAACTCTTCTAATTATAGCAATACCATTATTACCTAAAAGTCTTTCAATTCTATTTGATGATTTTAAAATCACATATACAAATATTGAATTAATTACAATGGCAATTATTACATTGATTAATTCATATTCAGCACGAAGAGATAGTAGTGTTGTTAGTGTTCCTGCTCCTGCTATTATGGGAAATGCAATTGGGACTATTGATGCAGTTTCTGGTTCATCACCCTGAAAGATAGTGACACCAAGAACCATTTCAAGAGCAATAAAGAAAATAACAATTGAACCTGCTACAGCAAAAGAATTAATATCTATACCAATTAAATTTAGAATCTCTTCACCAACAAAGAGAAATCCAATCATAATTAACATAGAAACTAAAGTAGCTTTCTCAGATTGAATTTTACCAACTTTTTTTCTTAGTGAAATTACTATTGGCGTGGCTCCTATTATATCAATTACCGCAAATAGTATCATACTTGCAGTAAAAATTTCTTTTACATCCATTACAACAAGTTTTATTGAATAAATATAATCATACTAAAAAAGATCTACATTAAAATAAGTAATAAAATAGTCATGAATTACACTTGCAAATGCTTCTGCAAATGTATTTATTGAATTTTGATTATCTCTAATTGTTGGATATGGAAATTCAAGTTGTATAGCATTAAAATTATAATCACTATCAGTTCCATAAATTACTGTATTATAACCTCCACTAAAATATCTCATACCCTCTGGACTTGGACTCATAGAACTAGGTAAAGCAGAGTATCCATAAATTTCAAATAGTGAACCTAGACTATTAGTTCCTCTAATAACATCAGATAATAAATGATTAGATGAGTTTAAAATATTAAAAATACTTGTATCATTGGATGAAATATCAAAATCTAGGTCTTTATCATTTTGATCTAATTCATTTCCACTTAATAAATATCCTATCCATGTTCTAAGATCAACAAATCCATCCGGGTTTGGACCATGACCGTGTATATCGAAAAGTATTCCAGTACCAAAATTTTGAATAATATCTTCTCTTGCAGATGAGATATAATAATGAAATTCATCGAATGCTCTTTCAGCAAAAACATTATTTTGTGCAGCCTCCACTTTATCCCTATTAGCGTCCATTTTTGTTCTTTTTAAATTGTTTATGATTAGATAAGGTCTAATGTTAAAATTCTCATACATATAATCACTAATTGATGTACCAAGCTCAATTGTATTTGAGTCTGTAACTGAAACTCCATATGTTCTATCAGATATCTCTAGTGGGACTAATTCACCACCATGAGGAATACTAAGAATTACTGGAATATTTCCAGGATAATAATTAATATAATTATTTCTTCCAGAGTATTGTTCACCATAAAAATATGGCCCATCACTTCCAAGAGTTTTAAAATTTCCATCTGAAAAATCATATTCAAAACCATCATTTGTAGTAATGCTAGAACAAGAAATTATAAATGATAATAAAAAAAATGAAACAGATCGAATAATCATGTGAATCATAGAGTATTTTCTAAAATTATGTTAAAACATTTATTAATTAAAAGTTAAACTATCTAACAATTTTTTTAGTGTGAACAATATTAAGACTTTTGCTTTCTAATTTAAAAAAATATTATGTTAATAAACTATGTAAAGTATTCAATCTTAGGTTTTGTTCTTTCTTCAAATCCTACTCTAAATATCGTTGAAACAGCTGTTTCAAACGAAAACTTTTCAACTTTAGTTGCAGCTGTCCAAGCAGGCGATTTAGTTGATGCATTATCATCAGAAGGCCCATTTACTGTATTTGCGCCTACAAATGACGCATTTAATAATCTTCCTGATGGAACATTAGAAACTCTTTTAATGCCAGAAAATAAAGAAACACTTCAGTCAATTCTAACGTATCATGTAGTTGCCGGAAAATTTATGGCTGAGGATGTTGTTAATGGAATTAATGAAAATGGGGGAGAATTAACTGTGACAACGCTTCAAGGAAATGATTTAACCTTAAAGATATGGGAAGGTAGTGTGTATGTTAAAGATACTGCTGGAAATAAAGCAAAGGTAATTATTACAGACGTTGAAACAACTAACGGTGTAATACATGCAATAAATAATGTAGTACTTCCAGAATAATTGAGTGTAATTATTTTGTTTGGTAGAAAGGGCTCCTTAGAGCTCTTTCTATAATATTAAAAAGGCTCCATATGGAGCCTTTTTTTATTAGATTAGTCAATTTGACTCTGAATATCATTTGGCAGCATCTTGTCTACTCGCTCCATTGAAATAATATTCATTCCCCAATCTATAGTTGCACTGTTTGCATTATCTCTATCATCTGTGACTTGTCTCCAACCAAACAAATCATTATAAGTATCATCAAAACTTTCTCCATTCCCCCAATAAGGGTAACTATCAAACCCAACAAATGTAGCAATTGTGTTAGGATTACCTCCTGAAACAAGCCTAAATGATCTTCTTAGGTAGTCTCCATCGTATAATTTTTCAAGAGTTTTTCCAGTCCTGTATAGATTTTTATATATATGACCTCTCATTCCAGGTTTAGAAACTCGAATACTTCTTTCAATAAATTTTGGTGGTGGTCCATCCTCACCAACACTTAAACCAGATAATAATTGCCAGGTTTGCATCCCTGAAGCATTTTTTACATAAGGAGCTACATTTTCTTCCCAATAATCACCCTCTCCATCTTGAAGTAGGTTGTTATAATTAGATGCATTTTGAAAAATTAATAGCCTCATGTAAGAACCTTCATCTGGACCATTTAATATTCTGTAAGTAATTATATAATTACCTTCTTTGTTATTAAACATTTGAGTTTTTTTACCTGCTTCAGACTCAAATTTATCACGCATGCCATCTTTAGGTGTATAGATAAAGGATGAGAGATATATATTATCAGGATTTCTTTGAGAAAAACTTACATTAACAGTAATTAACGCTAAAACTAGTATTATTATTTTTTTCATTTTATTTTATTTAATTTATTAATTAAAAAAGTTAAAATAAAAAATATAAATAGATATTAATAAAAAGTTATCTTTTCTTTTTAAATAAAAGCCTAAAAGCAACAATTATAAATACTATCGTAAAAATTATTCGAAGAAACTCAGTATCATTCATAAATGAAATTTGAAAATAAATCTATGAAATTTGAAAATAAATGATTAAATTATAGAATGGAATCTTTAATATTTTTTATTGGATTTATTGTTTTTGTTTTAATGATAATAGCAATATTAGTTAAAGAAACTATCTAATTCTTCATTTTAGGTAATACGTATTCTAATACAAAAAAAACAAAACAACTTATACCAACCGCTATTAGATATCAACTATCATCACTTGTATCAATAAAATTATCAAATAACATTGATGATAATACTAATCCAGTAAATAGAATAAAATAAAGAAGGGCTTTTTTAATTAAAAACCTTAAAAGATTTCATTTGTATTTATAAAGTTAAAGTATATTTAATCATAAATTTAAGGCAAATGAAAAAACTATTTTTAATAATATTAAGCAGTTCATTTATATCATGTCTTTCAATTAGTCTAACAATAGATGAAGAGGCCGCAAAAAGTATTGCAGATGCAATTAAGGAATCTAATAATAATGTTCATGTCATGAAATTCAGTGATAATGAATCCACAAATATAGAATGGGTTAATGATGATGATAAGAAGATAAAAAAAGTTATGATCAGAGGACAAAGATATAGTCAGGGTCCAAATGAAGCTGATTATATGGATGATATTCCCGAAAACATTAAAAAAAGAATAGAAAGAGCTTCCCAAAAAGGTATTGACATTAAGATTGATACAGTAATATCAGAGGATGGCTTAAAAAAGAAAATTAAAATTGAAGTAAAATCTGATAATAACTAATTTTCTTGAATAGATTTTATCAGATATTATTTATTGGGATAGCATTATTTATAATTAGTTGTTACTCAAACTATAATTACAATAATGTAGATTATTCTAGAATTGATATAATTGGCCCAGAGAACTCATCAGTAAATAATATAATTAATATCTATAAAGACTCTATTGATTCAAAGCTTGATAATGTCATTGGTTTTTCAAAAGGGTTATATACTAAGGACGATTTTTCTAAGACTAAATTCAATTCTTCACTAGGAAATTTAGTTGCAGATATTATTTTTAGACAAGCAGACTCAATTTTTTATAAAAGTTTTGGAAATAATATTGACTTTGTACTTCAAAACCATGGTGGAATTAGATCTTCATTACTTGAGGGGGAAATAAAATTAACTGATGCTTATAAGATATTACCCTTTGAAAATGAAATAGTTGTATTAGAAATTACAAAGGAAATATTCGATGAAATGGTATTATTTTTAAGCAATGAAAAGTTTCCACACCCAATATCAGGATTCAGTATAATCAATAACAAAGCTATCATTGATACAGATAGGTCTTCAAAGGATAAGTTTTTTCTAGCGACAAATGACTATCTATTATCGGGTGGTGATAATATGTTTTTTTTAGAAAAAAACTCAAATGTTTACCACCTTGGATATCCCTTAAGAGATGCATTTATTGATTATATAAAAAATGAAGAGAATATAGAGTCGAAAGTTGATAATAGATTTATAAGAAATGAATAGACGAAGATTTATATATAACTCCAGTATTGCGTCCCTATCAGTTTTAGGTCTTAATTCTTGTAGTCAACTCCTTAGAGATGTTAAAATTACTATTCTTCATTCTAATGATGTGCATAGTCAAATTGAACCATTCCCTATAAATCATGATAGATTTCCAAATAGAGGTGGTTTTGCAAGAAGAGCCAGTATATTCGAAGGAATTAGATCAGTCAATCCTAATACTTTAATTTTTGATGCAGGAGATATCTTCCAAGGAACTCCTTACTTTAATTTCTTTCAAGGAGAACTAGAACTAAAACTAATGAAAGAAATGGGTTATAATGCTGCAACAATTGGGAATCATGAGTTCGATGCTGGATTAAATACTCTAAAAAAGAATATTTTAAGTACAAATTTTCAATTTATTATATCAAACTATGATTTTGTAAATACTGATTTAGAAGGACTAACTACTCCATATAAAATATACAAAAAAGAAGGTGTTAAAATAGGTGTGTTTGGACTAGGTATTGAACTTAAAGGACTTGTAAACCCTAATCTTTTTAAAGAAACTAAATACTATGACCCAATTGAAATATCAGATGAAATGGTAAGAATTTTAAAGGATGAAAAAAAATGCGACTTAATCATTTGTGTTTCACATTTAGGTCATGAATATAATTCTAATAAAATAAGTGATACTAGGTTAGCTCAATTAACAACTGATATAGATTTAATTATTGGCGGGCATACTCATACATTTCTAAAAGAACCACTTATTACAAAAAATAAGAATAACAAAAATGTAATTATTAATCAAGTTGGTTCAGGTGGAGTTTACTTAGGAAGAATTGACTTTAATTTTACATATTCAAGTAAAAGTGACACTAATTATTTACTTGAAGTATAATTTTTAATGAACTAAATATCAAATATTTACTATTTGTTTACAATAATTGTTGTAGGAGTATATAGGCCAAATGAAAAAATAGTAAATACTCCATCAAAAAAGGATTGTTTTATAATAATACTATAGTTGATTTCATCATTAATTTCATTAATTACAGGTGTTTTGTTTGAAATAAATCCTCCAATATAATTATGTTGTTTTAAAACTTTAGAATAGCCCTCTGAGGGTCCTTCACCAAATGTAAAAGTATGCACATTACAAGAAACTGTTAGAGCAAATAGAGTTAATAGAAGTATTATTTTTATTCTTGACATATAAGTATAAATTTAGGTAATTTTACACAATGAAAAGTATAATCCAAATATCTGGAATGACATGTGAAGGGTGCAAGTCATCAGTTGAGGACAAGCTAGGCTCTTTGAATGGAGTAGATAATGTTCAGATAGACCTAACTAGAGGAGAAGCAGTAATTTACTCCAAGGATCCCTTAAGCGTTTCACTAATAAAAGAAACTTTACCCTCAAAATACAGTTTAATTAACGAGGAAGGCATCGTTTTGGATACTCATGGTGACGTAACTATAAAAGAAAGTAAGATTAAACAACTTAAACCTTTATTTATAATTCTTGGATATATATTCATTGCTAGTATATTATTAAATTATAAAACCTGGAATTTAAGTAATGCAATGCTAGATTTTATGGGTCTTTTCTATATTATTTTTAGTTTTTTTAAAATTCTTGATATTAAAGGATTTTCAATGTCATTTAGGATGTATGACCCTTTTGCAAAAAAAGCCCCAATATATGCCTATATATACCCATTTATAGAAGTATTATTAGGTATAATGTTTTTAACTAGGTTCAAAGTTAATATTGCCTTGATACTAACTGTTTTAGTTCTCGGTGTTACAACTATTGGTGTAACTCAAACGCTTATAAACAATAGGGATATAAAGTGTGCCTGTCTTGGAACTACTCTCAACCTCCCAATGACTGAAGCAACTTTTATAGAAAATGCATTAATGATTATAATGGCTCTTATATTGATATCTTCATAAAAAAAGCCCCCTAAGGAGCTTTTTTATTCATTTAGTTTTTTGTAGTTAATTTAACCACATGATGTCTTGGACAATAACCTGAGCAGTCCAACCATCTGGATCATACTCATCCATTTTTGAACCTCTCGGCGGATTAAAGCTAGGGTCAATGTCAAGTGAATTTAGTGCCTCAGCTAATGATGAGTATCCATCCCACGTCATAACTGTTGAAAGATTATTACTCCTAGGATTTAGTTTGAGTCCAACTCCCCATGATATTCTTCCTGTATCATTACTTTCAAAAAATGGCTTCCATAAATTAATGTTTTCATTTATAAAACCACTCAAGTTTTTAGGATTTGCAAAATTCCATACAGTGACCTGACCATCTAACCTTTCTCCAGATTGAGGGATGGATGACTTAACAACCCAATGAAAATCAGCTTGATATGAAGATAAGGTTCCATTAGTAACAAGCGAAGATGAAAGATTTCCCGATGGTCCTATTCCAGGAGATGTCATTTTTTCTGCAGACTCATAGACATTTATAAAAGCATGAGTCCATGAATTATTAGGATTACCTCCAACTTTTCTTACTAATCCCCATGCAAGTTGATTTCCAGCATCAATATTTGCTTGTTTACCCTCTGCCCAGAATTCTGTCTCAATATTTACAAACTCCTCCTGATTTTCAGCAGGTACATTAACAAATGTAATCATGTAATATTGTGCATTTAACGAAACGCTAAATAAAAATGATAAAATAAAAATAGCTTTCTTCATTATTAATCAACCCACATAACAGTTTGAACAACTACTCTATTCATAAATCCATCTGGCATATACTCACCAACATTAGTATTGGATGGACCAGCACCTTCATTAGACTCTCCAGCTAATACTTTTATTGCATCTGCAGCTGATTCATAACCATCCCAAGTCATGACTGTTGCAGTTGATTGATTTGCTGGTAAAATTTTTGTTGCAATCCCCCAATTTAATCTACCGGTATTATTTTTTTCAAAATAAGGCTTCCAGTTTTCTATGTTATCTCCAACGAATCCACCAAGATTATCAGGCCTCCCATAGTTCCAAACAGAAAAGTCTGAATTTTCACCAACTATTTGGTCCTGAATTTTCCAATGATGTACTGCATATCCAGTATACATAGTGTTTGTAGCTATTTCACTTGCAGATATTCCTAGAACTTCTTCTGGATTCCATATTGTAAGGTTCATCATCTGATCTATTGATTCGTATACATTAACAAAAGCATGAGTCCATGTATCAGATGAACCGCCTACTCTTGCAAATAAACCCCATGCTGATTGATTACCAGCATCAATATTAGCTTGAGCTACCTTAGACCAATATTGAGTTTCCAATCTTGCCACTTCAGCTTGATCCTCAACAGGAACTTGAATGTATGATATTGAATAATATTGAGCGTTTAAAGCAAACCCAATAGTTAAAAATAAAATTGTAATAAAATTTTTCATAGTTAATTTATAATTTGTTTAAGTTTAAATGTATAAAGTATATGTTAATTGAATGTTATCTATGAGTTTTTTTAGACCATTTTTAATTTTAGTATTTATTGTGATGCTGTTTTCTATTTTCCTAAGCTTATTCTAATGACTGAGGAGTTTTTTTTTCAATGCCCTTATTGCTGGGAAGAAATATCAATGATATTTGATAAATCACTTTATGAAGACTCTTACATTGAAGATTGTGAGGTTTGTTGTAATCCAATAGAGATAAAATATCAATCTGATGGTAATGATATAACAAATTTTTCTGCTAACTCAATTGAACAATAATCTAAATACTTTATTTTTAACATTCATAAAACATAAATGAGAAAAGAAGAGATAATAAATATTCAAAAGGAATGGGCCTCAGGAATAATCAAAATGGGGAAACTATCAAATGATAGAGTATCTCTAGAGTCCTTTACTAGGGATTTTTTAGATAAAATTTATGACTTTCAGAATCAGGTTCTTTTTAAACCTACCAAAGCTGCCAATGAACAGTTCAGAAACACAAAAGATTCTGCTTTTTCCTACTTTATTGCAGGTGATAATAGAGTTTGTGAAGAAGATAATGGTTTTGCTTTATCAAACTGGTCAGAAATACTTTTTGATAACTCAAACATTATTGTCAATGAAAATATTGGAATTGCAATGGGTAATTATACTTTTAAAAATGAGACAAGCAACATTAAAGTAGAATATTCTTTTGTCTATAAAAAATATGGTGATGAAATAAAGGTTATCCTTCACCATTCATCACTACCCTATAAAACATGAATCTTTCAAGAATAATTTCGGGCACTATGAATTGGGGGTCTTGGGGGGCTAATTACTCATACAAAGAAATTTCAGAGTTAATTAAGTGCGCCTATGAAAATGGAATTCATTCATTTGATCATGCTGACATTTATGGAGGCTACACTACTGAAGAAGCTTTTGGAAAAGCTTTTAAATTATCTGGAATCGATCGTGAAAAAGTGACATATATTTCAAAATGTGGTATTATGTATCCATGTGAGAAACTCAAAATTGATGTAAAACACTATGATTATTCAAAAAGTCATATAATTAAATCTGTAGAAAATTCGCTCAAGAACTTAAACACTGATTATCTTGATTCCCTATTACTACATAGGCCAAGTCCAATAATGGATATTCAGGAAATAACTGATACAATAAATTACCTAATGGATAAAAAAATGGTAAGATCATTTGGAGTATCTAACTTCACGGTTTCTCAGATGTCACTAATAGAAAAACATCTAAAAATATCATTTAATCAAATTAATTTTTCTTTAACTAATTATCAACCTATGTTTGATGGGACTCTTGATTATATGCAGATAAATAATATTAAACCGATGGCATACAGTCCCTTAGGAAACTTTTTTTCTTCAAACAATAAGGTTCTATCCGAGAAAATTGAAAAAATGTGTTCTAAGTATTCATGTAGTCAAGATCAAATCTTGATAAATTGGATTCTTAGGCATGAATCAAAAATTTACCCTGTAATTGGGACTACAAAAAAAGAAAGAATAATAAAGTTATCTCAAGTCGAAGATTTTGAAATTGAGTTAATGGACTGGTTTGAATTATTAGAAGCAAGTATGGGAAAAAGATTACCCTAGTTTAATGAATTAATTTCCATATCCATCCAATCGAGTCTATCATCAATCCAGCTTTTAAGAAATTCAATTTCTTCCTCGTGAGTTGATCCAACAAAAAAATTAGGCCATATATATTGACCTAATACAGGCCATACATAGAAGTTTTGGTCAGTTATTTTATTTGACTTTAAATTTTCAGTGTAAGAGTCTATCGTATTTAAAATTGTAGAATTACTTAATGATGAAGATCTAAGTAAAAACCACCTATTCTTTAAAGCTGTTTTAAAAACTTCTTTCTGCATCAAATCTTCCCACCAAAATGGAACTTGCCAAATATCGTCAGGACAAATAGAATTGAAGTTATAAATCCATCCAACAGGATTTGCACCATCACAATAATCAACATTTGCATATGCTAGATTAAAATCCCAAATCGGACCCATCTTTAGTTTTCCATTGAAGTCTTTGTTCAAAAATGTGCTTAACCTATATCCATCAGGATTTTTTGAAAGTTCATTAATAATAAAGAAATCTATAAATGATTGAAGATCTATCAAATTTAGTAACTCTTCGTTGTTTTCAGATAATAAGACCGATTCAAACTCAAAAATTACTGATTGAATATAATCTTTTTGATCTTGAGAAATATCATCAGGTTTTGGATAATGATATATAAAAAAGATATTAGACTGATCTGAAATGTCTCCATTTGTATCATATCTAGAACTAAATGAGAATGAGTCATCATAACAAGTAGAACATGATTCACCATCTCCAGTTGGTTTATCAATTTTTATTATGTACCCTCCTTCAATTGAATCAGCTTCTAGTTTAGAAATATCAACCCTATTCTTATCTCTTTTAATTTTTTCCAAAAGAACATATAATCCTTTATTCTCGTTATTAATAAAAAGATTATAGAATTTTGTTCTACTAGCAGAATAGCCAATTGAATTTGATAAATCAAATGTTAATTTATTTCTAATTAATGATTTATCAGAATATGGACCATATAATATCCAATCTTCCTCTTCAGGAAAACCTCCTAGATTAACATCAATATCATCAGACCAATCAGAACTTCTAGTTTCAAATCCATAAGATTTTTTTGGAAACATTTGTGATGAACTACCCCTAATCTCAATTCCAATTTTATAATCTAATTCAATGTTATCCTCGATAACCTTTAATTCAGCATTAATTTTGGGTTCATCAAGAATTTCCTGATTATTTGTTGATATGAACATCTTCGGAAAGTTATTAGCTTCAGATAAATTATCATAAAAAGGGAAAGTATTAGAGTTGGTGCTTAATTCATCTTGGGAGTCAAATTTTGAACAGGAAATAAAAATTAAGAATACAAAAAAAGTTAATATTCTATAATTCATTTAACTAAACAATTCATTATAAGTTTCTTCAATAAAAGAGGCTAATAAGAGGTCAAGGTTAGTTATCCCACCTTCACTGTGAGTAGTAATTATAAATTCAATTTGATTAAAGTCTATGATCATTTTTGGATGATGATCAATTTGTTCTGATTTATCAGATACTAAATTTGCAAGACTCATTACTTCCATAAAGGAATCCAATTTATAAACCTTTGTAATTTGATTATCACTCAAAAGCCAATTATTTAGAAGTGATAATTCGTTTATAATTTCTTTATCAGAAAGTCTTTTCAATTTATTTAGATTTTAAATATTTCCAAATATAATATATAGGAACTATTATGACAGCAGATATTATTGCGTAAAATAGAAAATAAGCAATAAGTATTAATATTAAACAAATAAAAATCACTCTAACTATGACTGATAATAGTGGATTAGACATAATATCATAGTAAGCATTAATTAATAAATCTTTAATTTTTTCCATTACTACAAAAATAACATATTATGCATAAAAATATTTTTCTTCAATTGATTTCCATAATATTAATGATGCTACTGTCTTGTAGGGGGACCACTTATCAATTAATTTATTAACATGTTCGGTATTCTTAACATCAATTTGATAATTAATCTGCAAACTATTCATTAGTGCTAAATCACCTTTTGAAAAAATATTAATTCTGTAAAGAACAAATATTAAGAACATTTGTGCAGACCACAAACCAATACCTCTAATTTTAGTTAATTCTTTAATCACATCATCTTCAGATGATTTTTGAAAATTAAAATTTGATTTTTGAAAATACTCATAAACATTTTTAATATACTCTACTTTTCTGTAAGAAATTCCTATTGATTGTAAATCATCAGAATGAATTTGTAAGACTTCTAGATTATCAAGATTATTAATAATTTTTAAAAATCTTTCTTTAATTGTTATTGCAGCCTTAAAGCTTACTTGCTGCTCAATAATTAATAATGCCAAAGCTCTTGAATAATTACTATCATATCTCTCTGATATATTAATTTCCTCTGAAAATCTTTTTATTAAATAATCCAGGCATTTATCTTTTGATAAAAAATTATATGCTTTTTTTAACGTTACCTCATTAAGAATCATATTCAAAAAAGAACGATATTTGTATTATGAGAAAAATAGTTTTAATCTTAACTCTTCTGTTATCTGCTTGTGAGCAAGATACAAAAGAAAAATTAGTTGTATACCAATCTCCGACATGCGGTTGTTGTTCTGGATGGGTAACAAATATGGAACAAAATGGTTTTAATGTTGAATCAATTAAAACAAACGACATGTATTCAGCCAAGGTAAAAGCTGGTATTGATGTTACTCTTCAATCATGCCACACTGGATTTATAGATGGTTATTTTATTGAAGGTCATGTGCCTCACGATGCAGTTACTAAACTCTTAACTGAAAAACCTAATATTAAAGGTATAACTGTACCTGGTATGCCAGCTGGTATTAATGTACCTGGTATGGAGGTTACAACCGAAAGAGCAAAATTTGATGTTTTAGCTGTTAATGCTGATGGATCAACATTCATCTGGAAACAGTATGAATAAATGAGAATTTTTTATTTATTAACGTTAATACTTATTATTAATTCCTGCAGTAAGGACAATGAAAGTTGCTATACAATACAGGATAAAAAAATTATTTCTGGGGAATATTATTTTTTTGTTAATAATTCAATGGGATTTCAAACATCAAATAATAATCTAGGATCTGGAGTGCCAGATCCATACGGTTCAGGAAAAGTAGATGAAGAGACATATAATTCTCTTGGCATAGGTAATAAGTATTGTTTTTAAATAAAAAAACCTGCCTAAAAACCATAAAAAGGCAGGTTTGCAAATCAGATACTACATATAGTAGCGTAAATAAACTAGGTTAAATAAATAAAAGATTTATTTAATAGTAACTAAATTTACCGTAACGGAAAATGTTTTATTGATGTTGATCAAAATATTTTAACAGAATTATTAACTCGTAAAATTTTATTGCTAAATTTTAATAATTTGATTTTAAATCAATAAAAAAATAAGAATTTGAGAAAAATTAGTTTAAGTTAAATCTATATTATATCAAGGCTTATGAAGAAAAAGTTGTCAATCAGTATTATGTTAGTATTTATATCTTTACTGGTATCTTATTTGACAAATATTTGGCTACTCCTTCTTCTTATTCCTATTGGGTCACTAATTTTAAAAAAATAAATAATGGAATGGTACGAAAAAAACAGAAAGACAATTATTATATTATTCGCTTGCTATGTAGTATTTCGAGTAATACAAATGACTCTTCTCTAATGAGACTCTTACTGTCAATATTTATCTTTACAAGCTTATCAAACTCTCAAATCAATCCAAATAATATTGATATTGTAAGAGATGAATATGGTGTACCTCACATTTTTGCCAAAACAGACGCAGAGATTGCATACGGTCTTGCTTGGGCGAATGCTGAAGATGACTTTACCACTATTCAAGAGGCATATTTAGCAGGAAATGGTATGCTATCAAAATATATAGGGCTTGATGGAGCGCCAGCTGATTTTATTACACAGTTTATAGGGTCTAAAGAAATTATTGATGAAAAAATAGGAACAATTAGTGATGAATATTTTAATGTAATTTCTGGATACGCTCAAGGGTTAAATTCCTATGCAAAAAACCATCCAGATAAAGTATTGTATAAAAAACTTTTTCCAATCACTCCTAAAATGATGATGATGTATAGTCAGTTACAACTTTTCATTTCAAATCAAGGTGCCGACTGGGCAGGAAGAATTCTAAACAATGATACACAGGATGAGTTTTTAGATCAAAATCTTACAGGATCTAATGTTATCGCTATGAATAGTAATAAGACTGACAATAGCGAAGCCTTCCTTGCAATTAATACCCATCAACCCCTTGAAGGTCCTACATCATGGTATGAAGTTCATTTAAATAGCGAGGAGGGAACCAATATTATCGGTACTCTTTATCCAGGAACTCCTCATGTTTTAATAGGAGTAAATAAAAACTTAGGCTGGTCTCACACAGTTAATTATCCTGACAAAACTGACGTGTTCAAATTAAGGATGAAAAATAATAGAAAATATATTGTTGATGGGAAGGAATACAAATTAGAAAAATTAAAAGCTAAAATTAGCGTTAAAGTACTTGGTATTCCAATTACTATAAATCGAAAATATTTTAAAAGCATATATGGCCCAACTTTAAAAAATAAATCCGGTTACTACTCAATTAGAACCCCAACCCTATTCAATATTAGAGCACTTGAGCAATGGTGGAGAATGGGTAAATCTAAAAATTTTACAGAATTCTATAATAATTTAAAGATGAAGCAAATTCCAGGATTTAATATTGGATACGCTGACAAATACGATACGATATTTTATATATCTAATGGAATGATTCCTAAAAGAGCTGAGGGGTTCAACTGGAAAGGAATCGTGCCTGGAGATACTAAAAAAACTTTATGGACTGAATATTATGATATAGAAGACCTTCCACAAGTTATACAACCTAAAGCTGGGTTTATATATGATGCAAACCACTCTCCATTTAAATCAACATCAGCTGATGAAAATCCTAAAGAAGAAGATTATAGTGAGAGAATGGGATACGAGAAATATGATAACAATAGATCTACTAGATTAATTGAATTAATTGAGAGTTATGATAAAGTTTCATACAATGATTTTAAGGATATCAAATACGATAATTCATTTCCATCAAAGTTTAACTATAATTTCATGGACATAAGTATAATTGAGACACTAAAAATTGATCCTGATAATGATTTATTTGAAATGTTAGATATAATTCAAAAATGGGATAGAAAGACAGATATAGATTCACAAGGTGCAGGAATTTATGGTGTTCTATATTATCAACTTGTATGGAGATATAGAAACGAAATACAAAAAAATAATAACACTGTTAGCAAAGAAACATTACTATCAGCTTTAGCAGATACCAAAGCATATTTCATTGATAATTTTGGTTCCATTAACAAAACTCTTGGAGACTTTCAAAAACTAGTTAGAGGTGATAAAGAGATTCCTATATGGGGGCTTCCAGATGTTATAACTGCAATGTCATCAAGGCCATATAATGATGGTAAACATAAAGTTACCCAAGGTGAATCATATATTGGACTTGTTAGGTTTAATAAAGAGGGTCCAGTTCTTGAAAGTATTATTTCATATGGAAATTCTGACAATCCTGACTCAGAACATTACACAGATCAAATGGATTTATATTCTAAATTTAAAACTAAGAAAATGACATTTGATAAAGAACAAATTTACAAGGAGGCTAAAAGTATTTACAACCCTAATTAAGATTTACTAATAGCTTTTTTATAAACATCTTCATACAAGGGAATTACTTTTTTGATATCGTATTTCTTTGCATTCTCAAAAGCCTGAGTCTTAAATTTCTTTTTTAAATTTTCATTAGATAGAATTTCTATAGCATTATTTGACATAGAATCTATATCGCCAACATCACTCGTGTAGCCTGAATTACCATTTATATTTAACTCTTTCAAACCTCCAACATTAGAGGAAATTACAGGAACTTTTAGAGCCATAGCCTCAAGAGCAGCCAAACCAAAACTCTCTTTTTCAGAAGGGAGCAAGAACAAATCTGATGAACATAGAATTTCATCAACCTCATTTGTCTTACCAAGAAAAATAACTTTATTTTTTAAATCGTTTTTTCTTAGAAAATCTTTTGCTTTTTTCTTATCAGGACCATCACCCACCATAATAAGTTTAGAGTTTATTTTTTGTGAGATTTTATCAAAAATTTTAATTACATCTATAATTCTTTTTAATGGTCTAAAATTACTTACATGAACTATTATCTTTTCTTCTCCCTCTGCAATCATGTTCCTTTCGCACAAATGATGTTTTTTATCATATTTATCTATGTCAATGAAGTTTGGGATTACTTCAATATCTCGTTTGATCCCAAAAAACTCTCTAGTATCATCTCTTAGACTATTGGACACACATGTTACAATATCTGACTTATTAATACTGAAAGTTACTGCTGGTTTATAAAAAGGATGGTTACCAACAAGGGTTATATCAGTTCCATGAAGAGTAGTAATTATAGGAATGTTATATCCATTTTCATCAAGTATCTTTTTTGCCATATATGCTGCATATGCATGAGGTATCGCATAATGTACATGAAGAACATCAATCTTGTATTTAGAGATTACGTCATACAATTTACTTGACAGAGCTAGTTCATATGGTTCATATTTAAAAAGCGGGTAGTCAGGTACATTAACTTCATGATAATGAAGGTTTTTTGATAAAGCATCTAATCTTACAGGTTGACTGTATGTGATAAAATGTATTTCATGCCCTTTATTTGACAATTCAATCCCAAGTTCAGTAGCTACTACTCCTGAACCACCAAATGTAGGATAACAGACTATTCCAATTTTCATTTCGAATCAATTATTGATCTATAAACTATTTCCTGAGACCTTGTTCTAATATTACTTTTTTGAAGTAACGTATTTTTTCTAGTTGGAAAGGTTCTGTTTGAAAGGAATACAAAAATTATTTCTTCATCAGGGTCAGCCCAAGCCATTGAACCTGTATAACCATAGTGACCAAAACTATTCATTGAAACTTGACCAAAAGTTGAGCCATGATTACCCTCAATTTGAGGTTTATCAAACCCCACCCCACTTCTATTGTCATACGCACAGTAGTAGCATTTATTAAACACATCAAATGACTCTGAATTAAAAAGTCTTTGGTTATTGTAAGAACCTCCTTGAATCATAGCCTGAAGTATAACAGCAACTTCATAAGAATTAGAGAATAATCCAGCATGTCCAGATACCCCCCCCAGCATTGCTGCTCCCTCATCATGAACATAACCGTGTAGTTTTGAATATCTAAAAAAATCGTCTTCTTCAGATGGTACAATCTCATCTAAACTTAATTTTTTATATGGATTAAACATTGTCCTTTCAAGTTTAAGCTTATTAAAGATTCTTTCTTCTGCTAATATATCAAGTGGTTTACTATAAATGTCTTCAAACCAAAATTTTAAAAAATAAAAAGGAAGGTCCGAATATTTAAATTCAAGTTTTTCAATCAGCTCACTCTCTACAATTGATTTAAATATTTTTTCCTTATAATTTCTTTTTAGAAATAGATTTTCAGTAACAGGTGTTGAAAATGACGATCTTAAATTGGTTTTATAAAATCTTGTCTTAGGCTTTTCTTTTCTATTTAAAGTCTCTTCATAAAATGGGATCCATGGTCTTAACCTAGCGTAGTGAGATAACATTTCTATTAATGTAATTTCTCCTTTATCTGCAAGTTTTTTTTTTGGAAATAGCTGATTAAGTCTTGTATTTAATGAAAGATTCCCAGCCTCATATTCTTGAATAACTAAAGGCATAGTAGCTAGGATTTTAGTGATCGATGAAAGATCAAATACATGGTTATTCTCAAGTTTATTTATTTTTTTATATGTATGATATCCAAAACTTTTATTGTAAATAATTTTTCCTTTTTTTGACACCAACATCTGAATTCCTGGTGCCATCATTGAATCTATAGCAGATATTGCAATTGAATCTAAATATGAAAGTTTTTTTTGATCAAAACCTTCATAAGCAGGCCTTGAGTATCCAAGAATATTATTCTTACCAATTGATATACCATGATTTACTGGATAAAAATTATTTGAGACAGGTAGTTTTCCTTCAAAAGATCTTGTACCTGTCATTAAATCAGCCATTACTTCTTGAGAGATCATATTATTTTGATAACCTACAATAATTGAGTCAAAATGATCGATTTTTTCAAAAGAATTAAGACTGTATGGATTTAAAAATAAACTTAAAATTACACTATTGTTCTCCCCTATTTTTTCTATTATTTCAGATACATTTTGGGGGATTATATTTGAGGCATAAGGGCTAGAACTTGATCCGTGATAAGAGATTATGATACCATCATATTTTGTTTTATCAAATAGTGAATTATAATCTTTTGAATTATAAAAATCAACTTCAACATATTTTCTTAGTTTATCGAAGAGATAGCTTGATTCATTTCCAAACGAAACATGTAAATATTTTTTATTTTTTGATAGAGGAAGAAGTTTGGAGCTATTTTTTACTAATGTTATTGCAGATTCCATAGCTCTTGAATATAAGAGGGTATCTTTAGGCGTATTAACTCTCTCTAAAATATTTTCAGAAGAAACCTCTATTATTTCATCTAAATTAGATTTAGCTTTTAGAGATAAGATTTTTTTTACTGATTCAGATAATTTACTCATGGGGATCTTTCCACTTTTTAACTTTTCAGCAATTAGATTTATACCCTTGGAAACATCCGTAGACATTAAGATAATATCATTTCCAACTTCAAAAGCTCTCAGATCAACATTTATATGAGGATCTTCAAGAACACCTTTCATATCAAGTGCATCTGTTACTGTTATACCAGTAAATTTATATTCTTCTCTTAAAAGATTATTTATTGTCTTCTTTGACAATGAAGAGGGATATTTTTTATCTAAGGATGGAACACTAAGGTGAGCTGTCATCACAGATTCTACCACACCATCATCAATTAATTTTTTAAAAGGATAAAGTTCAACTTCATTAAGTCTTTTTATGTTTCCATTAATTACAGGAAGTGTCTTATGAGAATCTTTGTCAGTGTCACCATGACCTGGAAAATGTTTAACTGATGTAAATATACCTACCTCTTTATGCCCATTTATATATGCTTTTGCTTTTTGATATACATTTTTGGGATCTTCACCAAAAGATCTATTTCCAATTATTGGATTTTTTGAATTATTATTTACATCTACAGATGGAGCAAAATTATAGTTAATACCAAGAGCTTTGTTCTGCTCTGCCATTCTCCTGGATATACTTTTAACTAGATTATTGTCTTGTATAGCACCAAGTGTCATGTTCCAAGGATGAGCAAAGACATCTGATAATCTTTGAGAAGGACCCCATTCTGCATCCATAGTAACTAATAAAGGTGTTTTAGCAACTGCTTGGAACTTATTTAGCCATTCTATGTGAGATTTTGTTGTTCCAATTGAAAATATTAAACCACCAATTTTATTTACTTCAACTAGTTTTTTAATTTCTTCAAAATCTGACTGCTCTGGTGATACCCAATTAATAAATAATTGTGCAATTTTTTCTTCAAGTGAAAGAGAACTATAAATACTATCTACCCATTGTTTCTTTTTGTAATTCAAATCGGAATAAATATCCTGTGGATAAATTAAAGAAGTATTAAATAGAATTAAAAATAGAAGAAGTTTTTTCATTTTTAAATAAATTTCGACAACCAAGAAGAACTTAGCTTGATTTCAAAATTATTTAAAAGTTCTTTCTTTGTGCTGACTGTCATATTGAATATAACTGTTTCTGATGAAATAGATCCATTTTTTAAATTGTTTTTAAGATCGTTTAGAGTAATTGATTTAATTAACGAACCAGTTCTATAATTAACTATAAGTCTATCTAATAAGTTTTTATTTATAGTATTGGAAATATCTTTTAATAACTGAAGTGAGTAGTCAATTGAACATCCTCCAATTGGATTATAATCCTCATTTACTGCAATGGCTAAAAAACGATTGTTTAATATCTTAAAAGATGCTTCCAACTCCTTATTATGAGCCATCCAATTCGACACGAATAAGTCTGATTTTTTATTAATAACATCAACATCAAACTCAGTAAAATCATCATTTGATTGGTAGACCCATATTCTTGATTCATCAGATATTTTATCAAATTCTAATTTCATAAATCTTCTGCTTTTTCAATCATTTGAGCAATATCTAGAACATCCATATTTTTTTGTTTAGCTGTCATACCATCACTCATCATAGTGTTACAAAAAGGACAACTTACAGCAACTATTTCTGAATCTGTATCTATAGCCTCTTCAGATCTTTTAATATTGATGTCTTGATTTCCTTTCTCAGGCTCTTTGAACATTTGAGCACCACCAGCACCACAACATAAAGATTTGGATTTACAACTCTTCATTTCAACTAACTCAGCATCGAGTTTATCAATAACTTCTCTTGGAGCTTCATAAATACCATTTGCTCTTCCTAAATAACATGGATCATGGTAAGTTATCTTCTTACCCTTGTAGTATCCTCCACCAATTGTAATTTTATTTTCTTTTATAAGATTATTAATAAAAGTAGTATGATGAATTACTTTATAATTACCACCCAATTCAGGATACTCGTTTTTAATTGTATTAAAACAGTGCGGACAAGTTGTAATTATATTTTTAATATTATATGAATTTAATATTTCAATATTCGAAATAGCTTTCATCTGAAACAGAAATTCATTACCTGCTCTCTTTGCAGGATCACCAGTACAGGACTCTTCTTTTCCTAAAATAGCGTATGAAATATTTGCTTTGTTTAAAATTTTAACAAAAGCCTTAGTCACCTTTTTTGATCGATCATCAAAACTTCCAGCACATCCGACCCAAAATAAGTACTCAGGGGTTTCACCTTGTGATTTAAGTTCTGATAAAATTGGTACTTTCATATAAATCCTTATTTATTTTCATCGTCGTCAAAGACCTCAATTGTTACTTTTTTCTCTATAAGATTAGTAAACTTTCCATTATACCTAGTAGCCTTAACTAGATGGTTGTCTATCCAGTGATAATTTCCACCTCTTGGCTTACCCATTAATAAACTATGATATTTAAACCCGTTATCTTCTAACCATTTTTCTGTTACTTCCCTGTGAGACTCAATTCTAGCAGTGAAGAAACAAATGATATGACCTTTATTATACCAATTATTTATGGTTTCAAGAGCATCGGGATATAACTTTGCTGTTGCCATTCTTTCAGGCTCTTCATTGGGTATATCATCGCATATAGTTCCATCAATATCTATTAGATAGTTTTTAATACCCTCTGGAAGGATTGGACTGACTGTCTCTCCTTTTTCTATTTTCTTATGTAAATAGTTTTCTACTTCTTCTTTTTTCATATTTATTGTGTTTCTTGAGCCCACAACTCTCTGTCTAATTGATTATATGGCCACGGAGCTCCATTATTTTCTATGTTGTTCATCATATTATTTAAATCCGGATGAGCGGATGATTCTTCCATTATTAAGTATTGTCTCATATCCATAATGATGGATAATGGATCGATATTTATAGGACATGCTTCTACACATGCATTACATGATGTGCATGCCCAAAGTTCTTCTTTTGAAATATAATTATCAAGTAACCTATCTCCATCATCTATGAATTCCCCTTTATTTTTCGAAATATTCAAAGAGACTTTCTCTAATCTATCTCTTGTGTCCATCATTATTTTCCTGGGTGATAATTTTTTTCCGGTTTGATTTGCAGGGCATTCGTTTGTACACCTTCCACATTCTGTACATGAATAAGCATTCATTAACTGAACCCAATTTAGATCTAGAACATCAGATGCACCAAATTTTTCTACTTGATTATTTTCGTTAGAAGCTCTCTCTGGATAAAACATAAGCATTACTTCATTTTTAACTGATTCAAGAACACCAAACTTTCCTTTTTCTTCAAGATTTGAGTAATATGTATTTGGAAAAGCTAATAAAATATGTAAGTGTTTAGAGTAGTATAAATAGTTAAGGAAAAAAAGAATACCTAATATGTGTAACCACCAAAAAATTCTCTCGTATAAATAAACTGTTGAGGTATCAAAAGAATCAAAAATAGGAACTAAAAATGATGATACAGGAAAAGAACCTGCCTTGTAATAACCTTCAAAACCACGATCTTGAAGGATTAAATCTGCAGCATTCATTGAAAGAAATAACAGCATCAGTACAACTTCAAAATAAAGAATATTATCTGCATCAAATTTAGGCCAACCCTTCATTTCAGGACTTAAAAACCTTTTTATCTTCATAATATTTCTTCTTGTCCAAAAAATAATAACTGAGATTAAAACTAATAATGCAAGTATTTCGAAAGAAGCAATTAAAAAATCGTAAAGAAATGGATTGAAATACTTTGAAAAAAATCTGTGTGATCCTGTTACACCATCAATTAGTATTTCAAGTAATTCAATATTTATTATTATGAAGCCTACATAAACAATTACATGTAAAAAGCCAGATATAGGCTTTGTGACCATCTTAGACTGACCAAGAGCTATACGAACTAAATTAAAAAGTCTCTTGGATGGATTATCAGTTCTATCAATTGGTTTACCCATCTTAATTACTTTAACTAACCTTTGAATGTTTCTAAAAAAGAAGCCTAAAGCAAAAATCAAGATTAATGAAAAGATTATATTAGGAAGAATTTCGACCATCTATTTTTTACCAAAAATTGAGAAGTGAACATATTTTTTTGGATTCTCACTAATATCATCAATTAACTTATTCAAACTAAGAATTGATGAATTTAGATTTTCATATAATTCATCCTTGTTTATTAATTTACCCAAACTGGAAGATCCTGAATTTAAATTTTGAATTACAGAATTTATGCCTTCAGTAGATTTTTTTATATCAGCAAGAACATTTGATATTCCAAACTCATTTAAATCTTGGGTGACACTTGAAAGATTATTGCTAATTGATTCGATATTATCTAATGTAGTATTAATCTTGTCATTTTTTTCAGTCAGTGTATTCTCGATTATAGAAGCAGACTTATTTATTGCATTTATAGCAGAGGTTAAAACTTCTATAGATTCTTTTATATTTTCTTGAGTTTCAATATTTAAAACATTAGATGCGCCAGTAAAAATAGAATCAACACTGGTAATTGTACTTTGAAGCTGTCTTGAAAGAGGTTCAATTTGTCTATTAATTAATTCAGTTAACCCAGGTCTAATACTAGATCTAAGTGTATCACCTGTCTGAGCAACTGATTGTCTATCAAATACCGGCTCTATTGAAATAGCAAGACCACCAAGAACACCAGTTTCATATATTGAAGCTGTACTTTTTGAAGAAAAATTCAATTTGTCTCTAACCTTAATAGTTACCAATATTTTTGTGGAATTAGGAAGAAAATCCAACTCTGTCACATTACCAATTGATAGACCATTAATCATTACATTAGCACCAACCAATAAACCATCCACCTCATCATAAACAGCATATAAAGTTTTTTGTCTATCTAATAAAGATGTACCCTTTAAATAATTAAATCCAAAAATGAATAAAAGTATAGAGGTCAGTACAAATATTGCTGCTTTAACTTCTTTAGATAGTTTCAAGGTAATTTAGGTTTATATCTGTAAAAATAAGAATTATTTAGTTAGATAAATATTCAGAAACTTTATCAGTTTAAACTCATTATCTTATTATTCTCTAATTTAACTATAAAAGAAGATTGATAACCACTCTTTTTAGCATCATTTAAAGATTTTTTTGCATCTTCTAGAGTACTGTGTTTACCATATAAATACTTGTATAAGTTTCCTTCCTTTACTACATCAACTGACTTTAATCCTCTAAAGTTATATGGCTTAAGTTCCAAAAGTTTTGTACTTGCTGCAATTTGAATTCTATATGATATTCTTGATTGAGTTAAATCATCATTTAAATTAATTGTTGATAAATTTTGAAAAAAATCATTTTTATATTCAAGTACAGCAGATGCAATTGCATCAGCCATTTCATTTTGTCCCCTACCTGAATTAAGATATGCACCTTCAGAATTATTTGTAAGAAAACCCGTTTCAACCAAAACACTAGGCATGTAAGTATACTTTAAAACAATAAAACCAGCTTGCTTAACTGTTCTATTCCTTCTTTTAAGCCTATTAACAAAACTATTTTGAATATATGATGCAGCAACAATACTCTGATCAAGGTATTCCTCTTGCATGAGAGTTAGACCAATTACAGATTCAGGATTATTTGGGTCAAATCCTTCATATTTATTGATATAATCTTCTTCAAAGAAAATTACAGAGTTTTCTTTTTTTGCTACTTCAAAGTTTCTCTGATTTGCATGAAGACCTAAAACAAATGTCCCAGCACCATATGCTTGAGATGTATGAGAGTCACAATGTATAGAAATAAAAAGCTGAGCATTTGAACTATTAGCAATATTCGCTCTTTCGAATAAGTTGACAAACACATCACTTTTCCTAGTGTATACTACTTTGACACCATTATCTTCCAATTTTTTTCCAAGCTTTAGAGCAATACTTAATGCAATTTTCTTTTCTAAATATCCATTTCCAGTATTACCTGGATCTTTACCACCATGTCCAGCATCAACAACAACAGTAAATTGGGAGTTTAGATTTTGCTGAGAAAATATAAAGTTTGTTATTGATAAGAATAAGAGTAGGAAAACTAACCTAAATGAATTCATCAAGTAAATTATTATAATTAAAATTATGATTAATTTTGATTAATCTAAGTGTCTTGTTAATAACTCAATTTTAAATCTTGAAAAAAAAATTAATATTCTTACTGATTATCTCTTTTTTTTATGGATTAAATATTGCTTACTCTCAAAATTCAACTCAAAAGAAGGATACCATAAATGATTCAGAAATTGAAAAAAAACCAATACTTCTTGATAACATTAAGTATGATGCATCAGACTCTATAATTATAGATCAAACAAATAATAAAATAATACTATATAACAATGCCAAAATCATTTATGGTGATATTGAGCTTACATCCGGACTAATTGAACTTGACTATAAAAACAATATTGTAAATGCTGGTAGGATTTCTGACTTATCTGGAAATTTATCTCAATACCCAACATTTAAACAAGGAGGAAATATTGTAAATCCAGATTCAATTAAATATAATTTTGACAACCAAAAAGCATTGATTTGGAATTCCAAATCTGAGGAAAATGGGATGAATATATTATCAACTTTAACAAAAAAACAAAATGATTCTGTTTATTATTTGAAAGATGGTAAAGTAACAACCGGAGGAAACTTAATGGGAGATGAAACTGAAAAAGCTGATTATTTTTTTAAAATTAGAAAGGGAAAATTAGTTCCTGGAGGAAATATTGTTACTGGATTTACAAATCTATTTGTTAAAAATGTCCCCACACCTATTGGGCTTCCTTTTGCATATTTCCCATCTCAACAAACAAAAGATTCAGGTTTCATAATCCCGAATATTAGTGATAGTAATCAAAGAGGATATTCCATTCAAAATGGCGGCTATTATCTACCAATTTCTGATTTTTTTGATCTAACTATTTTAGGAGACTATTACACCAATGGAAGCTATGGTATAAATATAAGTTCTATATATAGAAAAAGATATAATTATAATGGAACATTTTCAGTTAGATATGAAAATCTAATTAATGGTGAAAGAGGATTACCTGGTTATGGTAAGTCAACGGTATATAATATAAGATGGAGTCATTCAAAGGACTCAAAGGCTTCTCCTAATTCAAGTTTTAGTGCTTCTGTCAATTTTGGAAGTAGTGATTATTTCAGACAGTCAGTTAATCAACTAAACACAGCTAACTTTTTAAATAATAATCTAAGTTCATCTATCTCCTATTCTAAAAGTTTTCCAGGTTCAGCAGGAGTAAGATTATCTTTAACTGCAAATATGTCTCAAAATACTCAATCTAAACAGGTTAATCTTAATTTACCAACATTAACATTGAATACTGCCAGATTTTATCCATTTGAAAAGAAAGGAAGATCTAAGAAAGGTCTTATTCAAAATATAAACCTTCAATATTCATCAAAACTGGAAAATCGAGCAACTTTTGCTGATGATCTTTTACTTAAAAAAGGAATGTTTGAAAATGCAAAATCAGGAGTACAACATTTAATTCCATTCACAACTAATTTTAAACTATTTAAATTTGTTAGTGTGAGTGCAGGCGGTAGATATCAAGAGACTTGGACGGGAAAAACAATAAGATTTAATGATTTCAATGAATCAAATGGAGTGGTTAAAGATACTTTATCTGGGTTTGACAGATTTGCAACTTATAACTATAACGCAAGTATTACAACTAAAATTTATGGAATTGTAAACTTTAAACCTGAAAAAAGAATTCAGTCAATTAGACATACAATTACACCAAGTATTTCATATTCTAATAGCCCAAGTTTTGAGCAGTATTATGATACATATATTATTGATGCTAATGGAAATACTGCAGAGTACACTAGATTCCAAGGCGGATTATATGGAACTCCCCCCAAGGGGTATTCAAGTAGTATTGGCATTAGTATTCAAAATACTTTAGAGGCAAAAGTTAAACCAAAAGATTCTACACAAACTGAATTAAAAAAGATTAATATTTTAAAAAATTTAAATATATCAACTAGCTATAATTTGGCTGCTGATGAATTTAAATTATCTCCGGTTAGGGTAACTGCAGGTATTGATTTAGCCAAAGGCCTATCATTAAATACTGGTGCTACTTTTGATCCATACGCCTTAGATGAAAATAATACACGAATTAATATTTTTAATGTTAAAAACGGAGGTGGTTTATTAAGGTTAACAAGCGCAAATGTTTCAACTCAGTATGTGCTAAATAATAACACTTTTAAGAAAGGACAATCTGAAGAACAAATTAATGAATCAGTTTCAGGAGGAGGAAGAGCAGATGACTTATTTGGTGTATCCCAAGATTTCTCTAACTCCAATCAGTATGAAGAAGATGAAGAACAAGAAGAAGTTAACCTAGAAAGATATATTTATAAATTACCTTGGTCAATCAATCTAGCTTACTCTTTGACTTATAATAATACAAGAGGTCAAAATGATTTTTCTACAAATTCTTTAATGATCTCATCAAACCTAAGTCTAACACCAAAATGGAAAGTTGGAGTATCTTCAGGGTATGATTTTAAACAGAAAGGGTTTACTTATACTCAATTAAGATTTGATAGAGACTTAGATAGTTGGAGATTAAATTTTTCTTGGGTACCTTTCAGTCAAAGAGCTTCCTGGAATTTTTTCATTGGAATAAAATCCGGACTACTTAGTGATCTTAAATATGAAAAAAGATCTGAACCAGACAGAGCATTATAAATATGAAAAAAGTAATAAACACTAATAACGCACCAGCACCAATTGGCCCTTATAATCAAGCTATATTTAAAAACAATATGTTATTTATCTCCGGTCAAATTGCATTAGATCCTAATTCAATGAACTTAAATAATAGTTCAATTCAGGAAGAAACTCACCAAGTGATGAAAAATTTAAGAAATATTTTAAAAGAGGTTAATTTGGATTTTAAAAATGTCGTAAAATCATCTATTTTTTTATCAGACATGAATCATTTCAATGATGTTAATGAAGTATATGGGAGCTATATTGCAGAGGGTCATGAGCCAGCTAGAGAAACTATTGCTGTAAAAACATTACCTATGAAAGTTAATGTAGAAATTTCAATGATTGCAGTTGTGTAAAGCCTCTATTTCAGAATATTTCTTTTGTGATAATCAACTAATCCCTCAATAGGTCTTTTAATAAATTTTCCTGTATTTAAATTGTATTTTTTTCCAATTCTCTTAATCTCATCTTGAAGATAGAATGCTATAGAACCGACATAATGAATTTCAACTTTACTAAAATCATCATATTGAAGTATTTGATAATCAATAAATCTCTCAAGACCTTTAAAAATAATCTCCTTAAAATATTCATTGGATTTATTTTCAATTAAAAATCGAGCAAAAGTTGCTAAATAAGTATTTGGATTTTCTTCTCTGTATAGCTTGTTCTTAATAGTATTGGGTGTTAAATCATAATTCTCAGCAAATTCCTTCCTTAATTTTTCAGGCATTTTATTAAAGTAGTATGCTCTTATAAGATATTTACCATAATAATTACCACTAGCATAATCCATTAGTACATAGCCAAGTGAGTCAACCTTTTGAATTACCTTTTCACCATCATAGTAGGAACAATTAGAACCGGTTCCAATAATATTGACAATAGAAGGGGTTCCTAAATCTACTACAGAGTATACTGCTGCATAAGTATCTTCTTTAATATCAAATTCACTTTTTATGAAGATTGATTTAAATACCTTTAGAATCCGATTTTGTGATGATTCTATTCCACATCCAGCTCCATAGAAAAATAATTTTTCTACATTCTTTCTGTTTTTATAAATGTCAAAGTTGTTTTTAATTCTCTCGTTTAATATTTCATCAGAAAGCATTTGTGGGTTTAACCCAAGAGTTTGAGTTGAAAATAATTCAACACCATTTTTATCAAGTGCTATCCAATCAGTTTTTGTAGATCCACTATCAACTATTAAAATCATTTTAGTTTATATTGAGAAAATGTGTTTAGATAAATCAAGTAGCTTATTTGAATAGCCACATTCATTATCATACCATGAAATTATTTTGAAAAAGTTTGAGTTTAGTTCCATACCTGCATTTGCATCAAAAATTGAAGTTCTTTTATCCCCTATAAAGTCTTGAGAAACAACTAGATCATCACAATAACCAAGTATTCCATTAAGATCTTTTTGTGATGCATCTAACATTTGATTTTTTATTTCCTCATAGCTTGTTTTTTTTGATAATCTAACTGTTAGATCCACAACAGAGACATTTGCAGTTGGAATTCTAAAAGCCATCCCAGTTAATTTGCCTTCTAGAGATGGAATTACTTTTGTAACTGCTTTAGCAGCTCCAGTAGAACTTGGAATTATGTTTAAAAGTGAGCTTCTCCCTCCTCTAAAATCTTTTTTTGATGGACCATCGACAGTAAACTGTGTAGCAGTAGCCGCATGTACAGTTGTCATTAGACCTTCTTCTATTCCAAAATTATCATTTAATACTTTAGCAATTGGTGCTAAGCAATTAGTTGTACAAGATGCATTAGATACTATTAGATCCCCGGGCTTAACATCAAGGTGATTAACACCCATAACAAACATGGGAGCATCTGCACTAGGAGCAGAAATTACAACTTTTTTCGCACCTGAATTCAAATGGGTAGTAGCAGTTTCAATGGAAGTAAAAATTCCTGTACACTCAGCCACAATATCTGTATTCATTCCGGACCAATCAATATTAGAAGGATCTCTTTCAGCTGTAATTTGTATAGGTTTTCCATTTACAATTAATTTATCTTCACTTACTTCAATAGAGCCATCAAAAGTTCCATGAACTGAATCATATTTTAGTAGGTATGCAAGATGATTTATATCTAAAAGATCATTAATACATGTAACGTTAAAACTATCATTATTTATAGCAGATCTAAAAACTAGTCTACCTATTCTACCAAAACCGTTAATACCAATATTTATTGTCATTGTTCTAAAAATTAAATTGAGATTATATCACAAACCCTTACTAGTTCATCATCAATATCTTGACCTCCTTTTAAGGCATCATCGATTGGGACAGTGACTATTTTATCACCGATGATTCCTACCATTATTTTACTTTTATTTTCTATTAAACAATCAACTGCAAAGACACCCATTCTTGATGCCAGAACTCTATCAAAACAAGAAGGAGAACCTCCTCTTTGAATATGCCCAAGAATTGAAACCCTAGTTTCATAATGTGGGAAATTTTTTTCTATATATGAAGAAAATTTAAATACATTATCTCCAATTTTTTCTCCTTCAGAGACAACAATTATACTTGAAGACTTTCCAGATTTTTCACTATGTTTTAAAGACCTAAGCAACCTATCAAGATCCATCTTTTTCTGTGGAATTAAAACTTCTTCAGCACCTGCACCAATTCCTGCATTTAAAGCAATATGACCAGAACCTTTGCCCATAACTTCTATAAAAAAAAGTCTATTGTGTGAGATAGCTGTATCTCTAATTTTATCAATTGCCTCTACAGCAGTGTTAAGAGCTGTATCATACCCAAGAGAACATCTAGTGCCAGCCAGATCATTATCAATAGTACCTGGAATACCAACAAATTTTATACCGTGTTCTTCTTCAAATATTTTTCCTCCTTCAAGTGAACCATTTCCACCAATTACAACAAGAGAATCTATTTCATATTTGTCAAGGGTTTGTTTAGCTTTTAGCCTACCTTCACTAGTTTTAAACTCAAGACATCTAGCAGATTTTAAAATTGTACCACCTTTATTAACAATATTTTTAACTGACCTTGCGTTAAGTTTTTTAATGTCATCTGATATTAACCCTTCATATCCTTTATAAATACCAAAACAATCAATTTTGTGGAACTCAGCAGACCTGACAACTGCTCTAACAGCAGCATTCATTCCAGGAGAATCTCCTCCTGATGTTAACACACCTATTTTTTTTATTTTACTTGTCAATTCTAGTTAAAGTTGCACAAATTTACTTATAAAATTCAATTAATTTAAACGATTAGGGCATTTAAAAGGCAACATTACCTGTTTTTTTCAAGAAGCTTAGATATAAGATCTCGAAAAGTTTGAAAATCAACTTGATATGTTAGACCAACACCTTGAGTATAACCCAACTTATCACCAATGTACCTGAACTCGTTTTCTCTATTAAATACTTTAGCTTTAAGTGAACCGTCTACATTTAAAATGAAATCAATTTGTACATCTCCAATTATTAAAGTTTCTTCAATTCCACCTATTGGGACACCAATTTTACCGTTAAAAAGTATCTTTTCACTAATTTCTGTAGATAGAGTTACTCCAAATCTATCCTCTGTTTTAATATCAAGTATATCACTTTTATCTCCCTGAAGGTAGTTTATGCCAACCTTAAGTGGTCCCTCAGAGCCACCTAATAGATCACTAAAAATATCAGATACTTTTTCATATATATTATTTGTTATTCCCTCAATAGAAACACTAACTTCATTAATAAATATACCCTGAGTTAAAAGAGAGATAGCTTGAAGTTGTCTTACTTCAGGATCATTTAATTTATAATTAATTTCTGAGGTTACAGAGCTACTTGTATTCGGAAAGTAAATCTCAAAATCTGGACTGTTTGGTTTTGTTAGATTCCCAGTAAGCTCAATTTCAACATCTGTTGGAATTTTTTTATTAAAATTTGGATTATCCAGAAGCAAGGCAGGGTTTGCCCCACCAGGAACTTCGTAGGTTGCAAGTATATCCATTTGTGCTCCAAGAGGTTCACCATCCCAAACTATTGTACCACCATCTTTTAATTTAAATTTTTTATCAATTAAAGCAAGGTCTTTAAAATTATATTCACCTTCAGTAGTTGTATAGTCTCCGAAAATATTGAATTTTCCATCCGAGTCGATTTCCATAAATAGATTTCCATTTCCAATTCCACTAATATAGCTTCCAGTTTCCTGATCTATTGTAATATCTACTTGAGCATTATTATCAATTTCAAGATCAATATTAAGATCAAGAGTTTTATTATTTAACTGTTTGACATCATCTAACAAATTATTTTTAGTAAATAAATCTGAATTATTTAAGTCAGTAAATTCGATAAAAGAGAAGTCATCAATTAAATTACTATTTGTTCTAGGTATGGTAATGTATGTTCCTGGCATTGTTAAAGCGTCAATATCAATAGATACCTGATCAGTTGGACCTGAAATTGAAATTTGACCATCTATGTATGCTTTACCATAAAAATTCTCTTCTTCATCAAAATCTTTATTTAAAATAAATAATCTATCAGATTCAAAGACTAAATCTAAATTCCAATCATTATAATTTGTATGATTGATATTTCCATCTAAAGAAGAGAAAGAATCTGACTCAGAATGAGTGATTAATATATTAGTAAATTCAATATTTTGATTATAGAGTGTAAGCTCTGAATTATTATTTATTAAATATTCAATATTTAGATATGGTATTAAAAATTTAGACTTATTTAAAATTAAGTTTCCGTTATGTTGAAGATTATCATATGTACCCCAAAGATTAACTTGTCCAGAAATTGAACTAGAAATATTCTTTAAAGTATTTGAACCAATTTTTTCAATAAATGAAATGTCAAAGTCATTAAAATTTAAATCTAAGTCTAAATTTGGTTTTTCATTGATTGCAATAACTGTTCCTTCAGACTTAAGAGAAATATTTTCGTTATTTAATAATTTTAAATCAACTGAGTATGAGTCAAAATCTGTATTTCCAAAAGCATTAATTTCTAAATCACCTATTTCATATTCTTTAATATTAATATCTCTTATTGAAGCATTTAGACTAAGAGTTCTATTTAACTCAGTCCTGTTCAAGTTTATTTTAGACTCAACATTACCAGAAATTGGACTCTTATTTATTTCAAAGAAATTTTGAATAAATAAGTTTGAAAACTCAAAATTTAGATCAATATCATTCTCATTTTTATAAAAACCATTGATTAAAATATTAGAGCCAAGATTAGATTCTAAATTAAGTTTGTTATCAACCCATTGAAAACTAAAATCATAATTATTATTTGTTTCTATGAAGTCATTTTCTAAAATTTCATTTATTTCACTAAGTTCAGTCAAATATATTTTATCATTTAATATGTCTATGCTAATTTCTTTTAGCTTTAAATTAGATTTAATATTATTTTTAACTGAAAAATCAATTTCAATATTAGTCTCAGCAATAATATGATTAATGTTATCTACTGGAATTGTTTCTAAAAATATTTTACCAAATGCATTCAGTTTCTTATTTAAGAGATTACCATAAATTTCGTAGTCTAGTCTAACATTTTCTTTGGTTATTCCAAGTTTTGATGACAAATTATTATTTACAATACTAGTATTAAAATCAACATTAGTAGTATTATCATTATTAACAATCTCAATATCTCCATTAAAGGTTATTTGTTGATCAGGGACTATACTAAATCTTGAGACCATTTTCAGGTTATCTAGATTAAAATGAGCTAATAACTCGTCATCTTTTAAAAGATCTAAAATAATATTAAAGTCAAATGAAGTTTTATCTTCAAACAAGCCAGTTCCATATATATTCGCAGAAGAATCATTGGTATTTATTTTAGAAAAATTATAATTTATGAACCCATCATTTAAGTTTATATTTCCAAAAAGAATAGGAAGGGTAAATTCTTGATTTAAATTTAATGCTTTACTTACTTCTTCTTCACTAATATTAATATCAGATAAATCTAGAGAAACCTCATAATCACTTGTCAATATATCTTTTAAAATTCCAGTTGTATTAAGTTCTAATAGTTCTGTTTTTAAATTCAATTTTTCAAGTATAATTTCTTCTTTTAATCCTTCAAATATTATATCCCCTTGGATAATAGTTTTATCTGCTAAATCTTTATCTAAAAAATTAAAATTACCGGAACATAAGGAAAATTCTAGAAAAGATTCTTGAAAACTATATAGCTTATTTTGATTATCTAACTGAAAATTTATATTCCCTTTTACAAATTGGTCATCAGACACCAAATTGGAATTAGAAAAGTTTATTAGATTATCCCTGTAGCTAATTTCAGAATTAAACTCATCAATTTTTAAATCATTTACTTTACCTGAAAAACTATTTAATTTAAAAAACAGACCATCATCATTATTAAATTCATATGTATTCAGCTTATCGATTACAATACTATTTTGAACTGAATCAATAATTAACTTAACATTCGAGTTTAAAATATTAACTCTATCAAAGAAAATATTATTTATTATTTCTTGAAATTCAGTATCAAGCTTGTTTGATTTATTATTTGTAAGATCAATTGTAATATCAAGACCTTCAAGATTTAGGGAATTATTTATACTTAAATCTGAAAACAGGGGAAAGAAATTCGTTCTTAGTGTCTCAAGAAAAAGTATGGTGTCAGATTCTTTGTTTGATAATGAAATTTCATTAAAAACGACTTCACCTCTTAAGTTAAATGATGAATTTCCAATTTGTAAATAATTATTACTATCAATGTTTATATAATTTATAACACTTTGCTTGAGATAATTTTGGACTCCAGAGGTATTTATAAGAAGATATAGCGAGGCAAAGAGGGTTATGCCTAAAATAAAAATTATTAAAAATATTTTTTTTAAATTCTTAATGACTATTCTTGATTAAATTTGTAATACAAAGATAGCAATGTCAAATAAAGATATTTATATACTAGGTATTGAATCTTCTTGTGATGATACATCAGCGGCAGTTTTAAAAAATGATACAGTGCTATCAAATAAAATTGCTAACCAGTCAATACATAAAAAATATGGTGGAGTAGTCCCTGAATTAGCGTCAAGGGCTCATCTTTCAAATATAATACCAGTTGTTGAATCGGCTATAAAAGAATCTGGTATATCTGTAAATGATATATCAGCAATAGCGTTTACAAGGGGCCCAGGATTAATGGGGTCTCTTATTGTTGGAACTGAATTTGCAAAATCACTTGGGATTTCACTTAAAGTTCCGGTAGTTGAGGTTAACCATATGCAAGCACACATATTATCAAATTTTATTAATAATGGTAAAAAGAAGCCAGGTTTTCCTTTTCTTGGAGTAACAATATCTGGCGGTCATACACAGTTCATTTTGGTTGAGGATTATTTTAAAATGAAGATACTTGGAGAGACTTTAGATGACGCAATTGGAGAAGCTTTTGATAAGTGTGGAAAAAAATTAGGGTTAGACTATCCAGCTGGACCAGAAATTGATAAATTATCAAAAATGGGAGACGAACATAAGTTTAATTTTCCTTTACCTAAGGTTGAAGGTGGAAATATAAGCTATAGCGGAACTAAGACAGCTTTTATCAATTTTCTTCATAATAATATAAACAAAAATAAGAATTTTATTGATGAAAATTTACATGACATATGCGCGTCAATTCAAAAAAACTTATTTGATAACTTGTTAAATAAGGTCAAATTTTTAGCAATAGAAAATAATCTTAATTCAATAATATTTGGAGGTGGTGTATCTGCAAACAGTTATCTCAAAAATAGATTAGATTATGAATCAAGAGAAAATAATTGGACAGTTTTTATTCCTGAGCTTCAATATACTACTGATAATGCTGCAATGATTGGCATTGTAGGTTATTTAAAGTATTCTTTATCTGAATTATCAGATTTAAAATCTACACCCTTACCAAGATATAGTTTCTAATGAATTTATTTTTTTCAAACTTTAGCGAAACAGATATTGAGATTTTAGTGAATGAAAATGACAGTAGGCATATAATAAAATCATACAGGAGAGATATAGGGGATATACTTAATTTTACTAATGGAAATGGTCTTTTAGCAGAATGTAAAATAATAGAAAAAGGAAAAAAAATTAAAGTTAAAATAGTAAAGTTATCAAAGAAAAAGCCTATTAAAGTGTCAATCCATATTGCTATTTCACCTCTAAAAAATCCATCTAGATTTGAGTGGCTAGTTGAAAAAGCAACAGAAATTGGTGTTAAAGAAATAACTCCAATCATAACCAAGTATTCTGAAAAAAAGAAAGTAAATCATGAAAGACTTGAGAGAATTTCTATTAGTTCTTTAAAGCAATCAAATCAACTATTCAAACCTAGTATTAATAATACTGAGAAATTTTCTAATTTTTTAAAAAATAATAGTGATCAAAAGATAATGGCAAATCTAAAGACAAAAAATATTTTAAAAAAAGAGTCTATAAACTCAAATCAAATTTGCCTTATTATTGGACCTGAAGGAGGATTTTCGGATGATGAGATTCAAGAGGCAAAAAATAATAAAATTACTGAGATATCATTTGGTGAAAATAGACTAAGATCGGAGACAGCTGCTATTTATGGATTATCTATTTTAAAGTCATTAACTAGTTAATTTTTTCAAAAACATTTTTTTCAATATTTTTTCTGCAATTATTGGGTTCAAAGACTTCTCCATTCATTATAATATAAACTCCTTTACTTAAGTTCTGAACTGATGTAAATGCACACCCTATATTAAATATTGCATCATTATCAATAAAAAGCGCAGGCTTGAGTGAGCCAGTTAAAACCACAGTTTTGTTGTTTAATTGATTTAGATAAATAGCAGTATCGACAATTGTATCTGTCCCATGAGTAATTAATATCTTATCATAGTTTGATTTAAGTATATGATTTAAAATCTTTTCACGATCAAAATCATTCATATCTAAACTATCAACTCTCATTAAGGGACTTATTTTGTAGTCAATATTTACATTCATTTTAGTTAGCAAATCTCCAATAAAAGGATCACCTACTTGATAATCACTTTTTTTATCAAAGTAGACCTTATCAATAGTTCCACCAGTTGTGATTATCTCGATCATTAAATTTAGAATTGATTATTTAGATAGTCTAGGTTACTTTGATTAGATTTAAGGGATTTAATGAAGTCAACTTTTAATTTAGTAACCAGATCTTTAACGCTTGGATTATCATTTATAGAACTAACACCATGACCAGCTGACCATATAGTTTTCCATGCCTTAGCTTCAGCCTCAGCCATATCTTTCCCAAAGTCAATTTTTTTTGAATCGTTCCAGACTTCCTCTGTAACACCCATAGCTTCAAGACTAGGCTTTAAAAAATTTGCATGAACACCAGAAACTGCAGCAGTATATACTATATCCTCAGCAGAAGAGTTAATAATCATGTCTTTGTAGGCTTGCTCTGCAAGACTTTCTTTAGTATTAATAAATCTTGTACCCATATATGCAATGTCAGCACCCATTTGAAGCGCCGATGCTACATCTCTTCCATTTGATATACATCCGGAAAGAATAATTGTTTTATCAAAAAACTCTCTTATTAGTGATATCATAGCCATAGGATTTTTTAAACCTGCATGACCACCAGCACCTGCAGTTACGAGAACTAAACCATCTACATTTGCCTCAGCAGCTTTTTCAGCATGTCTTTTCTTTATTATATCATGATAAACTAATCCACCATAGCTATGAATTGCGTTTACAATATCAGGAACTGCGCCTAATGAAGTTATAATCATAGGAACTTTATGCTTTACGCAAATATCTAAATCAGCTTTAATTCTAATATTAGATGGATGAACAATTAGATTTACACCAAATGGAGCAGGTTTTATGCCTGTCTTTTGCTCATAATCAGCCAATTCATCTTTTATTTGAATAACCCATTCTTCGAAACCTTCTGATGTTCTTTGGTTTAATGCTGGAAAAGTTCCAACTATTCCATTTTTACAACACTCAATTACAAGTCTTGGCCCAGAAATTAAAAAGAGGGGGGCTGCAATTACAGGTATGTTTAAATCTTTATAAAAATTCTTATCCATTATTTCTTTTTTTACATGACCACTCAAAATCAAATTCTGAAACAAGATCTCCTGTTTCATCATACCCCTTAGCTTTAAACCAGGATTTTGAAGTAATATTTTGAATTGTTGAGTTAATTAGTTTTTTTGCGTTTTCACCTTCTTCACAAGTAAAAGTTATTTTACCAACTGCCTTTTTATGGAAGGAAGATTTATTACTTACAAGAAGCATTGAGATATTTGCATTTGAATTTTGAATAGAGTTAGTTAACAACATTCCTGTGGAAAGTTCCGCAGCCATTCCTTGAACAGCCCAAAACATTGATCGGTAGGGATTCTGGTTAATCCATTTAAATTTAACTTTTACTTCACATCTAGAATCATTGATTAATGAAAGTCTAACACCACTTAGCCAAGCTGCTGGCAACTTTAAAAGCATCCATCTATTTATTTTACCGGTTGAATTTATCATTTAGAAAAAATATAGTTCTAATATAAAAAAAGATTGTCCATAGTATTATAAAACTTAGAAGAATCTAAATTAGTGATCGCGATAGGATTCGAACCTATGACCGTCTGCTTAGAAGG
>CENP01064630.1_pt1 | contig 38843 bp, 34 predicted proteins | sample 361281 | NCBI WGS metagenome assembly CENP01 (sample SAMEA2591122, study PRJEB7988) | marine metagenome | biome: marine biome (ENVO:00000447); feature: deep chlorophyll maximum layer (ENVO:xxxxxxxx); material: saline water (ENVO:00002010), including plankton (ENVO:xxxxxxxx) | depth 70 m
ACTGAAAAGACAGAGCTTAGCTCTGTTTTTTTTTGCCTATAGTTTTTTAATATCCATCAATACATTTCATTGCTTCACTTTAAACTTTAAAGGAGTATCATCCTGCACATGCGAGTTACTAAAACAAAAATTATTGCAACAATTGGCCCCAGCACAAATGAATATTCATCTTTAAAAGACTTGCATGCTGCTGGCATGAATGTAGCAAGATTAAATATGTCGCATGCATCACAAACTGACGCATTAAAAATAATCGAATTAATCAATAAGGTTAATAAAAATCAATCAAAATTATTTGGTCCAATAGGAGTGTTACTTGATACTCAGGGGCCAGAAATTAGAACAGGGATCAATCAATCTGATATTGATCTTAAGACTGGTGACATAGTAAACCTCACCATCAGAGATGATATTGATGTAGAAACCTCATCTATAAAAATAAATTATAAAGGTCTTATTAGAAGTGTAGATAGGGGCTCTAAAATAAGTATAGATAATGGATTGCTTAATTTTCAGGTTTTGGCAAAAGATAATGAAAGCCTTAAGTGCAAAGTTCTTGATGGTGGGACTCTTGGAAGCAAGCGCCATGTTAACTTGCCAGGAGTTAGGGTTGACTTACCTTCAATTACTAAAAAAGATCGAAAGGATATTAATTTTGCTATAAAGAATAATGTAAGCTTCATTGCTTTATCATTTGTTAGGTCTGCTCAAGATATATTGAATCTTAGATCTATATTAAAAAGAAAAAAATCATCCATAAAAATTATTGCAAAAATTGAAAATCAAGAAGGCCTAGACAATATTCATGAAATTACGCAGGCTGCAGATACGGTGATGGTCGCTAGAGGCGATTTAGGTATAGAGACTGATCTTGCTGATTTGCCCAATATACAAAGAAGAATAATGTATGCAACTGCAAAATGGGGTAGAAGATCGATTGTTGCAACGCACTTACTTGAGTCTATGATACATAACCCAACTCCTACAAGAGCTGAAGTTACTGATGTTGCAAATGCAATATATGAAGGAGCTGATGCTGTAATGCTTTCGGGTGAGACCAGCGTCGGTAAGTATCCCATCCAATGTATTAAAATGTTGAAGAAAATAGCTATTAAAACTGAGCATTTTAGAACCCTTGGCTATGAAAAATTTCTGCAAGATAATTCAGACTGGCAAAACATTGCACAGGGCGCTCGTGATCTTGCTGCAAGGATCAAGGCAGACGGAATTGTAATTATTACCAGATCAGGCCAAACAGCAAATGTAGTTTCAAATACCAAACCTTTTCGAATGCCAGTTTATGCATTTACTAACAATCATGATACTTATTTTCATCTAAGCTTGATTGGTGGAATAAAGCCGCACTTTATAAAGTCAATCACTAATCAAACTAATACAATCTTAAAGATTAAATCGATTTTAACCTCTGTTAAGAAGTCAAAAAAATCACAAAAATTTGTATTAATAGCGGGAGTATATTCTGCATCTCATACTGACTCTATCCAGATAATAACCACCTAGAATGTTTGATCAATTGCTTGAAAATACAATTTTACTTTTTGTTGCGGTTGATCCAATTGCGCTTGTTCCTATTTTTGCTAGTCTTACTCAGGGCTTAAATAAAAATGATATAAAGAAAATCTATATTCAGGCAACTATAGTTTCGTTTTTTGTATTATCTTTATTTTATGTATTTGGAACTGCGATACTAGACATCATGGGTATCTCAATGAGCTCATTTAAAATAATTGGTGGCTTATTCCTAATTGCAATTGCATTCCAGATGGTTTTGGAACAAAGGCAATCAAGACGACAGAACACAGCAGAAGTAGCGCTGGATGACGAATCTATTCAGTCTCTTGCAATTTTTCCTTTAGCAATCCCTTTGATTGCAGGCCCGGGAGCAATGACCACCGCCTTGTTGATAGCAGAAACAAATGCAATTAACACAACAGAAACGCTAATTAATTTTATTCCAATTTTAATCATTATTATTTTAGTTGCATTTGCAATGTGGCTTTCAGCAAGCCTTTCAAAAACAGTGAGCCCAACAATTATTATCGTGGTACAGAAAATATTTGGAATATTGCTCGGCGCTCTTGCAATAGAGTTTGTTGTTGCAGGTGTAATTGAATCTTTTAAATTATAAGGTTCTCAAAGATTCGCGAACGATCAGCTCAGATCTAAATTCTTTGGATTGATTTTCTTCTTCTATTCCATTAAATTTTGCCATCAAAATTTTAGCAGCATGATTAGCCATTTTCTCAACAGGCTGTTTGACTGTAGTTAGTGCTGGCCATATCTCATCAGCAATAGGTGAATCATCAAATCCAGCAAGAGATATATCATCAGGAATTTTTAAACCTTTCATATGTGCAGACTTCATAATGCCTGCTGCCATTGAGTCATTGCTGGCAAAGATTGCTGTTGGTATTCGATCAGAGTGAAAGATTTCTACTCCTGCATCAAATCCTGACTTGAAGCTAAAATTGCCCTGTTTAATCCATGTATCATTTATCTTAAAACCATGACTTTGAATCGCATCAATAAAGCCATTAAATCTTAGACTTGAAGCTGAATGTTTTGGATGACCTTTTATAAAGCCAATATCTTTATGCCCATGCTTTATAATTTCTGAAGTTAATTTATAAGCAGCTTCATAGTCATTAGAAGAGACATATAAGGACTCAGTTTTCTTTGTGCTTGGTGCTATGACAGCATGCTCGATTTGATTTTTTTCTAAATCTTTAAGAAAGTCATCCATGTCGCTTAGGGGAGGGGTAAGAATTAAACCATCAATCTTTAAATCTTCAACAAATTCAAGAATAGTATTGTTTAAATCAGGTGATTTATAGTCACATTCTTGAACAACTAGGTTATATCCTGTTAATTTACAAGCTTTAAATATCCCACTTTGAATGTCTGCTAAATATGATTTATTTGGATTATCATAAAGCAATGCAATTATGAAGGATCTTTTTGATCTTAGACTTTGAGCGCTTTTATTCGGTCTAAACCCAAGTTTATTGACTGATAACTGAACTCTCTTTTTTGTTTCTTCAGCAACATTTGCTTCATTGTTTATAACTCTTGAAACAGTTTTAATGGATACTTTGGCATCTTTCGAAACATCTTTAATTGTAACCGCCATTGCTTTTTAAATTATATTGCCTTCTTTAACTATTTTAACGATAATGTATTTTGACAACGATATCAATGGGGTGGTGAACCAATGTTATTTAGTAATTTAGACATTTTTATTGTCGGTTTTTACTGTGTTGGAATAATCATTCTTGCTCAATATGTTTCTCGATCTCAACAAGGGGTTGAAAAAACAGCAGAAGATTATTTTTTAGCAGGCAGATCCTTGCCATGGTGGGCTATTGGCGCCTCTTTAATTGCTGCAAATATTTCAGCAGAGCAAATTATCGGAATGTCAGGCCAAGGCTTTGTTGTTGGTATTGCAATAGCAACTTATGAATTAACGGCAGCTATAGCATTGATAGTGATGGCAAAATATTTTTTACCGCTCTTTTTAGAAAAGCAAATCTATACTATGCCTCAGTTTCTCGAGCAAAGATTCGATAAAAGAGTTAGTCTTGTGCTTTCGTTCTTTTGGTTAGCAGTCTACGTATTTATTAATTTGACCAGCGTATTATGGCTCGGCTCTTTAGCAATTAATTCATTGACAGGTTTGGATTTATTTTATGGCTTAGTGCTTTTAGCTTTTCTTTCATTAGCCTACTCACTTTGGGGAGGGCTTAGAGCTGTTGCTATGACAGATATTATTCAAGTTGTATTGTTGATCTTTGGGGGATTATCTGTCTCATATATTGCATTAAATCAAATATCTGATGGAGCTGGGGTGGTCAATGGCTTAGGCCAAGTATATCAATTGCTTCCTCAAAAGTTTGATATGATTTTGTCTGTTGATCATCCAGCTTACAAGGACCTGCCTGGAGTCTGGGTTTTAATAGGTGGCTTATGGATAGCTCATTTTGCATATTGGGGATTTAATCAATACATCACTCAAAGAGCTTTAGGGGCTAAATCATTACCTGAAGCGCAAAAAGGTGTCATGTTTGCAGCATACTTAAAGCTTTTAATGCCATTCGTGGTTGTGCTTCCAGGAATCTGTGCAGCCGTCATTTATCCTACACTAGATAAATCAGATCAAGCATATCCTATGATGATGTCCTTATTGCCTAATGGTCTGCTGGGCTTAACTTTTGCAGCATTAGTTGCGGCAATAGTATCTTCATTAGCATCTATGACAAATAGTGTTAGCACTATTTTTACCATGGATATTTATCGTAGTTTTGTTAAATCAAAACCTTCTGAGAAAAAGTTGGTTAATGTTGGTAGGAACATGGCTTGGATTTCATTATTTATTGCTGTCCTTTGCGCGCAGCCATTGCTTGGCAGCATGGAATCTGCATTTCAATATATTCAAAACTTTACAGGCTTTTTTACTCCAGGAATTTTAGTGATTTTTTTGGTTGCCTTATTCTGGAAAAAAGCTACCACTTTGAGCGTTTTAGTTGCAGCAATAATGTCTTTGATTTTATCTCTATTTATCTTTCTTATTTTTCCTGAATATCCTTTCATTCATAGGATGGGAGTCGTATTCTTAGTCTCAGCTTTTGCATGCTATATAACCTCTTTACTGCAAGGGTATAGCGATCAAGAAAAAGCAATTGATATATCAGGAATTAATTTTAAAACTGAGAAATCTTTTAACATTAGTGCTGTTATTATCTGCATTATTCTGATTATCACTTATTTTTTACTATGGTAATTGATCCTAAGATAGTTTTTCTAAATAGCAGAGTATTGTTAATAGATATCGGCGGTACAAATATCAGAACTGCTTCAGCTGATATAGGTTCAAGCAAGCTGATCAATGCTAACAAAAAGAATCTAGATTGCTTAGGCTCATTTGATGAATTGTTACAGGGTTTTTTAGATGATGATTTGTCAATTAAACATTTGGTGTTTTCTATTGCAGGCCCTAAACTTCATCACTCTATTTCAATGACAAATAGAGAATTTGAAATAGATGAAGCTGAGATTCTTCAGAAGTTCAAAGTCGATTCTTGCCATATTCTTAATGACTGGGAATCAATAGGCCATGGTTTGTCACTTTTCAAGAAAGAAGAAATGAATTTTATAAACGAAGGTAACTCATTCAATGAAACAGCTTTAATTTTAGGTCCAGGAACTGGATTAGGCGCCGCTCAAGTAATTCAAGATAATATTGTGCTTCCAACAGAAATTGGCAATAGTTTATTTGCTATCCAAGAGCTATTCTCAGAGCTGAATCTTAAAAATATAAAAGATTTTAATGTTATCGAAGATCTAATTTCAGGTGGCGGGCTTGCTAAAATTTACTCTCATTTTGAAGATATAGACAAATCACCAGAAGAGATTGTAGCAAGTTATCATTCTGATAAATCTGCTCAAAAGAGCATTGATATTTTTTTAAAATCGCTCGCTCAAATCCTATCTGAACTTGCATTAGCATATATGCCAGGCAAAGGCATTTATCTTGCTGGAGGCTTAATGCGCTCTTTGCAGGAATTCATTGACGAAGACATATTTATGAAAAATTTTTTGCTTAACAGAAAATCAATGCATGCAGATGTGCTAAAGCAGATGCCTCTAGCATCAATCAACCAAGAAATGACTTGCTTGCATGGCAGCTTAAATTTTATTAATAAAATAAGTCAAAATCTTAATTAAAATTGAATGATTCTATTTTAGACAGCTTTACTCACTCAATAGTTGACTCATTGATCTCAAGTATTAATTTGAATGGTCCAATTTTCAGATTTAGATTTTTAAGAATGGAGAAAACATGAAAAATTTATTTTTAATTATTTTGTTATTCCAAGTACCTGGAATTTTTGGGCAAGTTGATTGGACTAGAACTAACACCTGTGAATATAAAAACTTTAATAATGAAGCTCTTATCGAGCAGTTGATAGGTGGGATGACAATAGAGGAGAAGGTTGGGCAAGTTATACAGGGAGATTTAGATTTTATTTCACCGCAAGATGTTAAGAAATTTAAAATTGGATCGGTTTTAAATGGTGGCAATACCGCTCCAAACGGCGATAAATATAGCTCAGTTGATGACTGGAAAAGATTGAGTAAAGAATTTTATGATGCTTCTCCAATTTATAAAGGCATTAAGGTTCCAGTTTTATGGGGTACTGATGCAGTTCACGGTCATAATAATGTCATTGGAGCAACTTTGTTTCCCCATAATATTGGTTTGGGGGCTTCGGGTAACGTTGATTTGATGAAGAGTATTGGTGAGGCAATAGCGCTTGAGGTTTTGTCTACAGGGGTGGCCTGGACCTTTGCTCCAACAGTTGCAGTTCCTCAAGATGATCGCTGGGGAAGGACTTACGAAGGATTTTCTGAAGATCCTTTGTTAGTATCAAGACTCGGTAAGGCATTCGTGCTTGGTCTGCAAGGCGAAGGAGATACGTTGCTGGATAATAATCATGTGATTGCAACTGCTAAGCATTTTATGGGTGATGGTGGAACCTTTGAAGGAATTGATCAGGGTAATACCAGAATCTCAGAGATAGGTCTAAGAGAGCTTCATGGCTATCCATATTTTGATGCTCTTGATGCATGCGCTCAAACAGTTATGGCTAGTTTTAATTCATGGAATGGCAAGAAACTTCATGGTTACGAAGAATTGCTTACAGATATATTAAAAAAGGACATGCAATTTGATGGTTTTGTTGTGGGTGATTGGAATGGTCATGGTCAAGTAGAAGGGTGCTCTAATGCAAAATGTGCTCAGTCCTTTAATGCTGGCGTTGATATGTTTATGGTACCTGAAAATTGGAAAGATCTATTGAGGAACACAATCAGGCAAGTAAAATCAGGAGAGATTTCTGAAACTAGACTTGATGAGGCAGTCAGAAATATCTTAAGAGTTAAATCTAGGCTTGGATTATTTAATGGGCGAGTTCCACATGAATTTAAAGAAAACTATTTGGGCGACCCTAAGCACATTGCATTGGCTCGGCAGGCAGTGAGGGAGTCACTTGTCTTATTAAAAAATAATAAACAGTTACTTCCATTAAATCCATCTCAACATATAGGAATTATTGGAGATGCAGCAAAGAAAATTTCCTCTCAAACAGGTGGCTGGACTATTACTTGGCAGGGCAGAGAAAATTTAAATAGTGATTTTATAAATGTAAATTCAATATATGAGGCTTTGGAGGAGGCAGTTATTTCATCAGGCGGAACAATAGAATTTTCAAATAACGGTAAATTTAATAAAGACCCTGATGTAGTGATAGGTATTTTTGGCGAGGAACCATATGCTGAAATGCTTGGAGACTTAAAAGATGTTTCCTTTACTGCAACTGATCCAAAGTTTTTACCATTGCTTGAAGCAATGAATGCGCAAAATATTCCTACAGTCAGCATCTTTCTATCTGGCAGGCCTTTGGTTGTTAATAGGCAATTAAATGCTTCTGATTCTTTCATAGCTGCTTGGCTCCCAGGCTCAGCGGTGGAAGGAATTGCAGATGTAATTTTTACAAATGACAATAAAATTAATTATGATTTTGTGGGCAAACTTTCTTACTCATGGCCAAAAACTAAAGATCAAGCAGTCCTAAACTTTACCGACAGCATTTATGATCCATTATTTCCATTTGGGTATGGTCTTACGTATGCATCAGATCTTGAGGTAGAAAGGATCCAAACCAATCGAAGTAACTCTAAGTTAGATTTGCTAAATGTTTTCTTAGGCGCTGCATCAATTCCTGGAAAGGAATTCGTTGTCACTCAGGCTGGCCCTGAATTTGTTTTAGAGGACGATTACGTTAGTGCTAATTCTAAAGTCAAAATTACAAGGTTTGATTACCAAAGACAAGATGATGCAAAAAATATTGTATTTATGGATGATCAATCCTTGCAAGCTTTTGGTATTTCAGCTGAGTCACCTGTCAGCCTTTCAAGTATGAAGGCTCCTTTTTATGAAATTATCATGAGGGTAAATAGCTTAGCTAATCCAGCTTTGTATTTTAGCGTAGGATGTGGAAATAACTGTAGAGGGTCAGCTGAATTACCGACAGAATTAATGACTGATTGGTCAACAATTAATATTCCGCTTTCATGCCTCGAAAAAGATGGTTTAGATAAAACAAAGATTCAAGTAAGAGGATTATTTCTGAGCGAGGAAGCAATTAATTTTGATTTGAGCTCGATAGTTATTAAAGATGGCAAAGCAACAGGAAAGGTTATTAGTTGTTAATTGGTTTTTAACTATTTGGATTATAAAAATATTGAAACTTCGCATATATCTGAGAGGTTTCAAGTCTAAGATTGTCACTGAATGGATTTGGTTCTTCATAGAATTGAGTACCACCTGCATAAAAAATAGTATAAGGATTAGGCTTCCATTGAATGAGGGCTTCAAGAAAATAGTCATCACTAAAATCATTTTTTTCAATTATGGTTCTTGTTGATAAAGCGCTATCAATTTGATAGTCCAGCTCCAGTCTATTAATTTCACCAGCATAAAATTTTTCACCGGTGATTTTATTTTTTAATTCTGAATATCGATGGCCCAAAGAAATCTTAAAATTATCTGAAAATCTAAAAACATTATAAAGATTATATTTTGTTGAATCACCGATTACAGGCTTCTCAATTCTATAAGCTATTGATTCACCTTTTTCTATCTCAAAACTAGTAAAGAACCTTTCTGAAGGATGATATTGGCCACTCATTTCATAATCTTTTTGCTCTCCATATTGAATACCATTAAATTTTTCACTAGGTTTAATTTGCCATTTAACTTCACCATTAAAATTAAAATTTGTTTCAAGATTAATTTTAAATTCATAAAATTCAAATGTTTTTCGGTTTTGATAATTTGATCTATTTCTATTGTTCCAATGAAAAGTTATTTTTCTTATAGTTCCTTGAGATCTGTAAGTTCTCCCATACCAATAATTACGACTTTTGAAATTATTTCTTCCAACAAAGCCAACATGAGCTCTATAAGTAGGGGAAACATCTTTAAATCGAATTCCTGCGTATGAGCCATTTACAGCTCTTCGAAGTCTAATATTTTTAGCTGTTCCTGAAAAAGACTCACCATCCATTGCATAAGTTCTGCCAGCGAAGGTATCCTCTGTTTCCAAAAAGTTTACATTACCTTCTTGAGTATCACTCCTTGATACATTTAGATCTAAAATATAATCATCTAAAAAATTAATTAAACTGTCTAATTCAACCACAGATCCAGAACCACCAATTTGAAAATCTCGATTAGTTGCAATTAACCCTATATGTGATTTATTGCCTAAATTCCTTTTATACCTTCCTATCGTAACTTTGCTTTTGCCAGCATTGCCTTTGAAGGATTTATATTGTCCTGCTGCCAAGTATGGCGAGTCAGTATCTGTAGCTTGCAATAGATAGGTTGAGCTTTTATCTCCTTGATTAATATATTTTAGCGCTCCAAGAGGATTAGTTATGGATCTGGTATAAACAGTTTGTGTGTCTGATTTAAGCAATTCAGAGCCTTCTAGAAAAAAAGTTCTTTTCTCAGGGTATGACATAGCAAAAGTTTGATTGGCCATAATCATTGGAACATCTGATTCTACCTGAGAGAAGTCTGGGTTAATTGTATATTCTATAGATGATGATTTAGTAAGATCATAAAGACCAGTTATACCAATTTCATAATCAGGATTCTGTAATTTAAAATCTTTTACAGGCCTATCACCATTTTGATTAAGAAAAATATATGGATATAAATAACTTCTATAGATCTTTTCTGGAGATCCCAAGAGTATTTCTTCATCTGCCTGACAGGCGTAACATGTTTCTGCTGGAAGATTTTTAAAAGATCCAAATACTGTTTGTATGCCTGCTTCATAAGATTTTCTAATAAATCCCATCTTCCATTTTTGAATTTCTGTATCTGGCAATTGAAGCTCTGAAAAAGGAATGATCAGTTCAGCTGAGTAACCATCATCTTGAAATGCAGTGGCTGATTGAAAAAGTATATCCCATGAATTATCTGGTTCAGCATTGCTTATATGCTTTTCATCCAGCTGAACGCCTAGTGAATTAACGCCAATTAAAACACCATATCTGCCATCTCTAAATGGGTCTGCCATTAAAGCAACATAATCTTCGTTCCAGGTTTCATCTCTATTTTTTAAAGTTGATCTGATTTTAGTTGGATCTCCATATGCCTTAATTCCAATGTATAAGTATTTTTCATCGTATTGAACATAAGCAGTTGTTTTAAGGGCTGCTGGGGTATTGCGAGAGGGCATTAACTCATACTCTAAATCAAAAGAGAGTGATCCATTCCATTCATCGCTTGATAAAGTGCCGTCAAGAACAATATTGCTTCCTAAGATTCCAGGAGCAATTAATACAGCCAGAACTAATAGCCATATCTTTGTCTTGATTGCAGGGGCTGTAACTAAGATTACGAGTTTTTTTAACATATGTTTTTTAAAAAGCTAGTCATTTTAGGATATATAGCTCTTTAAGAACATAGATATTTCATAAGATTATTTTATAAATTACATGGGAAATTAAATTGATTTCGGTATAATCACCTGCATTATGGCAGATAGTAAAAAGAAACAAACTAAGGTGTATTTAATTCCCGAGAGTGAATCAAGGGATAGCCACACATATCATTACTTAGCAGTAAAGACTAAGAAATTAGTGATTGAAAATCAAAAGCTTAGATTGAAGAAGTTTAATCCTGCCAAGCAGATCCATGAGTGGTTTGTTGAAGCTAAATTACCTCCTCACAGTAAATAATACTTTATTTTTTTTGTTGCTCGGTTTCATCCCGATGCTTTTTTAGATAAGTCATAAAAGGGGTTCCGCCAGTACCTGTAATTGTTGACCCACCTCTGCCAAATGGATTTTTAATTTGAGATTGTTTGTGGATATAAGTTCCTGCATATTCGAGATGCATGGCTCTAAAGGCTCTGATTTCTTCAAGACAATCATTGTATCTACTTGTGAGTTTTCTTGAATCTTTAATAAGACTTTTAATCATCGAACTATCTTCAAGAGTGCTAATAAATTTTCTATGTTTAGGCGGCATATAATCGCGCATTTCATTCAAATAATGCCTTAAGTTGTCTTTGGTATGATAGATCTGTAATGCACCATCAAGAGATGGGATGATACTACTTTGTGCGCCTGTTTCGCCTCTGAAAAATTGAGGTTTATTTTCAAATTGACCTTCAAATACGAGACCCTTCTTCAGATCAGGGTTATCTTTTGTACCAAAAATAAAAGGTCGCACTCGGTGATAGTAAATATATGGATCGCATTTCTCAGGCATTCTTGCAAAAATAGAATTTACTTTTTTCATTGACTCTACGATTTCATTTAATAAATTTAAAATTTCTTTTTCTGATGAAGTTCCATCACATTGCGCTATTTTTTGACAAGCTTCAATTGCTTCTGAAGCTGCATTCTCAATGCACACATGGATTGTGACGAACCAGTCCTCATCAACTCCACCTAAAAAATTATTTATTAAACCAACATTTTCCAACGAAATAGCTTCATCTTTATTGATTAAAAACCAGTTATCAAGACAATAACTGGCATAACTTAAAATAGGAGGTCTGCCTTGATTATTTGCAACCTCAACCCATGGTTTTGCAAGAGACTCAGGTAATTTGCCATGGGGTTTTGTATCTCCCCATATATATGCATGAGCAATAAAGCTTAATTGTGACATTGCAAGTTTGAGATCCTGCCCCATCTGATTTACTAAGAGTTGTTTGATAGATAAATCTTTCTTTGAAAGCTTATCAATGGTTGACTGAACCTTTCCTGTTAATAATAATTTTGGGAGGTTATTGCATATATCTTCAATTCTTGCGCATGAGTTAGAGTCTACTGAGTATGATTTTGCCGGCGCATTTTTTGGTAAGAAACCTTTCATAACCCCCCAGTTTTAAAAAGTTGTTGACCAAATCAGTATACCGATTTTTCTTAAATTTACTCTTGTTCTTTTCTGATTAAGCTTGAAGAAATATCATCTCTAAAGATCTCCTCACCAAATCCAGAAAATCTCTTAGCTATGTGCTCTGGTATAGTGACGGAATCGAGGTCAATAAAGTTACTTTTTATTTTGCGTCCAAACACCAAGAAATTAATATTATGGCTATTAAATAAGTCTAATTGATTAAGCATATCTTGACGATTTAGATAAAACTTTTCATCTAAAATTCTTGTTAATGTATCAGCTCCAATAATAAATACAGAGTTTGGGAAGAGGGCAGCCTTATCTGTAAATTTTCCAGCTTTAGTTAATACCCATTCGTGCCCATGATTAAACTGATTAAGCGTTTTTTCAATTTCATGGTAAGAAAGAGGTGGCTTGTCTGCATTTTGAATGCATATCTCATAGGCAAGACCTAATCCAGTTTTCTTCTCCGCTAATTCACTCATTGAGTTATGACCTGAATGAAAGGGATTAAATGATCCAGGAAAAATTAGTTCTGGAATACGATTGGATGAAGATACAAAATCAATTTTGCTATCAACCAATTTAACCCAGTTTTTTTCAGCTTCAACAGTCTTAATTTCAAGCGATGAGTTTTCAGAGATTGTGTGATTTTGCACCTCACATGATTGTGCAATTGCATTGATTATATGATCAGTTACAACTTGCTCTTCTTCTTCTCGCGATAGCTCTCCCTTCACAAATGAATAAGAGAAGCTTGAGGAATATTTGTAAGTTTGTATGGCAATAAAAAATTTATGCTCCCCTTTTTTTGAATAATTCGTTGCTAGCGAGGCAGTAACTGCAACACCTAAAAGATTTTTTGGATTTGTATTGGGATCTATTTTTTTTGCCGCACTGTATGCCTTTGCAGCCATGCTTAGAGTTGTACCCAAACTGCAATAATGATCAGGCTGCTTAAGAAGATAATAATCCAGGGATTCTTTTGCATACGGAACATATGCCTCTAATACTGATTTACTTGCTCCAGGAACTTTTAAGATTTCCGATATCGCATTAGTACCACCACCACTTGATACCAAGACAAATCTAAATGGTGAAGAGTGTATCTTTTGAATGATTTCTAAATACTGAGACATTTTAAAGTTTCGCTATAAATCTGAATGTTTTTAAGTGCATAATTAAATCAATGTGAATATTAGCAAGCAAACTCTTGAAAGTGCATTGGATTCAGCCAGTTTTCCTGTCGTCGCAGCATTATTGGTACATTTTACAGGAGATATCTCAATATTAGAGAAATTACCTAGGCCTAATCAGGCAGTGCTAGGCGAAATACAGGGATTCCTATCCGAGGATGATAAACAAACAATTAAAAAAATAGCCCTGAAAGAAATAAGTAAGTTTTTTTCCAACCATGAGGTTAATGATCTCTATGTTCCTTCCAATCAAGAGCTTAATGAGATGATGAGTTTTATAGTAGGAGAGAATGTTTCTCCTGATTACATTCCTATGATGCTTCGTGATTTAAATATAACATCTCAGGATTTAAAGCCATCTTTAGGAACTGCAAAATCAAGTCTGGAAGTATTGATTATTGGGGCTGGGATGTCTGGAATCCTTGCTGCAATTAAATTAGCTGAAAGAGGCATCAATTTTAAAATTTACGAAAAAAATATTAATCTAGGCGGCACTTGGTTTGAAAACCAATATCCAGGATCTCGAGTTGACATCGCAAACCATTTTTACTCATATTCATTTGAAGAAAACCATCAATGGTCAGAACATTTCTCTCAACAACCAGAGCTATTAGATTATTTTAAAAGATGTTTTGATAAATATGATATTCAAAAAAATACATACTTTGAAACCCAAGTCACTGATATGAAGTTTGATGATCTAACCAAAATGTGGGAAGTAACTTCTATACATAATGAAAACAGTAACAAGGAAGTGATTAACATTGTTCTTTCTTGCGTTGGGCAGCTAAATCAACCGAAAATCCCTGACATTAAAGGCATAGATGAGTTTCAAGGCAATATGTTTCATTCCTCAAAATGGCCAGATGATGATGATGTGATTGTTGGAAAGAAAGTTGCTGTAGTTGGCAGCGGCGCTAGTGCATTTCAGATAGTTCCCAGCATTGCAAAATACTGTGAACAGTTAACAATTTTTCAACGATCTCCTCCTTGGATGTTCCCAAATCCAAAATATCATGAGCAGGTAGATGAAGAAAAAAAATGGCTATTAGAGAACTTACCTTATTATTCACGATGGTATAGGTTTTTGCTTTTTTATCCTGGTTCAGACCAGCTGCTTGACTCATTATTTGTTGATCCTTCATGGAAAGAGAGAAGCGATTCCATCAATCAACAAAATGATGAAATGAGAGAGCTATTTACGTCTGCTATGTTGGCACAAATTTCTGATAAATCTCTTATTGATAAAGTCATTCCAAATTACCCACCATTTGGAAAGCGAATGTTACAAGACAATGGCGCATGGTTAGAGGCGCTTCATTTGCCAAACGTTACTTTGCTTGCTGAAGAGGTCACCCGCATGAGTTCAAGAGGAATCGTTAGCTCAGAAAATGATTATGAGTTTGATACAGTGGTCTTTGCTACTGGCTTTAAAGCCCAAGATTTTTTTTATCCCATTGAGATAGATGGCGGCGTAGGTAGCTTTAACAATATTTATAAGGATTCCCCTCAGTCCTATTTAGGGATTACTTTCTCATCTATTCCAAATTTTTTTGCTATGTATGGTCCAGGCACTAATTTGGCGCATGCAGGAAGCATTATCTTCAACTCAGAATGCCAAATCAATTATATTTGTTCAGCAATTGAGTTCATGCTCAACAATAATCACAAATCTATCAGAGTGAAACCTAAAATTGAAAAAGAATATCAAGATAGATTTGACGACAGACATAAGGAAATGGTTTGGCAGCATGAAGGTGTCTCCAGCTGGTATCAGAATTCCAAAGGCAAGGTTGTCACCACATCTCCATGGAGATTGGTAGAATATTGGAATTGGACAAATAACTTTAATGCAGATGAGTATGATTTTTAAATTATTTTTTATTGGACTGATAACTTTTTGCACTATTACTAATGCAGAAGAAAGAAGACCTAATGTCATTATATTTTTAGTTGATGACTTGGGATGGGCTGATATTTCATTGAGAGGCGCTCCCATAGATACTCCTGCAATTGATTCAATATTTTCAGAGGGTCTAACGCTTAATAGGTTTTACGCAACTCCAATATGTAGTCCAACTAGAGCAGCTTTAATGACAGGGCGTGATCCATTAAGGCTAGGAATCTCCTATTCAGTAGTGATGCCATGGATGAATAATGGAGTTCATCCAGATGAGCATTTTATGCCAGAATCTTTCAAAGCTGCTGGGTATCAAACTGCTATGGTTGGTAAATGGCACCTAGGGCATTCACAAGAAATTTTTCATCCAAATGCTAGGGGCTTTGATGATTTTTATGGCCATATGCATACTGAGGTAGGATATTTTCCACCATTTGCAAACCAAGGTGGCATTGATTTTCAGCGAAATGGTAAAACTATTAAAGATGAGGGTTATGAAACGTTCCTTCTGGCAGATGAGGCTTCTAGATGGATAAAATCTAGAGACAAAGACAAACCTTTTTTTCTTTATATGCCATTCATTGCTCCCCATACTCCTTTAGAAGCTCCAGATGACCTTGTGCAAAAATATAAAGATTTAGAAGATACCAGAGAACTCACAAGAAGTGTTGCAATTGACCGCACCAGAACATTAGGAGGCTTTCTTCCAAGTGCAAGACCTATTTATGCTGCTGTTGTTGATGGTTTAGATCAAGCAATTGGTCAAGTTTTAGATACCCTAGCAAATGAAGGGATTGAAGAGGAGACCATTGTATTATTTAGTAGTGATAATGGAGGCGCTGCCTATGCTGGGGGAGGAGCTGATAATTTTCCATTACGTGGAGGCAAAGGAGATACATATGAGGGAGGGATCAGGGTAATAGCTGCGATGCGATGGAAAGGCAAGCTAGATGCGGGTAAAACCTTTAAATCAATAATGACTGTCATGGATGTTTTCCCAACTCTTGCAAGCGCCTCAGGAGTTCCGATGTTAAATACAAAAGAAATTTGGGGAAGAGACATGTGGTCTGCGATAAAAGATGGCAGAGATGTAAAGCTTAGTAAAGAAGTGTATTTTGCATCTGAAACACCTAATTATGGAGAATTTCACACAACAGTCTTTAATGATAAATGGAAGCTGGTTCAAGTTATAACAAGCTCTTTATTAGAAATTAATGTAGAAAATAAATTATTTGATATCAGCGCTGATCCAAATGAATATAATAACTTAGCAGATCAATATCCTAAGTTAGTTGAAATAATGGCAAATAAGATTAGAGAGTGGCGTGCTCTTCATCCAATATCAGGCATTAGAGCTCAATTAGTTCCTCCACCGGGTTGGAGGGCTCCTATAGATTGGACAAGTTACACTATTCCTATTGAAGAACTTCAAGATGATGCGTCTTTAGGTTTCGGTGCTCATGCTCACCAGATCCTAGATTATTTAATTAAAGATCATGGAAGAATTATTTATGATTGCAAGCCTGGTGATTGGGAGCGAGGAAAATGCAAAGCCCCAGAAAAACCTAATACCCATAAACACTAATGAAACAGTTTATTTTATTTTTTGTTATTTTTTCTTCCTTTGAATTATTTGCTCGGCAGATTGAAGAGACCACTTTCTCTTACTGGAAAAAACCTGACTCAAAAATTTACTATTCAACCCCAGATTCAATAGATACCAATACAAAAATTATTTTTATTATGCATGGGGCCTCTAGAACAGCAAAAAAATATTTAAATGATTGGCTGCCTTTGGTTAAGAATAGAAATGTTGTTTTGATAGCTCCAGAATTTTCTAAAGAATTGTATCCTGAATATGTCTATTTAATGATGGGCACAGAAAAGGGAAAAGTATTAAAAGACCAATCACTTTTTTTAACAGATTCTCTTGGACTTCTTTTTGATTATTTCAAAGCTAAATTAAAAATCTCTACAACAACCTTTAGACTGTATGGGCATTCTGGAGGATCGCAATTTGTACATAGGTATCTTTTATTAAGCAATGAAACTAGAATTGAAAAAGCTGCGATGGCAAATGCAGGCTTTTATACATTTGCAGATGATGGCATCTCTTATCCCTTTGGTATCAAAAACATGAATGTCTCAGATGAACGGCTTGAGTGGCTTCTAAGAATGAAAGGAGGGGTCTTCTTAGGCGATGCAGATAACGATCCAAAACATCATTCCTTGCCCGCTATGCGAAAAGCAAAAAAACAAGGCAGGCATAGATTTGAAAGAGGCACAAATTTTTTTAATGATTTAATCAAGCTGGGAGTTGAAAAGAATTTACCCTTTAGATGGAGGTATCAGACAGTTCCAGGAATTGCGCATGATAATGCTGGCATGAGTGTAGCTGCATCTGAGTTTTTGTTAGAGGATCTTTAAGAGGTATTTTTTTCAATAAATTCTTCTGCAGCTTTAAAGATTTTAATTTTTCTATCTTCATTCATTTTATCTAGAGACTTTGGCATTAATGCCAGCCTTGGATTTGTGGCGAAGAATTCTCTATTATTCTCTATAAATCGCCAGTAAAGACCATCCACAGCATCACACCATTCTCCCTTTTTGTAATTTGACATTCTGAGCATATAGCTTGATCCACATATATATGGTTTGGTAGAAAATATGCCTCCGTCAGCATAAGTCCCCATTCCAAATACATTTGGCACCATTACCCAGTCCGCTGAGTCAACATACATTTCCATAAACCATCGATAAATTTCATTTGGTTTAATATTTGAAAGATTCATTAAATTCGAGATTATCATTAACCTATTGATGTGGTGAGTATAGCCAGTAGCGGCAGATTCTTTAATTGCATCATCAAGCAATGGGATGCCTGTTTGCCCCAAATACCAATTTTTATTTAGGCTCTTATCATGCGACCAAAAATTCATTTCCTTATATTGAGGCATGTTTTCCCAATATACTCCTCTAATAAATTCTCTCCATCCTAAAATCTGTCTAACAAAACCCTCTAGGGCATTAATTGGAATCCCATGCTCATCTTTTTTAAAATAACTAATAGCATCTACGATGCATTCCATTGGATCCAATAAGCCAGAATTTATGTAGGGAGATAATAGAGAGTGAAATAGAGTTGTATTTTCTTTATCTATAGCATCTTGAAAATCCCCGAAGGATTTAAAATAAGTTCGTAGAAAATTCCTTAATTGCTTCCTAGCATCAGAGTGGGTAACCGCCCAGTTAAAACTTTCTAAATTCCCGGCTGAATCAGGAAAGCAATTTTCAATATCAATCATTGTTGATATTGTTAGTTCATCTGATTTAAGTCTAGATCTAGGCTTGGGAATCTCCTTTAGTTTTGAAATACTTTTTTGGTTGTCTTTATCAAAATTCCATTTACCACCTAACGGTTTATTGCCTTCCATAAGAAGGCTATATTTTTTCCTTAACCAACGATAATAGTATTCTTGCACAAGAGATTTTTTGTCTACAGACCATTCAGAAAAACCTTCAATTGAATCAATAAATTTTGTATCTGGATGAATCTTTAGTTCAACATCATGCTTTGATCCAAAAAACATTAGCTGTGTGAGGATTCCATGATCACTTGGCTGGGTAACATGCAGCAAATTAAATTTAAGTTTTTTATGCAATGTCTCTAGTTCATGCATCAGGTCAAGATTTCTATCCTTAGTAATTTTTATATGGATTATATTTGTAAAATCATCCTCCAATTTTTTCTTCCAATGCCTTAAAGCTGATATAAGTAAGACTAACTTATGCTTGTGATGTTTAAGTTGGTAATAAGTATCGCAAGGCTCATATAACAATAATGGATCAGAGATCTTTATTGATGAGAGAACTTTGTTGTTTGTTGATAAATCATCTGGAAAGATTAATCCTATCTGTTTCATAATATATTTTTAGTTAAATATTTACCCAATTCATTTCCTGAAATATATGCTGATTCAACACGCGGGGAAAGATTCCAATCACCAATCGCAAACGCATCTTTAGAAATATATGTATATTCATTGTTAAGGTTTGATCGACTGCATAAAGCGTATTTCCATTTAAAAATTCCCGAATGCATGATTTTATACTGCCCATTAATTGTATTTCTAACAGCATCCTCAGCTAGAGCTTGAATAAAGGAGTCAGTATCACTCATCATCGCTAAGCTTGCATCTGGCGAAAATTGTAACACCCATGTTTCATCATTTTTTTTATTATAAAATTTGCTTGTTCCAAGCCATGAAATATCTTCATTAATATTTTTATACGCGACATGCTTATAATTAGGACTTCCAGATATTGTCATTCCTACTGATATACATGGATTAAATGTTGCATCATGATTAATTTTAGACTCAAAAACTTCCTTTGCTTGGGGAAGAGGGAGGCTAGAAATTATTATATCGAACGATTCCTTATTGCCTGACTCGAAATATACCAACTTTTTTTCTTCATCAATTTTAATCGCTTTCTGATTAAAATAGATTTTTAATCGTTGTTCATATTTTTTAAGAAGGCTATGCATGCCATCATTTGCAACAAAAAAGTTTTTAGTTTCAATGCTAGAGTTGATCTTCATATCAAATGCAGATCCTAAAAATTGAATAGCATTACTTTTTTTTAAAAATGCCTTAAAAGAGCTTGTTTGCGCCGAACAAAATTGTGCTCCAAAGTGAAACAATCCATCAGGTAATGATTTTGCGCAAAGCCTTCCACCAACTCCACGTGATTTTTCATAAATGCTTACATCAAATTTATTATAAAGGTTAAGAGCACAAGCAATTCCGCTCATTCCAGCTCCCAAGATGACAATCTTTGACCGATCAGCCATTTTTCAAGATTAATAGAAATATCAATTTACTAATAAATATTTATAATTTTAGAGTTAATAACTTTCCCATTGCGGTCATGAGTAGAAAGCGTAATTCTATTTTTATTAGGTTCAATATTCAAAGTTCCAAAATTCTCTTCGGGATATATTTCTCCTAATAATAAAGGATCTGTTTCTGCATGCTCTGAACCAGGCTTGTTCAGGGACGATGCTGTAATTTCAAAAAAATTCTCATTTTGATAAATACCTGATTTATGCCTGTCACCAGATACTGCAATAATTGTTTTATTCTTTGATGCATTTGCTAATAAAAGTAGCAATCTTTCTCTTTCTAATGGAAAGTTATCCCATTTTTCATAGGGGTGATTTGTAGCTAAAATTTGGATTGAAGATAGAATCACAATAATATCCGCAATTGAATTATTAATCGATGACTCTAACCAAGCCCATTGATTTTGACCGAGAATAGTTGCCTCTAAATCTTTATTTTGTTTGTAAGCGTTTTTTCTCCCTTTTAACTTTGATCTAAAGTATCTAGTGTCTAGACCAATTATCTCAACTTCAATTCCTTCAATTTCTTTAGTTTGTTTAAAATAGATACCCTCTCTATTTCTTCTTGGGTCCTCGGTAGGTATATTCCAGAAATTTAAAAACATTTTTTTAGCATTCTCTTTAAAAGGATAATCTCTGCCTCCATCATTGAGACCAAAGTCATGATCATCCCATATTGCTAATATGTCTTTTTCATTCATCAACCATTTAGGTAATCTAGTCTTTTGCTTTGCATAAGCTTTTTCCATCTTGGTGAGCTTTCCGCTAGGAAGATCTCCATAGACGTTATCTCCTAAAAAAATAAACCCATCTATACTTTCCTCTTGTATTGAGGTCCAAATACTTTGCTCAAATTTTTGATCAAGGCATGAACCAAGACCATATTTATATGCATATAGATCTATAGGCATAACCAAGACAATAAACAAATATGTAATCGGTATGCATATACAATTTTTCATAATATTATTATCACATTGTTTAAAAATGTTTAATCTAAATTGAAGCTCTTTTTTTTACTTATATTTGCTACTTGTATAGCCAGTTGCCAAGGAGATTCAAAAAATTCTAATTTAGAATTAAGTAATTTTATTAAGCCAGAATATTCGTTTAAAGAATCCTCATTAACTTGTAGTTTGGTATCAGGCAAAACACTCAATTCTGTTGAGAGGTTTATACCAAAGTTTGTTAGTAGTTTTTCTGAAATTAGAGATGGTGCTGAGGAATTATATTTCTTATTTCCAGTGACTCAAGATCAAACTGAGACTCAAACCTTTGTGTTATTAATGAACCATGGGGAATCTATTTCCTTGGACCAATTAAATATTACTCTGGCTGCATTAAGTTTTGATGATATTGCAACCTGTGAAACTTCTTCGATCTCAAGTAGGTCTCTATGGCTTACCAATCAAACTATTACTAGCTCCCCAGCAATATTAGAAACTCTTGATTGCGAGTATCTTGAAGGATTTAGTTACGCAACCATGAAACTGGTTCTTGAACAATTTACCGATGTATTAATAAAAAATAATTCACCCGTAAATATACTTTATTCTGAAAAAGACTTATCAGGCAATAATTTTCAATGGACCAACATATTTTCATCACTCGAAACTCGAAAAGATTTTGTAGAATCGTGGCAAGAATTGGAAATTAGTAAAGAGATTCAGGAATTATTGTTAGAACAATCGATTTGTCAGATATCAAGAGCCTATCGCAGATACCAGGTTTTGTAATCTAGAAATGCGACATCTCATCAGCGATTTTTTTAACTCCATTGCTGACAGTCTCCACAAAAGCAAAAGGGAGCAGGCCATGAATAATTCCAATGAGCCCAAGGACAATTAGAAGAAACGATACCTTGATAACCCTAAATCCATGAGAAAAGTAACTGATGTTAATTTTTTTGAGATGATTGAAATCAAATATCATGATTAATCTTAAACTAATTCATTAAAAATGTTTTAGAAAATCTAAAAGACCATTTAATTCTCTTAAGATTACTCTAAAGATAGTGTAATATACGATCTCTTCAAAGAGCGGCATTAGTATAATGGCTAGTATATCTGCCTTCCAAGCAGATGGTCCGAGTTCGAATCTCGGATGCCGCACCATTAGCCTTCATGATTTTAAGCTTGTGAGTAAAAGAATTTAAAGTTAATGTATATAAAAAATACATCTTTTTTAAATGGAGAAAAATATGAAAAATATAACTTTTTTATTGGCTTTGAGTTTAATGTTATTGCCGTCAATAATCATCGCACAAGATGAGTATAAATATGAACCAGTACCTAATAAGGCAGAATATTATGTCGACAAATTGAAACCAGGTAAAGATTTTGAAGATTTACTGAAATGGGGAGAGCAATTAGTTGAATGGACAAGCGATCATTCTATTTATGATAACTGGCAACCCGTTGTATTTATGCCTTATTTCAATTCTAACCTTCAATCACATGATAGTGTTTTTTTGGGACTCTGGCCAAATGCAACAGAACAATATGCCGGCCTTGATTATTGGGTTAAAAATGGCACTTCACTTCTAGCAAAAGCCCCAACAATACCTGTAAATGCCCTAGATACATGGCAATGGCCAATTTCCTCTCCAGAAGGTGACTTAAGTGTTGGAGCTGTTAGATTTGCAGATTGCAAGATGAAGGATGGGGTAACTGGCCGACAGTTATTTGATGCATATAAAGATTTTGCCATTGCAGCTAGATCAGTAGGAGATAATCTTGGTCGTAAAATGATTTTTCCTGGATCCGGATCAGTTGAAGGGGAGTATGATTATGTTTATTCATTATATGCTCAAAATGTTGCTGACTTGGGAGCTGCTTCTGATAATTACTGGGCTAAGATAAATGGTTCTGATGAAGACAAAGCATTGGGTGAGCTTATTGAGTCATGCTCTAATAGCAGGACCTATATTACTCATCAACTAAAATAAATAGAACACTTAATATATTGAAAGAGGGCTTTTGCCCTCTTTTTTTATATTTTGTTAATTTGAAACAATTCGCAATGTTAAAATCTTGCTATGGAAATTAAATCTTTAACCACACCAATTGGAGCATTCAATTCATTTTATGTTAATTCTTTATTGGCAAAATTAGTTTATATAAATAAACGAAGATCATCTTATCCTCCTGACTTAACTCTTCAGAAGATGGTTGATAAGTTTTTTAGTAAAAGTGAGTTAAAAAACTTCCCTAAATATTATTTAGAGGGAACACCATTTCAGTTGAGTGTTTGGAAGGTATTGACAGAGATCCCAAAAGGTCGCACAGAATCTTATTCATCATTAGCATCTAAGATTGGTGCTCCAGGAGCCGCAAGAGCAGTTGGCACAGCTTGTAAATTAAATCCCATACCTCTTCTTATTCCATGTCATAGAGTTATTAAGCAAGATGGATCGATTGGAGAATTTGCGCTTGGAAAAGCCAACAAAAAGTATCTTTTATCAATGGAGTCAAAATGAGTTGTTATGACAGTATCATCGAAAGTCTTAATGATCGATTGGTAGTTAAAAAAATGTACCTTGAGAATGAGAGCGCAATGCACAATGTACCTGCAAACTCTGAAACTCATTTTAAACTAGTAATTGTGTCAGATAATTTCATTGAAATGACCAAAGTGAAAAGACATCAACTGATATATCAAATTTTAGTTGAGAATATGAAGAAAATTCATGCATTGTCTATCCAAGCTTTTACTATTGAAGAATATAATAATAATCCAGTTATACTTTCATCACCCGAGTGTTCTAAAAAATAATTGTATCTATGCATCAACTTTTTCAATTTATTCTAAAAAAACCAGTTCTTGTAATGGCTTTTATAGTTGCTGTTTTTCTTTCAGCAAGTATTGGTCTTAAGAATTTTCAACTCGATGCTTCTTCCGACGCATTAGTAATAGAAGGGGATGAGGCTTTTAAAGTTTATAGAGAAACTGGTGAAAAATTTGGTAATTCTGATTTTCTTATCATCACCTTTACCCCAAAGCTTAATTTATTCTCACCTCAATCCTTAGCAACAATTAAAACTTTAGACATGCAACTAGAAAATTTGCCAGGCGTTCAATCTGTTCTGACAATCCTTGATGCTCCAATATTTTTTCAACCAAAAGTTCCACTAACTGATTTGATGGATAATCTTAAAACCCTTGAAACTGAAGACATTAATTTTGCTGCTGCAAAAGAAGAAATCATAAGTAATCCAGTCTACTCAGAACTTATTATTAACCTGTCGGGAGACACTACAGCAATGCAGGTAACCCTTGAGGAGAATCTTTTATATAGAGAATTGATTAATAAAAGGTATGAATTGCTTGGTTTTACAAATCTTTCTTTAAATCAAAAAAATGAACTTAATAATATTAATAAGCAAATCTCACAATTAAATGATGATGAGGCAAAACAACGAGCGCATTTAGTAGCTCAAATTAGACTTCTTCTTAAACAACACAGTAATGAGGGAGCTTTATTTTTAGGTGGTGCATCAATGATTGCTACCGATATGATGAGTTTTATTAAATCAGATTTATTGATCTTCGGTATTGGCGTTGCCATAGTTTTTTGTTTGATGCTCTATCTGTTTTTTCAAAATACTTGGTTTGTTCTTCTGCCATTGGGTAATGCTTTTATTACAACAGCTTTTACAGCAAGTGTTCTTGGATTAATGGATTGGAAAATAAGCGTTATTTCTTCTAATTTCATTGCTCTTTTGCTTATTTTAACTATTTCATTGACTGTACATGTTTTAGTAAGATTCACCGAAGTTTCTCGAAGTTCTGAATCGACTGACGATGCTATTTATAAAACCTTAAATCAAATGGTTAGACCCTGCCTATTTGCTGCATTAACTACCTCCATAGCTTTTCTTTCGCTGATGATGGGGGATATTAAGCCCGTTATAGAATTTGGGAAGATGATGTCAGTAGGAATGATTTTTGCGTTTATTTTCACTTTTACCTTTTTGCCAAGTGCAATGAAGTTAGCAATTAAATCTCCTAGCACCCATTCATTAGGGCTTATCAATAAAATACCTTCAAGTTTAGCCTTGATAGCCTTAAAGCAGGGAAAACAGATTGCTATTTTTTTTCTTTTATTGGCAATCTCTTTGATTTATGGGATTTCAAAACTTGAAGTTGAGAACAGATTTATAGATTATTTTTCTCCCGAAACGGAGATATATCAGGGTATGTTATTGCTTGATGAGGAATTAGGAGGAACTGCAACATTAGACATATTGATTGATCAGCCATCTTATGAAATATTTGATGAGTTAGATTTTGATGGCGATGACTTATTTGAAGATGACTTATTTATGGACGATTCAAGTGAGGCATCTGGCTACTGGTGGAATGCAACATCCCTAGCTAAGCTTGAAGAGATTCATGACTATTTAGATGATATTCCAGAAATGGGAAAAGTTTTAAGTGTAGCGAGCGGGATCAAGTTAGCTAGAATGATTAATGATAATAATGATTTAAATGATTTAGAGTTAGCATTGCTTCGTTCTGTCTTGCCTGAGGATATTAAAGAAACTTTGCTTTATTCATATATTAATCAAGATGATTCAACAGTAAGGATCTCTGCAAGGGTCCTTGAATCTGCTCAAACATTAAATAGAAAAGAGTTACTTGAAAAAATTAACTTTGATCTAGTTAATAAATTTGATTTAGATGAAGAGCAATTTCAAGTAACAGGTTTAGCTGTTTTGTATAACAATATGCTTCAATCATTATTTTCATCACAAATTAAATCTCTTGGTTTGGTTTTTGCTGTTATCGGGTTGATGATCTTACTGCTCTTCAGATCAGTAAAAATTACTTTAATTGCATTAGCGCCAAATTTAATAACTGCAGGTTCTGTTTTGGGTTTGTTGGGTGTGCTAAGTATTCCCCTAGACATTATGACAATTACTGTTGCTGCTATTAGCGTTGGAATGGCTGTAGATAACACTATTCATTATCTTTATAGATATAAAACAGAGGTTAAAAATAAAGATCTTACCAATGATCAAAGAATCCTAAACTCTCATGATTCAGTGGGCAGAGCGGTTTTTTATACGGCAACAACAATAGCTGCTGGGTTTTCTATCTTTGCTCTTTCAAGTTTTACACCCACAGTCTTATTTGGCTTGTTTACAGCCTTCGCACTTATGATTTCTTTTTTTGCATCTTTAACTTTGTTACCATTTCTTTTAAATCTCTTTAATGCTTTTTCAAGTCAGGAGTCATAGATGGCGGGACCTTTAAGTGGGATAAAACTTGTAGAATTTGCTGGCATTGGTCCAGGACCATTTTGCGGAATGATCTTGGCTGATTTAGGGGCTGAAATTATAAGAATAGATAGATCTTCTCAACATGGTCGTGGAAACACGATAGATTTTCAACATAGATCTAAATTATCGCTTTCTGCAGATTTGAAAAATCCACAAACCATTAATGAAATTAAAAAGCTTCTTAAAAACGTTGATGGATTGATTGAAGGGTTTAGACCTGGTGTAATGGAGCGTTTGGGACTAGGTCCTAATGAATGCTTAAAGATTCAACCAAATCTAGTTTATGGCAGGATGACTGGATGGGGACAAGATGGACCTTTAGCTAAAACCGCTGGCCATGACATAAATTACATTGCATTAACTGGTGCACTTGAAGCAATGGGAAGAAAGGGTCAAACGCCTCCACCTCCATTAAACCTTGTGGGAGATTTTGGTGGCGGTGGCATGTTTCTTGCTCTTGGAATTGTTTCAGCATTACTAAACATCAAACAAGGTGGAAAAGGCCAGGTTGTTGATGCTGCAATGGTTGATGGGGCCTCTGTTCTTATGTCAATGTTTTATGCTTTTAAAGCCTCTGGTTTTTGGATAGAGGAGAGAGAGTCTAATCTGCTAGATGGAGCTGCACATTTTTATGATACCTATGAATGTGCTGATCAAAAGTTTCTCGCGGTTGGCTCAATAGAACCTCAATTTTATTCAGTGCTATTAGATAAATTAGAAATCTCAGACATCAAATTTCAAGATCAGCATAATAAAAAATTGTGGCCAGAACTAAAATCTATTATTAGAAAAAAAATAAAAGAAAAGACTCGTGACGAATGGGCAGACATTTTTGATGGCTCTGATGCATGCGTTGCCCCAGTTTTAAGTTTATCTGAGGCTCCAGAGCATCATCATATGAAAGCAAGGAATTCATTTGTTGAAGTTGATGGGGTTATACAGCCTGCGCCCGCACCAAGGTTTTCTGATACAGCACCTAGTATTAAGCATCCCTCGGTTAAAGCAGGAGAAAACAACGATGAGATCTGCGCTAAATTTGATTTAGACAGATCTTGTTTTAGCTAAAGAAATTAATTGCATTTTTGCTTGTTGCTAATTTAAGTTCTTCCAATTCATATCCTGTAAGTTCACATATTTCATTTGCTATATGGGGCAAATATTTTGGCTCATTGATGTTTTTTTTAGGCTTATTTAGTAAGTTTTTTGGAATTAGGTAAGGAGAGTCAGTCTCTATCATCATTTTTTCAATAGGGATATTTTTAATCGACTGACGCAAATCAATATTTCTTTTTGCATCACAGATCCATCCTGTAAGTCCAATGTATGCTCCTAAATCGAGGTATTCATCTAATTTTTTTTGAGTTCCAGTAAAGCAGTGAACTACAAATTTTGGAAAGTTCTTTCTGTTCTCTCTAATGATGCGTATAAAATCATTGTGTGCGTCTCTTTGATGAAGGTAGAGAGGGAGATTGAGTTCTTTTGCAATTTCAATGTGCATTCTAAAAGATTCTTTCTGAATATCAGGTGGAGATATATTTCTAAAGTAATCTAATCCAGTCTCTCCAATGGCATGAGGAGTAATTGATTGAAGTTGTCTAAGTAGTTGGTCGTAATTAATTTCAACTGTTTCTGTTGCATGATGAGGGTGAATGCCTGCAGATATGAAGAATTTATTCGGAGCATTATTTTGAATCTTCTTTATAGGATCAAGGTCATCTAAACTCGCACAAAGTAATACAAACTTTTCCACGCCCGCACGCTCTGCATCATTTATTACTTTCTCTAAGTTATGCTTAAAAGACTCATGTGTAAAATTACAAGCAATGTCTATAAATCCAGCCATTTTTAATTTCTATCTATTACAATAATGATGTAATTATCTATCAATATGAACCAATTTGAACAATTTCAAGCAGCTTTAGATCTAACGAAAGTTTCAGATACTGTTTTTTCCTTTACGCCCGACCCAAAATATTTTGTTGGTAACACGCCTCATGGAGGATATCTTCTTGCGTTAATGAATAAAGCAATGACGAAAGTACTTCCTCATCCTAGTGCGATTAATGCAAATGTATATTATCTAGATAGAACTGAACCTGAGCCTGCTGAGTTGCACGTCGAAGTCTTTAGAACGTCGAGAGGATCTTCAATGGGACAAGTTAAATTGATACAGAATAAAAAAATAACATGCTTGTATTCTTCTTTATGTTCTGACTTTCAATACATGAAAGGTCATTCTGGTCTTGAAACTTCATTGCCAGAAATAATGCATTCAGTTCCACAAGATGATTTTAAAGTGATGAATTATGAGAATTTTAAATTAGGCTCAACACCTTCATTTATTCAGCAATTAAATATGTCAGTTCATCCAGATCATGCATGGTGGGATAGAGAGATTTCTAGTGATGCAGCTGAAGCTCGTTGTTCTGCATATTTGGAACTAAAAGGAGGAATTGCTGATACCTTTGTCCTTTCATATTTAGCAGATATCTTGCCGCCTGTTGTTCAAAATAAATATGGTCCTTTAGGCTGGATTCCTACGCTTGCACTGACTTGTAACATACGCCAACTTCCTCAAACAAACCTATTATTCATTGATGGTCTTGCAAAAGATATAAATAATGGATATTTTGAGCAAGATTGTTATATATGGGATATGAGTGGAAACTTAGTTGCTACTAGCAGACAGCTCGCAAAAATCTTAAAATCAGAAGAAAAAATTTCTTCATAATTACAAAAGGAAACCAAATGAAATTTACTGGTACAAAAAATTATGTGTCAACTGAAGATCTTAGTATGGCTGTTAATGCAACTATAGCATTGGAAAGACCTCTCATTATCAAAGGTGAGCCTGGAACAGGTAAAACATTGCTTGCAATCGAAGTAGCTGAATCGCTTGGAATGGAATTAATCGAATGGCATATAAAGTCGACTACAAAAGCATCTCAAGGACTATATGAATATGACGCTGTGACTAGGCTTAGAGATTCTCAGTTAGGAGACGAAAGAGTTAAAGATATTAAAAATTACATCAAAAAAGGTAAGTTATGGGAAGCTTTTGAGTCAGAGAAACAAGTTGTTTTGCTGATTGATGAAATTGACAAAGCTGATATTGAATTCCCAAATGATTTATTGCAAGAGCTCGATCGCATGGAATTTTATTGCTATGAAACAGGTGAGACTATCAAGGCAAAAAAAAGACCTTTAATTATTATCACTTCTAATAATGAGAAAGAGCTTCCAGATGCATTTCTTAGAAGATGCTTTTTTCATTATATTCAATTTCCAGATCGTCCAACTATGGAAGGAATCGTAAAAGTTCATTATCCCAAAATAAAGAAAGCGCTTGTAAAAGATGCTCTAGATCTTTTTTTTGATGTTAGAAAGATTCCAGGAATGAAGAAAAAACCTTCTACCTCTGAATTAATTGATTGGTTGAAACTTCTTATGTCGGATGAACTGCCTGATGAAATTTTAAAGAACGCAGATACATCCAAAGCAATACCACCTTTATATGGTGCATTACTTAAAAATGAACAGGATGTCCAGCTACTCGAAAGACTTGCATTCATGTCAAGGAGAGATCAAGCAAAATAAATGCTTATTAATTTATTTCATACCGTTCGTTCATCTGGTGTTCCATGTACATTAAGGGAACTGCTTGATTTATTGGGTGCACTAGAAAAAAATCTTGCTTTTGCTGATATGGAAGATTTTTATTTTCTTTCAAGAACTATTCTCGTCAAAGATGAAAAAAATTACGATAAGTTTGATAGAGCTTTTGAAATATATTTTAAAGGCATAGAAACATTAGAAGATATATTTGAAGCTTTAATTCCAGAGGATTGGCTGCGTAAAGCATTTGAAAAAGAATTGGATCCTGAGGAATTACAAAAAATCAAATCTTTAGGTGGCTTGGAAAAACTACTTGAAGAATTTAAAAAAAGACTCGAAGAACAAAAAGAAAGGCACGAGGGCGGAAATAAGTGGGTTGGAACCAATGGCACATCTCCATTTGGTAACAACGGCCAAAATCCAGAAGGTGTAAGAGTAGGTGGTGAGGGTGGTCAAAAGAAAGCAGTTAAAGTTTGGGAGCAAAGGCAGTTTCAAAATTTAGATGATTCAGTGGAGATAGGAACCAGAAATATTAAAGTTGCTCTAAGAAGATTAAGAAAGTTTGCACGACAAAGCACAGACTATGAGTTGGATATGGACGGTACAATTAAATCTACTGCCAGAAATGCGGGGATCCTTGATATCAATATGATTCCTGAAAGAACCAATCATGTTAAGGTTTTAATCTTTTTTGATGTTGGCGGATCTATGGACCCTTATATCAAATTATGTGAAGAGCTTTTCTCAGCTCTGAAGACTGAATTCAAGCACTTAAAATATTTCTACTTTCATAATTGTGTTTATGAGTCTGTTTGGGAAGATAACAGAAGGAGAACTCAAGAGAGATTCCTAGTACAAGATATTATCAATAAATACAGCGCAGACTATAAAGTTATTTTTGTGGGTGATGCCACCATGGCTCCATACGAAATTACTAACGCAGGAGGAAGCATTGAGCACTGGAATGAAGAACCTGGTGGTGCAACCATCAAACGTTTGTGCGAACATTTTGATAAAGTGGCATGGTTGAACCCTGTTCCGGATGATCATTGGGACTATACCTCTTCTTTATGTATTATTAGAGAGCTAATGGATAACAGGATGTTTCCATTAACATTAAAAGGACTAGAAGAGGGGATGTCAGAACTATCAAAATGAATACTATCAATATTGCACAAAGCAATGGAATTAAATGGGGTCCATTTACCCTTAGAATTCCTTTCATCCATATTAAATTTAGAGCACCAGAATTCCTTCAGGGCCTTGTAATTTCTGGAGCTACTGCTTTTGCAGCTGCACCTTTAGCCATGAAACTAGGCTTAAGCTTTGAAGAGGCTGTAGCACTAAGTATGGTTGCAGGAACTTTTATTTCAGCTGGCCCTATAATCTTTGGCGAGCCTATGGCACCTGGATGGGTTACACCAGCAGTTCCTATAGTAATGGGAGCATTAGCCGCTGCTGGTTATTATGGAGTTCCTACCGAAGGATCAGATATTTGTGTTGACGGTGTATGTAGATACAACCCAGAAGCTTTTCAATTCATGGCAGCAATGTGTTTTGAATTTACAGCTTTAATTTTAATTCTTGGATTAACTGGTTGGGGTAAATTATTAGTTGAAAAAATACCAAATGGATTAAAAGCTGGAATTATCTTAGGAGCCGCCTTGGCTGCTTTCTACCAAGTATTTTTTGAAGATTTTGATGCATATCTTTTGCAACCTGTTTCTATGACAGTAGCAATTGTTCTATGTGTTATCACTACTTTTTCTAATCCTTTTAAAAGAATTGCTGCCAAAAATAAATTTTTTGAAGTCATTGGTTCCTTGGGATTATTACCAGGATTTGTAGTTGCTGGTTTAGTAGCTTTCTTTTTAGGCGAACTAACTTTTAATATTGAGTGGGGTTTTAAAATTCCTGCAATCATGAGCTTGATTGAGAAAACTTCTCCGCTTTATATTGGATTGCCAACATTACAGATGTATATCGATGCATTGCCATTGGTGATTATTGGCTACATGCTCCTTTTTGGAGATCTGGTTACTGCAACAGAAGTTTTAAAAGATGCTCAAAAACATCGAGATGATGAGAAGTTGCCGATTGACCTCAATAGATCTCATCTTTCTGTTGGGATTAGAAATCTATTGGCTTCATTAATTAATCCATTTTTTCCAACTCAGGGAGCTCTATGGACAGGAGTTCATGTCGTTGTAGCCGAGCAATGGAAGAAGGGTCATAAACATATGCCCTCAATTTTTGATGGAATTGGCTCTTATTATTTAATGGGCATCCCGTTTTTGTATTTTACATTGCCTTTTGTGACTCTCATGCAGCCATTGATGGTCATGGCTCTTACCTTGACATTAATTTTAACTGGTTTTGCTTGTGCTTATGTTGCTATGGCAATTCCAAAAAAGAATTCTGAAATGGCAACTGCACTTCTTATAGCATTCTTCATTACTTTTTATAGTGCCTGGGTGGGTCTTCTCGTAGGTTTGTTTTTGGCAGTTTTTGTCGATGGATTTGAAGAAGAGGCTGCATGAGTCAATTTGCTCTTGAGATCACTGATCTTAAAAAAATATATGATTCAGATGTTGTTGCCCTAAAGGGAATTAACCTTTCAGTAAAAGAAGGAGATTTCTTTGCATTGCTTGGACCAAATGGAGCTGGAAAATCTTCTACAATTGGGATCATTGCTTCATTGGTGACCAAAAGTGCTGGCAAAGTAAAAATCTTTGATATTGATACAGATGTAAATTTTCCAGAAGCAAAGCGTTTACTAGGTGTTGTTTCACAAGAGATAAATTTTAATAATTTTGAGAAAGTTATTGATATTGTTACAACTCAAGCAGGCTTTTACGGTATTCCGCTAAAAGATTCTAAGTTAAAAACTGAGTTAACGCTTAAACGTCTTGGCCTGTGGGAAAAGCGTAATGAGCAAGCTCGTACATTATCCGGGGGATTTAAGCGAAGGTTAATGATTGCAAAGGCATTAATTCATGAGCCAAAACTTTTAATACTCGATGAGCCTACGGCCGGTGTTGATATAGAACTCAGACGAGAGATGTGGGAGTTTTTAAAGGAGATTAATGCCCAAGGCACTACTATTATTTTAACCACTCACTATCTTGAAGAAGCAGAGCAATTATGCAAGAACATAGCTATCATTGATCATGGCGAGCTAGTTGAAAACACTTCAATGAAAGATCTTTTAAGTCGGCTTGATGTCCAGGGGTTTGTATTAGATATAGATCAGTCTCTGGATCAAGCGCCCTCTATTCCCAATTTCCCAATTACTCTAGAAGATTCAACAACCTTGAATGTGGCAATTAAGAAAGATCAATCTATCAATCATCTCTTTGATCAATTATCAGCCCTTGGCATCAATGTCTTGTCTATGCGAAATGAATCGAACAGGTTGGAAGAAATGTTTATTGAAATGGTTCAAAAGAATTAACTATGAAAAGAAGAAATGAAATATTGGTTTCTTTGATCACTCTTATTAGAAAAGAGATTAAACGCTATTTAAGGATTTGGGTGCAAACATTAGTGCCGCCAGCAGTCACCATGTCGTTGTATTTTGTAATCTTTGGATCCTTGATTGGCCCAAGAATTGGAACCATGGACGGGCTTGATTATATTCAGTTTATGATCCCTGGTCTGATCATGATGTCAGTTATAACGAATTCATATGCAAATGTTGTTTCCTCTTTCTATTCTGTTAAATTTCAAAAATCCATTGAAGAATTACTTGTATCTCCAATGCCTAATTGGGCCATATTAGTTGGCTTCATTATGGGCGGAGTTTCTCGTGGCGTTTTGATTGGCTGTATAGTCTTTTGTGTCAGCCTTTTCTTTTATCCCTCTTTCACCATCGTAAATCCATTGCTAACGATCTCTGTTTTATTTTTAACAGCTGTATTGTTTTCATTGATGGGTTTTATCAATGCTATTTTTGCAGATAGTTTTGATGATATTTCCATCATTCCAACCTTTGTCCTTACACCCTTAATTTATCTGGGTGGCGTATTTTATTCTATCAACATACTTCCTGATATTTGGAGAAATATCTCTATGGCAAATCCAATGTTGTATGTTGTAAATACCTTTAGGGAAGGGATGCTAGGAGTGAGTGATGTATCTATTCCATTTGCATTGGCAATGATTGTTTTTTTTATTGTTATGCTGACTTCAGCATGTCTATTTCTTTTGCATAGAGGGGTTGGAACTCGTCAGTGAAGATTAAATATCTAGGACAACAATCTACCCCAAAACTTGATTCTTACTCTCCAGATTTTTTAGACTCTATTCCTCGACATAATCAGCACTTAAATAAATTTTTTGGCTTGGATTATTGGAATGCTTATGAATTCTCATATCTAAATTCTAAAAATCTTCCAGTAATTGAGGCTTTAGAAATAAAAATTCCAATGCACTCTGCATTTACTGTTGAATCTAAGTCTTTGAAAATCTACTTAGCATCTTTTTATAATAAAAAATTTAATAACTCGACTAGAGCATATAAATTAATTGAGACAGATTTAAGCAAACTTTTAAACTCCCAAGTATCTGTCAGGAAACTAAATAGATTTGATGATGCTCCTAGTTCTACTCTTGTTTCAAGATTTAAAAATAAAGTACCAAAAAATAAGGTGATTCACTTTCAAGGTTTCAGATCTATATGCCCTGTGACGTCTCAACCCGACTGGGGTAATATTTATATCCATTCCATGTCTAATCCCATGGATTCAAAAAAATTAATTAAATTTTTGAAATCATATAGAAACAAAGGTGATTTTCATGAAGCTTGTATTGAATCTATTTTTATATCACTTCGAGATGATTTTAAGATTGATGATTTAACTGTATATGGAAAATTCTTAAGAAGAGGCGGTATTGATATCAATCCAATACGATCAACTTCAAAAAAACTTATATTTAAAAATTTTAGAGATTTTAGTCAGTAATTATCTAATCTAATAGAGCCAAAATTTTGTTTCTGACTTCTTCTTCTATTTGTAGATGACCTTTGATATTTGGATGAATACCATCAGCCTGCATCAGTTTTAATGAGACCATTTCTTTTATTGAGCCCTCAATAAGAGTCAAATCATATTCTGTAGCTAATTCAAGATACATGTTCTTAAAACTACTCGTATATTTCTCTCCATAATTTGGAGGAAGCTCAACTCCAATAAGAGCAACATTAGCTCCTTCTTGAAGTGACATTCTAATCATCTGATTTAAGTTTTCCTTTATTATCTTTTTGATAGACATGCCTCTTAATCCATCGTTCCCACCTAGCTCTAAAATTACAAGATTTGGTTTATGTTCTTTAAGCAATTTTGGAAGTCTATATAGACCTCCAGATGTTGTATCTCCACTAATACCAGCATTAATGATTCTTATATTAATCTCGAGAGCATTTAAATTTCTCTCCAGAACTGATGGCCATGATTCCTCTATTTTTACCCCATACCCAGCACTCAAACTATCTCCTAAAACAACAGCAATATATTCTTTGTTTTTGAATTGCTCGGATGAATTTACTGACGAAGAAAGTGTCAGTAGAATACCTAAAAGCAAAGCTATGGATATTTTGAAAAATTTTATTTTAGAAGTTAAAAACATCACCAAAGAAGTTAACAGCCCAGAGGGTCTTTTGACAATAGTTAAAGATATTAATTTATCAGTTGAGCAAGGCAAGCCTATATCATTAGTGGGCCCATCTGGATCTGGAAAAACTACACTTTTAGCCATCATGGCAGGGCTTGATTTACCCACCTCTGGAACTGTCACTCTGATGGGCTCTCAAATTACAACTCTTGACGAAGACAAGAGGGCACAAATTAGAGGTAAAGACGTTGGCTTTGTTTTTCAGTCATTTCATTTGATGCCAAGATTAACTGCTCTTGATAATGTAATGTTGCCTCTTGAGATTTCAGGGGATCCTTATTCAATGGATAAGGCTCAAGAAGCGCTTAAGCAAGTTGGTTTATCTAAAAGGGCAAAGCATTTTGCAACCCAACTCAGTGGTGGTGAAAAACAGCGTGTTGCCATTGCAAGATCCATTGTTAATAAACCTAAAATTTTATTTGCTGATGAGCCAACCGGCAACTTGGATAAAAAAAGCTCAGGCTCTATAACCGATCTTTTATTTTCATTAAATGAATTGATAAACACAACTTTGGTTTTAGTGACCCATGATTTATCTTTGGCAGAAAAGTGTGATGAGGTTTATGAGCTAGCTGAAGGTCGTCTATTGTGATTAGAGGCTTGATATATGGCTTAAAAAAATTTAGGTCAGAAATTTTTAGTGGTGACTTACTCATATTGTTTTTTTCCATTGTTTTAGCTGTCACATCCATCTCAAGTGTTGGATTTTTGGCTGACAGGCTGCAATCTTCCATGCAAATGCAAGCTTCAAGTATTTTAGGCGCAGATCTTGTATTGCGTTCAGCGTCTGAAATTGATTCTAAATATTTAGAATTGGCTGCAGTAAATGATCTAAATTCAGCTCAGACAATTACATTTTTAAGTATGGTACTAACAGATGATGAAAATCTGTTAGCCTCCATTAAGGCTGCAACAGACTCATATCCACTCAGGGGAGAATTGCGGGTGATTAATTTTGATGGCATTCCAATTCAGCATTCTGGATCACCTCCTTCAGGTTTCATCTGGATAGAAAGAAAACTCTCTGACTCTTTAGGTTTAAACCAGTCAGATAAAGTTTCTATCGGCAATAAAAATTTAATCGTTGAAGGTATTATTGAGGATTATCCAGATAGAAATTCTAGCTTTGTTGGTTTTTATCCAATTGCAATCGTAAATATTAATGATGTTGATGAGATGGGAGTGATTCAAACTGGCAGCAGAGTTGTTTATAGGAAACTTTTTTCAGGCACTAAGGATAACCTTGATCGTTTTGAAAAATCTCTTGGCTCAATTCCAGCCAATATTAGAGTTCAAAATGCATTAGAGGTTGGGGATAATCTTGGAGAGGATATAGCTAATTCCACAACTTTCTTTAATTTGGCAAGTCTTTTCACCATTATCATATCTGTTATTGCAGCTATGATGGCTGTTAAAAGATATGCAAGCAGAAATCTTCTTCATACCTCATTGATGAAAGTTTTTGGTGCTTCTAAGTCATTTATTTTGGGCCATCAAATCATGCAGCTTGTATTAATAGTTATTACTGCATCGATATTGGGATTGATTTTTGGATATGCATTACAGCATCTTTTGCTATCTACTTTGCAGGGAATCATCAATGCTAATTTACCGCCTCCTTCATCTCGACCAATCATACTTGGCTTTATTACAGCCGCTTTTGTTGTTTTTGCAACTGCATCCCCATATTTAAAAATTCTTAGTGAAACAGAGCCAATACGAATCTTGAGAAATGATTTCAATATCAAGCTATCAAGCAACCTTATGATTTACCTAGTTGCGTTTTTTACAATGTTTGGATTTCTCGGAGTTTTATTTCAAGATATTAGATTAATTTTATACATAGTTATTTCATTGATCTTGGTAACGTCTGCGTTGTTTTTAATAGGAAAATTATTGATTTACATTCTCTCCTCTATGAAATTTTCTAATGGTACAGGATGGAAGCTGGGTCTGAAGAATATAGTTCAGCGAGGTAATGATAGTGTATTGCAGGTAATTATTTTTGGACTTTCTTTATTGTTTCTTGTCGTGCTTGCAGAGACAAGAACTGATCTAGTCGATTCATGGAGTGAAACCCTTGACGAAGATACGCCTAATTATTTCTTATTTAATATCCAGGAATATAACTTGAAACCCATTTCAAATTATTTAAGGGATCAAGCAAATATCACCCCAGACTTTACTCCTTTAATTCGTGGCAGACTTTTATCTGCAAGCCGTCCTGGATCTGAAGAAGTCAATTTTGATAATCTTATGGAAAGAGAAGCTAATTTAACTTGGCGAAATCTTCTGCCGCCGAGTAACGCCTTGGTAGATGGTGAATGGTGGTCCAATGGTGAGGAAGTTTCAGAGGTTTCGGTTGATCGCGAGATTGCAGCATCAATGAATCTTGAAATAGGGGATGTGCTTAGTTTTTCTGCTGGCGGTACAAAATTCAGCGCAACTGTGACAAGTTTAAGGGAGATTGAATGGCAAAGCTTTTCTCCAAATTTCTTTTTTATCTTATCTCCAGCTGCAGGCAAAGAACTTCCCAATTCTTATATTACGAGCATTAAGGTTGAAGACTCAGAAATGTTGATGAGTAAATTTATTTCACGTTTTCCCACTATTACAAGTGTAAATTTAGAGGCAATTATAGATCAGGCCAAAAGCTCGATCTCAAGCGCTTCATTGGCTGTGCAATACATTTTCTTATTAACATTGATTGCAGGAATTCTAGCTTTGATTGCATCCATATACTCTAATAGAGATCAACGAACGAAAGAGACCGCAATCATGCATGCAATTGGAGCTAGCAGGGCAATGATCTTTAAATCTGCAGCATCGGAATTTTTTATATTAGGCATGTTATCTGCAACCACGGCAATTATTTTCTCCACAATACTTTCATCTATAATTTTTTATCAATTTCTTGATCTTATATATTCACCAAATTTATCAATTCTTGGGTTAAGTTATTTGTTTGCGATTACTTTTATATTTCTTGCCGGAGTCATCTCTATTAAAAAAAGTATTTATGTTTCTCCTATGATCACTTTGAGAGATTCTTAGGTTTAGTTCATGTAAAATGCTACAGCATTAATTCGGAGAGATGGCAGAGTGGTCGATTGCAGACTTATCAAATACTTTTATTTTAAAGTATGAATATAGCAAGCAATTCAATAATCAATATCGAGCTCAGGCATTGCTTGTTAAGAAAAAAGCAATCGAGCAAGGTGGAGAATTTCTAGAGCCTGAGGTTTGGCGAAAAGAAAATAGAGAT
>CENP01076900.1_pt1 | contig 38613 bp, 33 predicted proteins | sample 361281 | NCBI WGS metagenome assembly CENP01 (sample SAMEA2591122, study PRJEB7988) | marine metagenome | biome: marine biome (ENVO:00000447); feature: deep chlorophyll maximum layer (ENVO:xxxxxxxx); material: saline water (ENVO:00002010), including plankton (ENVO:xxxxxxxx) | depth 70 m
TTTTTTCTAGCTGACCCTAAATCAATCCATTTAACTTGTGCCACTCGATCTCTCATTTGATTTACCTCTTCTTGAATTGTAGCCCACTGGAGATTTGTCATTCCGACCATTTCATAAGGTGTGGCCTCATTTGGATATTTTTTAATGTCATAAATGTAAGTCACCATATGAGTAAAGTCCTCTTGTGGGGTATCAACAACTTTCCATACATCCCATTGAAGTAACATTCCATTTTTGACTCTTTCATTATGAATTTTGGCATAATGTTCCTTAACAAATTGATCATATTCATAAATATTTTCAGCTTTTATGAAAACATTATCATACAATTTAGTTTGACCATATATTGATATAGTGAATAAAGAAATTGCTAGTAGAAATATTTTTTTCATTTTAATTGATTTATGGTTAATAAGTAGTAATATACAAAATACTCCCTGAACTTAATGAAGTATAATATATCCAAATCCTTAATGTTAAATTGATCACAAAAATAGGCAGCCTTCTTGCTCAATTATTTCACCTGTGTCAATTAATTCTCTTGAGTAGTTTTTGTCTGATGGATGGAATATAAATTCCTGACCCTCCGAATTTGAAAAATGGAGTAAACCATCAATTACTTCATATTTATAAGTTGTAGTATATTCAATCTCTTGACCTTTTCCATAGTAATCATAATCGAACCATAAAACATCCTCTTCATTCGTTTTAAATGTAATATTCCATTTTATTCCGTCATAAACATTTTCATCTTCTGTCCATCCTTTGCAATATGACACATCATTATCAATGTTGAAGAATGATATAAATACTGGGCCATGTCTTTCAAATTTGATATCTGAAAAGTCACTGTAATAATTATCTGTATCTGCCCACATCGTACCATCATATTTACTTAAAAATCTAGCACCACTAAATGAATTATATTGTCTTGGTAACCGATTAACTTGATAACCACTTGTTTTAGTAAATGGATCTTGATTCCAAGAATCGTATTGCCTAACATCAGTTTTAAAACAAGAAGACATTAAAATACTCAATAAGGCAGCTGCTAGCGAATTTTTCATTGATTTATGATTATCAAATATAATTTATAAAACTTAATTAAAATTATAGATTATTGTTTCTTAGTTTATCCTGATTATAAAAATAAACAGCCTTCTTGTTCAATTATTTGGTTTGTATCAATTAATTCTTTTGAGTAATTTTTTTTTGATGGATGAAAAATAAATGATTGATCTTCAGAGTTTGAAAAATGAAGTAAATTATCAATTACTTCGTATTTATAAGTTATTGTATATTCAATTTCTTGACTAGTCCCGTAATAATCAAAATCAAACCAAAAAACATCCCACTCATCTTTTTTGATAGTTATGTCCCATTTTATTCCATTATAAATATTTTCACCTTTTTGCCATCCCTTACAATATGAAAGGTCATTATCAATTTTAAAGAAGGATATAAAATATGTAGCTGCGTTTTTAAATTTTATATCCGAAAACTCACTGTAATAATTATCTGTATCTGCCCATATTGAATCATCATATTTGTATAAAAATTTACAAGTCTTTACTCCACCACAGAGACGTTATATTGTTGCGATAAACTGTTTATTTGTCCTCCACTTGCCCATTGACGCGGATCTAAATTTGCTGTTCCGTGTTGAATTACATCTGTCTTATAACAAGTAAAATGCATTAAGCACAAAGAAGCTACAAATATTTTTTTCATCTGTTAATGATAATTACTTAAAATTAGTAGAACATACATCCCTCTAATTCAATTATTTCACCAGTATCAACAATATCTTTTGAATAATTTTTATCAGATGGGTGGAAAATAAATTCTTGACCCTCTGTATTTGAAAAATGAAGTAAACTGTCAATTACTTCATATTTATAAGTTATGGTATATTCAATATCATCGCTAGTACCATAATAATCATAGTCAAACCATAACTCATCCCACTCATCTTTTGTGATCTTTATATCCCATTTTTTTCCATCTAAAATATTTTCACCTGTTCTCCATCCTTTGCAATATGAAACATCATTGTTAATATCAAAGAAGGATACAAAATATATCCAATTTAAAAATTGTACATCAGAAAAGTCACTATAATAATTTCCGATATCTGACCAGAATGTATTATCATATTTGGCTAAAAACTTGCAGCCCTTTCTACCCAAACCTCCTGGATTACAAAATCGAGTATAACTTTGTTGCGCAGTAGGAAGTTGTTGTCCACTAGCGAATGTGGCAGGATCTAAATTTTTTGAACCATATTGAACTATATCTGTTTTAAAACACGAAAACATAACTAAACATAAAAAGCTAATGAATAACTTTCGCATTGATTTATGATTTGACTTAAATTTACTTATTGTTCTAAGATTAATGAAATTGCTATTCTTAATTCTTTGTCTAATCTAATTATAAAGCATGCAATCAACAAAATCTTTTATTTCATTAGTCCGATAAAAAATTAAAGAATCTCCTTCTGAGCTTGAAAAATGAAGTAAACTATCAATTACTTCGTATCTATAGGTTATGGTGTATTCAATTTCTTGGTCTGTTCCATAATAATCATAGTCAAACCAAAACTCATCCCACTCATCTTTTTTAATTTTAATATTCCATTTTATCGCACCCGAAGTATTATCTCCTTTTTTCCATCCTTTACAATATGAAATATCTTTATCAATATTAAAAAAAGAGATGAAATATGGACCAGCATTCAAAAATCTGATACTTAAAAAATCACTGGAATAATTTTCTGTATCTGACCAGAATGTGTAATCATATTTGAATAAAAATTTACAGTTTTTTGGTGCATTACAAAAACTGGTGTAGCTACGAGGAACCGTTGGGTAAACTTGTCCATTATGCATACTTGCAGGGTCTGTATTAGCTGTTTGGGATTGAACTATATCTGACTTAAAGCAAGAAGAAATTACAAAAAACGGAATTAGCAAAAGAATTTTTTTCATGCTCCATAAAACGTACATCCTTCCATTTCAATTATTTCACTTGTATCAATAGAATCTTTTGAATAATTTTTTTCTGAAGGACTAAAAATAAAATTTTCATCATCAGAACTAGAAAAATGAAGTAAACTATCAATTACTTCATATTTATACAGTATAGTATATTCAGCTTCTTGACTTGTCCCATAATACTCATAATCAAACCAAAATATATCCTCCTCATCTCTTTTGATTTCTATGTTCCATTTTATTCCATCATAAGTATTTTCACCTGGCCTCCATCCTTTGCAATATGATACATCATTAGTAATATCAAAGAAGGATATAAAATATTTAGAGTTTAAAAATTGTATATCCGAAAAGTCACTGTAATAATTTTCTGTATCTGCCCAAAATGTATTATCATATTTTCGTAAAAATCGACAAAACTTTCTTCCAAGAGTTGCTGGATTACAAACTATTGATGTGTCAGTCATACCTCCAATACCACCGTATTGAAGTCCACTCGCATCTCTAGGGGCAAGCTTATTTTTTTTCTCGAATTGAACTATATCTGTTTTAAAACACGAAAATATTATAAAACATGATGCAGTTACAAATTTCTTTTTCATTTAGAATAATTGCGTTTTGAAAGTTACTATTAAATATGCTATTTCTGATGATTTTAAAGACTCAAATAAATTATGAACCCTTTTCATTTAAAATAAAATCACTAATCTAGTGACCAATTTATTTCATTTTTACCTACCTCTTTTAAGTAGCTGTTACATTTACTAAAATGTTTATTCCCAAACCAAAAGCCTCTGTTAGCACTAAGTGGTGACGGATGACCACTTTTCAGAACACAATGTTTAAAACTATCTATTAAGTTACTTTTTTGTTTTGCATAACTACCCCACAACATAAAAACGATATTTTCCCTTTTCTCAGAAATTATTCTAATTACCGAATCAGTAAATATTTCCCATCCTATTTTTTGATGACTGCCCGCTTTATTGGCCTCAACGGTTAATGTTGCATTTAGTAAAAAGACACCTTGCCTTGCCCATGGAGTCAGGTCACCACTTTTTGGATACTCGAGTCCTAAATCCGTTTCAATCTCTTTAAAAATATTAATTAATGAAGGTGGATGAGAAATTGAACTGGAAACCGAAAAGCAATAACCATGAGCTTGCTTTGGACCATGGTATGGGTCTTGCCCAATAACAACAACCTTAATATCATCTAATGGACATTCGTTGAATGCTCTAAAAATGTCTTTACCAGGTGGATAGCAAACAGTTTTTCTGTATGCATTTTTAACGAAATCTACTAAATCAGTGAAATAAGGCTTTCTAAATTCAGGGTTTAAAAGTTTTTCCCAATTAGAATTTATTTGAACCTTCATGAATTTACTACTTTTGTAAGGCTAAGTTAAGAAAAAGTGGAAAGCCTTATTCCTAATAAAACCCTTGAAGATTTAGAGTATATTGAAGTTTTAAATCAATGCGCAAACTTCGCAATTACTCAATTAGGGAAAGATGCAATACAGAAATTGCAACCCTCTGTAGACACAGAACAAATTCAAAAGCAGTTAAAATCTGTATCTGAATTTAAATCTTCATTTGATAATGAAAATAGAATACCAAACCATGGATTTGAATCACTTTTGGATATTTTCCCTTTACTAAAAATTGAAAATAGTGTCTTAGCAATTAGCTCGTTTCGGAATATGGCCACAAATACTGAGACAACTAATAAGCTAATTAAATTTTTAATAAAGTTTCAAGCTTACTATCCGACGCTTTATGAATTTAGTAATAATATTAGCATTGAAAATGATATTATTCCAGCAATAGAAAGAGTCATTGACCGTTTTGGTGAAATACGGGATAAGGCATCTGATAATTTGTTTTCAATACGTAAAAAATTACAGCAATTACGAGGTAAAATAAGTAGTAGTTTTAACAAATCACTTAGCCAGTATAACGGAGCAGATTACTTAGATGACATAAAAGAATCAATTGTCAATAATAGAAGAGTTCTTGCTGTTAAAGCAATGTATCGTCGAAAGGTAAAAGGGACTATAATGGGAAGCTCAAAAACAGGTAGCATCGTTTTTATTGAGCCTGAAACCACATATTTACAAAACCAAGAATTACAGAATCTGCTATTTGAAGAAACAGAGGAAATAAAAAAAATATTATCCGAATTAACTGATTTTTTTCGTCCTTACCTCCCCTACTTTCAAAACCAACACAGCTTTTTACTCAAGTTTGACATTATTTATGCAAAGGCTTGTTATGGTAACGAAATTGACGGAATTTTTCCCAAAATAAATTCAGATGAAAAAGAGATCAATTATAAGAAGGCCTTCCACCCTCTTTTACTTCAGGCAAATAAATTACAAAATAAATCTACTTATCCGCAAGATATAAAACTCAATTCTGAAAACCGAATTATCGTAATTTCTGGACCTAATGCTGGAGGGAAAAGTATTACATTAAAAACAGTCGGTTTATTACAACTAATGTTACAAAGTGGAATGCTTATTCCAGTAAAAGAAAACAGTGTTGCGTGTATTTTTGAATTGATTTTAACTGATATTGGAGACAATCAGTCAATAGAAAATCAGTTAAGTACCTATTCTTATCGTTTAAATAATATGAAGTATTTTTTAAAAAAATGCAATTCGAATACTTTATTTTTAATAGATGAATTTGGGACTGGTTCTGATCCAGAATTAGGCGGAGCACTAGCTGAGGTTATTTTGGAAGATTTTTATGAAAGAGAGGCATTAGGATTAATAACCACCCACTATTCTAACCTAAAAGTCTTAGCAACAGAGCTTCCAAAAATGATTAATGCTAATATGCAATTCGATAGCAAGACGTTAGAACCAATTTTTAAACTAGTTTTAGGTGAAGCAGGTAGCTCATTTACTTTTGAAGTAGCACAAAAAAATGGACTTCCATATAACCTAGTTAATCGTGCAAAAAAGAAAATTGAAAAGGGTAAGGTCAGATTTGACGCTACAATTGCTAAACTTCAAAAAGAACGTAATCAACTTTTAAAAACTGGGGAAAGTTTGAAGAAAAAAGAATCAAAAGCTGAAGAGCAAAGTGAACAAACGGCTCAAATTAAGGCCAAATTAAAATCTAAACTCTCAAGCTATCAAGAACTTTTTGACCACAATCAAAAAATGATTGTTCTAGGAAATAAATTTAATGAAATCGGTGAGCGCTTTTTTAAAAACAATAAAAAAAGACCATTAATATCAGAACTTTTAAAATTGATTGAAAATGAAAACTCAAAACGTAAAAAAAAGTCAACCCTTTTGCTTAAAACTGAAAAAGAAAAGAAGAAAAAAATTGATGAGCAGGTAAATAAGGAAATTGCTCTGGTTAGAAAGGAGAAAAAGAAAAATAAAACTGATAAGCCGAAGAAATCAAATATTAAACTTAAAGTTGGTGATAGTGTAAGAATGTTTGACGGTCGTTCCGTGGGATCTATTGACCTGATAGAAAAAAATAAAGCAATTGTGAATTATGGAGTCTTTAAAACACAAGTCAGCTTAGATCTTTTAGAGATAGTAGAAGATAAACAAAATAAGAAATGAAAGAACTCATAGTCTTTTACGACGGGCCATGTGTATTATGTAACTCGATAATTCTAAAGTTATGCAAATGGGATAAAAATGACAATATCAGATTTACCAATCTTGATAGTGACTATGCAAAGTCTTTTTTTAAGAATAATCCAAGTTCAATTCTAGATTGCGATTCAATAATTTCTTGGGATAGTGAAAAGCAATATTGTTCAGAAGCAAAAGCTGTATTTAGAGTTTTAAAATATTTGAATGGCTTCTGGAATTTATTTTTTATTTTTAATCTTCTACCAACGAGTTTATTAAATATAATATATCGATTTATAGCAAAAAACAGGTATAATTGGTTTGGGAAGCACGATATTTGTCCATTACCAGAAAAAAAATATGCTCACAAGTTTTTATGACTCTAGACCTTAACGCTCAAGAAAAAATTCATTTAGTCTTTTAACTTACCTATTGACTTTCCTACAATCATTGAAACAGCTGCATCTCCAGTTACATTTACAATTGTTCTGCACATATCTAAAGGCCTATCAATTGCAAAAATAAGGGCTAAGCCAGCTTCAGGAATTCCTGCTTGAGCCAAAACAATGACTAACATAACTATGCCTGCACTTGGTACTGCTGCTGTACCTATTGATGCAAGCGTAGCAGTAAAGACAATACCCAGTTGTGCAGAGAGACTAAGATCTAATCCAAAAGCTTGCGCAATAAAAACGGCTGCAACCCCCTGGTAGACTGATGTTCCATCCATGTTAATTGTTGCACCTATAGGGAGGACAAAACTAGCTACCTCTTTATCTACTCCTAAATTTTCTTCAACACATTCCATAGTAACAGGTAAGGTTGCAGCACTAGAACTAGTAGAAAATGCAAGTAACTGTGCAGGAGCAATACCACGGACAAAAAAAGAAATTTTTCGTTTGGTTAAAAGTTGAACAATTAAAACATAAATTAAAATCATTGCAGCAAGACCTAATAGTAAGGTTATTGCATAGAGTGCTAATGCTTTGAATAGTTCTAAGCTTGGAGCTTCCACTACTAATGCTGCCAATAATGCAAAAACACCATATGGGGCAGAGAGCATTATTAAATCAATAAGCTTTAGAATGATAGAATTGAAGGAGTCAAAAAAATTCTTAACTGGAGCTACTTTTTTTTCATTTAGAAGAATCATTCCTATACCAAAAAATAATGCGAAAAAGATCACTTGCAACATATTTCTATTATTTGAAGCGGCTAAGAAGATGTTTGACGGTACCATATCAACTAGTGCCTGTAATGGACCTAGTTCCTGCTGTTTTGCTGCTGCTTTTTGCTTTGCTTGTGTATCGGTTGCATAAGCTTCAACGAGTTCATTTCTAGTATCGACACTGATCGATTTTCCTGGTTTGATTACATTAACTAAAATTAAGCCAATAGTCACGGCAGTTAATGTAGTGATTAGGTAGGTTACAATAGTTCGACCTCCCATTTTTGATAATTTAGAAATATCTTTTAAATCTGATATTCCTTTTATTAAGGATGCTAAAATAAGTGGTACTGCTATCAGCTTTAATAAATTGATAAAAATTGTCCCAAAGGGCTTGATATAATTTGCGATAAATAAGTCCCCGTTTGGAATAAAAGAAAAGCTAACGCCAAACAATACTCCAAGGCTCATTCCAATTAATATTTTCCAGTGTAAAGCTATTTTTCTCAAATTAAATTATATTTTATTTGTTCTCTTAATTAAAGAAAAGTCTGCTAGAACAAGAGCAGCCATAGCTTCTACAATAGGCACTGCACGTGGTACTACACAAGGGTCGTGTCTACCTCTACCCTGCATTTCAACTTTTTCACCTTTTGAATTTATAGTTTCTTGATTTTGCATAATGGTTGCTACGGGTTTAAATGCAACATTAAAATAAATATCCATTCCATTAGATATGCCACCTTGAATACCACCCGAGTGATTAGTTTTCGTAGTCCCATCTTCATTAAACAAATCGTTGTGTTCGCTTCCCTTGATTTTTGTTCCACTAAAACCACTTCCATATTCAAAACCTTTTACTGCATTGATTGAAAGCATAGCTTTGCCTAGTTCTGCGTGAAGTTTATTAAACACTGGTTCTCCAAGACCAATTTTTACATTTTTAATAATACAAGTTATAATGCCTCCGACTGTATCTCCTTCTTTTCTTATTTTTTTGATAAAGTCTTCCATTTTCAAAGCCATCTTTTGGTCTGGACAACGAACAGGATTTTTTTCTATGAGGGATAAATCAACATCAGAGGGGTTGATGTCAAGTGATAAAGGTCCTACTGCTGAGACATAGGCATTTATCTTAGTAGGAGATAAAAACTGTTTCGCTATAGAACCAGCAACTACCCTACTAGCGGTTTCTCTTGCTGAACTTCTTCCTCCTCCCCTATAATCCCGTATACCATATTTTTGATCATAAACATAATCTGCATGTGATGGTCTGTAAGAGTCTTGAATATGAGAATAATCCTTTGGTTTTTGGTTTGTATTATTTATTGAAAAACCTATAGGTGTGCCCGTTGTTTTACCATCAAATACTCCAGAAAGTATTAAAACTTCGTCAGATTCTTTTCGTTGAGTAACAATTGAAGATTGTCCGGGCTTTCTCCTATCTAAGTCTTCTTGGATAGATTCTAAGTCTAGTTCAATTCCTGCAGGACAACCTTCTAAAATTCCTCCTATAGCAGGTCCATGCGATTCACCAAAGGTTGTGAGTTTAAAAAGTGAGCCAAAAATGTTACCAGCCATATTACCAAAAATATGCAACAAAGATAAACCTTTATGTGTTATTTGGTATTCAAAAGTGTTCTAGGTAAAATTTCTATTTGACAAAAATCAGTTGAGATAAAATAAATTAACATTTAAGCCCAATTTTTATTTTTACTTGTTCTGCCAATTCCAGGATTAAAACCATTAGTAGGATCAAGTTCCTTATAGAATTTTTTTAATGACGGTTTTGCTGGATATTCATGGCCAACATTGTGTTCTGCCGGATATTCAGCCCCCCTTTTATCGTATAATTTTAAGAGCTTGTTTTTTAATTTTTCACCATCAATTCCTTTTTTAACAATGTAGTTTTGATGGAGAACATGACAAAATAAATGGCCATAGTAAAGTTTCATTTCAAGCATATCATCAATATCTTTAGGCAACTTTTCAAACCAATTTTTTTCATTTCTAGGAAATGCAATGTCTAGTGACATCATCTCCCCATGAGTTTCAGAATTTAGAATATGATATCTCCCTATTGCACTTGCAGAAACAAATCTATGTAGGGATGCTTTTTTTGATTCAAAATCATTGCATTCAAAAAAATCACCATCATTGTCTTCAAAAAATTTACTAAAGTAATTTCTTGCCTCATTTATTCCTTCATCTGACATTTCTATAATCCAATGGTGTTCATATAAATCCCTAAATCTATCCATCCTTTTAGGCAAATGATTAGGAAAAAGTTTGCTTAAAAATTGCATTAATCTATCAGAAAAATTGTCAGGTAAAATCTTAAGCTTCTTGGCTATAATATCAACCCTCCTCTTTAGTTCAAACAATGTTGGCAGAAATGTTGTTCCTAATCTTTCAATAACTAGAAATGTATCCTTACTATACTTTTTTGCTGCATCATAGCAGTCTCTATGTAAATAATCGCCAAGTGTTGGAAGAGTTTTAAATTTTGAAAGAATATCCCTTCTAATTTTCCAAAACACATCTGGATCGTTTGTTCCGACATAGAATACTTTATTTTCAGTTGGGGAAACATAGGTATCTAGTCTTACAGCAAAAACTGCAATTTTTCCTGCACTGCCCGAAGCTCCATACAAAAGTCGACTATCAGAATTATACCTTGCAGGTGTACTTTTATGTATCTCTCTTACAATTTCTGAATATTTGTTATCCGATCCCAATTGATCTGTTTCATGAATATCCGATTCATCATAATTTTGATTTTGTAGATTATCTAAAATTTCTTCTGGATTTGAACCTAAATTTATTCCTAACTCATTTACGAGCTCTAAATTCCCTGTTTTACTAATTCTGGCATAGAGCGCCATTTCAGTATAAGAAGGCCCCCTTTGGACTAATGAACCCCCTGCATTATTACAGATCCCACCTATTATTGAAGCTCCAATAGAAGTAGATCCAATAATAGAATGGGGTTCTCTTCCATAAGGTTTTAATTTTTTCTCTAATCCATATAGGGTACTTCCAGTCAATCCAACTATCTGACTGCCTTCTTTTATTATATGAATATCTTTAATACGCATTGTATTTATTATTACAATAGGTCTATCGTAGTCACTTCCAAAAGGAGTAGATCCTCCAGTTAAACCCGTATTTGCTGCTTGCATTATGACAATTAAATCACTTTCAACACAAATCTCTAATATCTTCCATATCTGAGTCAATTTGCCAGGTTTCAATACCGCCAACGCGCTTCCCTTACCATATCTCCAGCCTTTGGTGTGTGGTAATTTATTCCATTCTTTAGTAAGTACAAATTGATTACCGATTAGGTCTTTAAACTTTTCAATAATATTAGAGAAATTCATCTATTTTAAAATAAATCATACTTGAAGAGTAAAAATAATGATAAGTTTTCCATTTCCAATCAATTGATTAATTTTACAAATATCAATTGGGATCATGAATAAATATTTTTTTTCACTAATTATTGTTTTCACACTACTAAATTCTTGTCAAAGTAATAACTCTAACACTTTAAGAATTAAAGGTGAAATTGACATTGATAGTCAAACCAGTATTTATCTAATCGTTGCTGATCTAAATAATCAACCTGTAACACTTGATACAATTATTTCAAATAATGGTTCATTTGAATTAGAAACTGAGATAATTGAACCTAATTTTTATTTTCTCCAGATCGCAGGAGATAATAATACCTTCCCGTTTATAGCTGAACGTGGGACTGTAAATATTTCATTATTTAAAGATAGTTTAGGTCTTTCAAAAGCTAAAGGAACTACCTCAAATGATGATTTTATGCGATATAAGTCAGAAACCAAAAAATACATAGAATCATTAAATGGAGTTGGCAATGATTTACAACAAGCTATGATCTTAAAGGATAGTTTATTAGCTCAAGATCTTCAGGAACAATATAAAGAGGTACGTGAGCAAATTCAGGATTATGAGCTTGATTTTTTAAAAGCATCTCCAAATTCACTGCTATCAATTTTAATCCTAGAACGTTTCATATCTAGTAAAGTTATTCCAATAGATGAAGCAAAAAATCTTTTTGATTCCCTTGAAGAAAGAATCAAAAATACTAGATCAGGTAAATCTGTAAAAAATCAACTTGAGCAAAGCGTAGACTCTGTAGAAGTTGGGCAAATAGCCCCTCGCTTTGATGGTAATAGCCCTAGTGGTAAACCTTTTGTATTTGAAAATAGCTTAGCAAAAGTGACAATCATAGATTTTTGGGCAAGCTGGTGTCGGCCATGTAGAATCGAAAATCCTAATTTAGTTCAATTATACCATAGAAATAAAGATCGTGGTTTGAATATAGTTGGAGTTTCTCTCGATAAAGAAAGAAATAAATGGTTAAAAGCAATCGAAGATGACGGTTTGGTTTGGGACCATGTATCAAATCTTATGTTTTGGAATGATCCAATCGCTAAATTATACAAAGTTTCTGCCATCCCTGCTACATTTGTTCTAGATGAAAATGGAGTAATTATAGCTAGAAATTTACGTGGTGCAGCGCTATATAAAAAAGTAGAAGAATTACTTTCCAATATATAATCCTATTTTCTTTTAATGTAAAGTAAAAAGCCTGCAATAAGTGTGGTCACGCATAAAATACTTAACATTAATTTTGAATTGTATAAAACTTTAAAATCATAGAATAATGTTAAAATTACACCTCCTATAGCTCCCCCAAAATGAGCAGAATGGCCGATATTATCGTTTTGTGCTCCTATTCCATAAAGTGTATATAAAATATATCCAATACCAAAAATATATCCTGGAATTGGTATAGGTATAAAGAAAATCATTAATTCAATTGATGGAAAAAGTAATAATGAACTAAATAAAACACCTGTTACAGCACCACTGGCTCCTACTGCACTGTAATTAGGCTGATTGAAATGAATCATTAAAGTTAAAAGATTTCCTATTATTAAACTTGCGAAGTATAGTATTAGAAATGAGATTCCACCTAAAGAATAGGTTACAAAAGAGACAAAAAAGTATAGTGTAATCATATTAAATATTAGATGAGTAGTGTTTACGTGAAGAAATCCTGAAGTTATCAACCGATAATATTCTCCTTTTCGGATTTTATCAATTTCGAAGCTATAATTTTCAAAAAATCTTTTATCCCGAAAACCTACTACACTAGATAAAATATTTATAATTAAAATGATTGCTCCAACTAGTGGAAATGTTTCGAGCATTTAATTGCTTATATTTTGAAGTTAATACCCTGTGCTAAAGGGACTTGGTTGGAAAAATTTATGGTGTTAGTTTGTCTTCTCATATATGCCTTCCAAGCATCAGAACCGCTTTCTCTACCACCTCCTGAATCTTTTTCGCCTCCGAAAGCACCACCAATCTCAGCACCAGAAGTACCTATATTCACATTTGCAATCCCACAGTCACTACCCCAGCTTGATAAGAATGTTTCTGTTTCCTTAATATTAACAGACATAATCGATGATGAAAGACCTTGTTTAACTTCGTTCTGAATTGAGATTGCTTCTTCAATATCACCTTTATATTTAATTACATATAAAATAGGTGCAAATGTCTCATTATGAACTATTTTAGCCTTGTGATCAATAATTGCAACTGCTGGTTTAACATAGCATTTACTACCGTAATCATTTTCAGACAATACACCTCCCTTGATTAACCAAGTACCCCCTTGACTTTCAATTTTTTTTAAAGCATCTGAATAGATCAACACAGCATTTTCATCAATCAAAGGGCCAATGTGATTTTTTTCATCAATTGGATTTCCAATTCTCAATTGCTTATAGGATTTTTTCAAAATTTCTGTGAATTTAATGAATATCGATTCATGAACAATTAGTCGTCTTGTTGACGTACAACGTTGACCACAAGTACCAACTGCCCCAAAAATACTTGCACGTATCGCAATATCTAAATCTGCGTTAGGTGTTATTATAATTGCATTATTACCACCTAATTCTAGTATGGTTTTACCAAGTCGCGCACCGACTTTTTTTGAGACATTTACTCCCATTTTTGTAGATCCAGTAGCTGAAACAAGAGATATGCGTTGGTCGTCTGCTATCCAGCTCCCTACAACAGCTCCACCATTAACTACACATGATACTCCTTCATCAATATTATTTTCTTTTAAAACATCTATAATTAAGTTTTGGCATGCAATACTACAAAGAGGTGTTTTTTCACTGGGTTTCCAAATGCATACATTACCACATACCCATGCTAGGGCCACATTCCAACTCCAAACTGCAACTGGAAAGTTAAATGCAGAAATAATACCTACTAGACCTAAAGGATGATATTGTTCGTATAATCGGTGTGATTCTCTTTCTGATGTCATTGTAAATCCATATAATTGTCTAGAAAGCCCAAGCGCAAAGTCACATATATCAATCATTTCCTGAACTTCACCCAATCCTTCTTGAATGGATTTTCCCATTTCCCATGAAACCAAATATCCTAGGCTTAATTTATTTTCACGAAGCTTATTACCAAATTGTCTTACAAGTTCTCCCCTTTTAGGAGCAGGAATTTTCCTGAAACTTTTAAAAGCTTTCTCTGCTTTTCCAATAACTATTTCATAATCTTGAATAGAGGTCATTTTTAATTTTCCAAGAAGACTTCCGTCAACAGGACTGAAAGAACAAATTTCATCACCTGATCCAAACCACTCAGCTCCAAAATTACAACCACCTTGAAGAGATTTTATTCTTAGATTTTCAAGTATTTGTTTAACCTCCATATTTATGAATTTTTTATTTGAGAAGTAAATGTACTTTCAAAAATAAGATCAGCATTTGATGTTTCGAAGCCTTCTCGGCGATGTTCTCTTTTTAATTCTTTTGATTTTAAATTTCTAAACTCCGGTAATGGACTTCTTTCAGCAAATTCAACATAACTGCCGGCAATTTTTTTTGTATTTCCGCTAGTGAAATTTGCTCTTACCGTATTAGCTACAGAACTACTTTGTCGAAGTAATTGATCCTTGCTAATTTTTATTATTCCGCCTGATGTATTCAGTTTTATTCCTATATCGCTCAAAAACTTGTTAAATGACTCAAGTTTATTATAAGGATTTGGAAGATCATGTACGCTTATTGTATAATGATTTAAGTAATATCTATTATATATGACCCATGCTGCATACTCACTTTCACTTAATAATAGTTCGTAATCTTTTAAGGAAGGAAGATCCCAAAGAGGTGTTTGAAAATATTTTGCAACAGCTTTATGATCATCTAAATTCAATTTATCAACTGGATCTTGAACAATAGAATCGGTATAAAACCTTATAATGTTTTGAACTTTTGGAGAAAGTTTTTCTACTTTAAGTTCACTAATAAAAATCCGAGGAAGATCTTCTGTGGGAGGAGAATACCAATAGGCATCTAATTTTTTTATATCAAAATGATAGAAATCCATACGTTTATAACCATTTGCCAAAAAAATCTTTTCAAATGACGTTATACCTAGATTTAGAACTCCCATGGTTCTAAAAGCTATGTGATCGTTAATTATTTCATTTTGGCTTGAAACAATTCCTCTTTCTATCATAGCACTTGTAATTTTTTTCACATCAGGAACTCGTTTAGCATAAATATTAAAAAGCTCATCTAAAATTCTTGTCATTACAGTATCACTAGCGAATTTCATATTAAATAAAGTATATCTTATAAAAGTAAATTACCTAAAGGAATATTCAATAATTTTTAAGAGGAATTTGATTTAAAAAATTTTACATTAGAAAAATTTTACTACCCGCAAATATTATAAAGCATACTTTTGAAATAAACTTCAGATGGATCGAATAACTTACATTATAATTTATCCATATTTATATCTAATATCACGAATGCCGTTTAATATTCTTTATATATTTTCTGATATAGCTTGTTTTTTTATTTACAGAATTATCAGGTATAGAAGAAATATTGTAAGATCAAATCTAATAACTGCTTTCCCAAGGGTTAATATATCTAAGATTAAAGAAATTGAAAAAAAATTCTACTCTCATTTTTGTGATATTTTCTTGGAAATAATCAAATCTATGGGTATGTCTAAAACAGAAATGCTAGAAAGATTTAATGTTCAAAACCTTGAAGTATTGAAATTATTTGAAAAAGAGAACCGTTCAATATTTTTACTCTGTGGTCATTATTCTTCTTGGGAATGGATGATGTCATTAGGATATCATATAAAACACAAAGGCTATGGTATTTATCGTCCAATAAGAAACCCCTATTTCGATAGGCTCATCAATAAAATAAGAAGAGTCCACAACTCTGAAATGATACCTCAAAAAAAAGCTGTAGAAATTATAAAATCAAAAGAATTGAAAAAAGAACTAGGAATTTATGGTTTTGCTAGTGACCAATCTCCAAGACCCAAAAGATCTACATATTGGATAAGTTTTTTAGGCAAAAAAGTACCAACATATACCGGTGCAGAACGTCTTTCTCGAGATTTAAATATACCTGTTGTGTACTCAAAAATTAATAGAGTAAAAAGAGGTTATTATAATGTTGAATTTAAAATTTTATCAAGAATTCCAATAAAGACAAAGCAAAATGAGATAACAAATACTTATACAAAATGGCTTGAAAAACAAATCTTTGAGGACCCTACTCAATATTTATGGACTCACAAAAGATTTAAATTTTCTCAATGAGATGATTAATTTTTGAAATAAATTTATTCGATAATTTATCGGCTTCTGACTTTGTAGTCGCTTCAGTGTATATTCTAATCACAGGCTCAGTATTAGACTTCCTTAAATGAACCCACATTTCTGGAAAATCTATTTTTAAACCATCTACTATTGAAATTCTCTCATTACTGTATTCTTTAGCTAGTTGATCTAATATGCTGCCTAAATTAACATTTTCATTAGCCGAAATTTTATTTTTACTCATAAAATAACTCGGGTAAGATGATCTTATCTCAGAAACACTTTTTTGTTTACTCGTGACTAACGACAAAAATAGTGCTGTACCAACCATTGCATCTCTTCCATAATGCAGTTTAGGATATATTACACCACCATTGCCTTCTCCTCCTATAATAGCACTAACTTTTTTCATTTCCTTCACAACATTCAATTCACCAACTGCACTCGCAAAACATGACTCGCCATATATTTTAGTAACATCAGAAAGAGCACGTGTAGAGGAAAGATTAGAAACTGTTTTACCTTTTTGCTGAGATAGTATATAATCAGCGCAAGCAACTAAAGTATATTCTTCGCTAAACAAGTTCCCCTTTTCATCTACAAATACAAGACGATCGACATCTGGATCAACAGCTATTCCAAGATCAGCATTGTTTTCTAACACAGCATCACATAGTTCTCTAAGATTTTCTGCTATTGGCTCTGGATCGTGAGCAAAATCTCCATTTGGATTACAATTAATTTTAACGACTTCAACATTTAAAGAGTCAAGAAGTTTTGGAATTGCTACGCCACCAATTGAATTTATTCCGTCTACAACTATTTTAAATTTTGAATTTTGTATTCCAATTTTGTCCACAGATTTTAATTTCAATATTTTGTTTATGTGTTTGTCAATATAATCGTCGCGAGAGGTTATTTTGCCAAGTTCATGAACATTTGCATAACTGAAATTGATATTATCAGCATATTTTAAAATTTTTATTCCATCTTGTTCATTTATGAATTCGCCCTTTGAATTAAATAGCTTTAATGCATTCCATTCCTTTTTATTATGACTAGCAGATAGCATGATACCTCCGCTAGCTTCTTCTGAATTTATTGCTATTCCTAAGGTAGGAGTTGGAGAAACACCTAAATCAACAACATTAATTCCAATTCCAACAAGAGTGTTATTAACCAATGAATGAGCCATTGAACCAGAAATCCTTGAATCTCTTCCAGTATAAATAATTAACTCACCTGATCTATTTTCTTTAATCCATTTTCCATAAGCTGAGGTAAATCGAACAATATCTAGTGGAGTGAAATTTTCACCAGGTATACCCCCTATTGTACCACGAATTCCTGAAATTGATTTTATTAAGGTCATATTATTTGAAACATTAAAACCTTGCAATTTAAATTATAATAAGCAAATCTAGCTGCTTGACAAGTTTTTATTATAATATTCAATCCAATAATGGAAAATCATTTTACCTAATTATAAATTCTTTAAAAAAGTTATTAAAAGAATTAATTTAGCGAGATGAATTTTTTAGGTCACATTTATTTGTCAGGTCCGGATACAAAATTAGCTATAGGCAATTTAGTGGCTGACCAAATAAAGGGTAGTAAAATTTCAGAATTGCCAGATAAAATAAAAAGTGGGATTGTCTTGCACAGATTAATTGATGAATTTACAGATAATCATAGTTCATACAAAAAATGTGTTCGTGAATTATTTCCAAATTACAGACATTATAGTAGAGTTATTATTGACATGTATTTTGATCACTTTTTAGCAGCTAATTGGGATAATTTTCACAAAATACCTTTAAAAATCTATTCAAAGAGTTTTTATAAAGAACTTGAAAAATCGTGTTTCTATTTCAATGATCAAGTTCAATACTTTATATGCACCTTGATTAATCAAAAATGGCTAGAAAAATATTCAAATCTTAAAGATCTTAGGATTATTTTGAAACGAATGGAAAAAAGGACAAAATTCCCTTCTAAATTAGCAGCTTCAACTTATGATTTAATTGAAAAATATACCTATTTTGAAGGTCATTTTTTCCATTTTATGGAGGATGTAATTTTTTTTACAAAAAATAAAATTAAAGACTTATGATAATTAGACTTTTAATAAAGTTCACACATTTAACTTTAAGTTTATCTTTTCTTCTTAGTGGTTGTAATAAGACTAAAGATATTAAAGCTGCTGTTGTAAGTGCTCGTAAAGAGGCTTCTGATATAGGAATATCTATATTAAATAAAGGAGGGTCTGCATTTGATGCTATGATAGCAATCGATTTAGCTCTTACTGTTTGTTTCCCAAATGCTGGGAATATTTCTGGAGGTGGATTTTTAGTCTACAGAACTGCCTCCGGTGAAGTAGGTAGTTTGGATTATCGTGAAAAGGCTCCACTAAATGCATATGAGAAAATGTATTTGGATGAAAATGGAGACGTTATTCCTGAAAAAAGTACATTGGGTGGACTGGCAGTAGGTGTTCCAGGAACGGTCGCAGGTTTGGCTGAAATTCATAGCAAATTTGGCTCTTTGCCATGGGAAGATCTTGTTAAACCCGCGATTGATCTTGCTATCAATGGGTATATAGTTACTGAAAAACAGGAACAAAGCTTTAGAAATAAAAAAGATGATTTTATCAAAATAAATGGTGAAAACACTTTTTATGCTCAGAATTTTAAAGCTGGTGATACAGTAAAAAACATAGCTTTAGCTGAAACCCTTAAACGTATCTCTAAATACGGAGCTAAAGGCTTTTATGAGGGTCCTGTAGCTGAATCATTAGTTAAAAGAGTTCGTGAAGCTGGAGGAATAATTACTAAAGAAGATTTAATTAAATATAAGCCTGTTTGGAGAAAGCCTTTAAATTTCAAATATAAAAACTTAAATATATACTCAATGGGCCCACCATCAAGTGGTGGAGTTTGTCTTGGTCAAATACTTAAAATGATTGAGCCATATAATATAGGTCAGTATTATCACAATTCTGAAAAAGCAATACAGCTTATAGTTGAAGCCGAACGTAGATCATATTCAGATAGAAGCAAGTATTTAGGAGATCCTGATTTTAGTAAAATACCTTATAATCAATTAATTAGTAATAAGTATCTAAATAATAGGATGAATTCATTTAGCTTCGATCTAGCTTCTGAATCAAAAGACATTCAAGCAGGTAAAATTCCATGGACAGAGAGTGAAGAAACTACCCATTACTCAATATTAGATCAGTCAGGAAATGCAGTCGCTGTTACAACCACTCTAAATGGGAGTTATGGATCAAAGGTATTTGTAGAAGATGGTGGATATTTTCTCAACAATGAAATGGACGATTTTAGTATTAAACCAGGATTTGCAAATATGTTTGGCTTGATTGGCAGTGAAGCAAATTCAATAAAACCAGAAAAAAGAATGTTGAGCTCTATGACACCAACAATAATATCAAAGGATAATAAACTCTATATGATTCTTGGAACTCCGGGCGGATCAACAATTATTACATCTGTGCTACAAACAATATTGAATGTTTACGAATTTGATATGGGTATTCAATCAGCAATAAATGCCCCACGCTTTCATCATCAATGGCTACCAGATAAGGTCGAATTTGAAACTGGTGTATTTGACAAGGTTTTGATGAAAAAACTACAAGACAAAGGGTATGATATAAAACAAGATTATAGAAGAGTAATTGGGCGAGTAGATGCTATTTTAATTTCAAAAAGTGGAGATATAACAACTGGAGCTGACCCACGTGGTGACGATAAAGCATCCCATTTGTATTATTAATATTTAAATCATTGTATGCCAAAAAGTAACTACATAAATATTGAAGGAGCCCGCGTTCATAATTTAAAAAATATTGATTTAAAAATTCCTAGAAATAAATTAGTAGTGATTACAGGACTTTCAGGAAGTGGAAAATCTTCGCTTGCATTTGATACAATTTATGCTGAAGGACAGAGACGCTATATGGAAACATTTTCAGCCTATGTAAGGCAGTTTTTGGGAAATATGGAACGTCCCGAAGTTGATAAAATAGATGGTCTTTCACCAGTAATTGCAATAGAACAAAAAACTACCTCCAAAAGTCCAAGATCAACAGTGGGAACAATAACAGAATTGTACGATTATCTCAGACTGTTATTTGCAAGAATTGGTGTGGCATATAGCTACAAGTCAAATCAAAAAATGGTTAGCTACTCTGATTCACAGATTCAAGAATTAATTATTGAAGAATATTCAAACAAAAAAATATCTCTTTTAGCTCCAGTAATTCAGTCTAGAAAAGGTCATTATAGAGAGTTACTGGATTCTCTTTCGAGGCAAGGATTTTCTAAAGTAAGGGTGGATCAAAAAATAATTGATTTATCACCTGGATTAAAATTAGATCGATACAAAACACATGATATAGACTTGGTAATTGATCGTTTTATAGCCAAAGATAATGGCGAATTTAAAAAACGTCTTGAAGAGTCAATTAAAACGGCAATGTATTACGGTGAAGGAACTGTATTGGTATTTGATTTAGAAAAAGAACATACACGCTATTTCAGTAAAAACCTAATGTGTCCCTCTTCAGGAATTTCTTATCCATCACCAGAACCAAATACCTTTTCATTCAACTCGCCAAAAGGAATGTGTCCTAAATGTAAAGGTTTAGGGGTTCAAAATAAAGTAAATATAAAAAAGATAATCCCAGATGATGAGCTCTCTATTGCTCAAGGCGGTCTTGCACCTTTAGGAACAAAAAAAAATAATTGGACTTATCGTCAAATTGAAACTATTGCAACTTGCTATGGTTTTAATTTGACTGATCCAATAAAAATAATTCCAAGTGAGGCGATTGAAGTTATTTTGAAGGGAAGTAAAAAGAAGTTTGAAATTCCATCTAAAAATTTAGGAATAACACGAACATATAATATTGATTTTGAGGGAATAGAGAACTATATCAAAAATATTTACATGGAATCCCCTACAGCAAGCCTAAAAAGATGGGCAGATGAGTTCATGGATAAGTTTCAATGTGAAGAATGTTTTGGATCAAGATTAAGGAAAGATGCGCTTAATTATAGAATCAATAATAAAAATATATCTGAACTTACTGAAATGGATTTAAATGATCTCTTTAATTGGATAAAATCACTTCACAAATATTTAAATGAAAATGAGAAAAAAATTGCAACAGAAGTTATAAAGGAAATATCAAATCGATTAAAGTTTTTACTTGATGTAGGTCTTAATTATCTCCAGCTTAGTAGATCATCTAAATCTCTTTCTGGCGGAGAGTCCCAAAGAATAAGACTTGCTACTCAGATTGGATCTCAATTGATGAATGTATTATATATACTTGACGAACCAAGTATTGGACTACATCAAAGAGACAATGAAAGGCTTATTGATTCGTTAATTAGGTTAAGGAATTTAGGAAATTCAGTTTTAGTAGTTGAACATGATAAAGATATGATGTTAAGTGCAGATCACCTTATTGATATGGGACCCTTAGCAGGAAAGAAAGGAGGCAATGTAATATCTCAAGGAAAACCAAAAAAAATTCTTTTAGAAAATACTTTGACAGCAAATTACCTAAATGGTAAATTACAAATTAGTGTTCCCGATTTTCGTAGAAAAGGAAACGGTAAAAAAATTAATTTAGTTGGTTGTTCAGGAAATAATTTAAAAAATATTAATATTGAATTCCCACTAGGTATTATGATTGGAATAACAGGAGTTTCAGGAAGTGGAAAGTCTTCTTTAATAAATGAAACACTGTATCCAGCAATAAGCAATTATCTGTATAAATCATTCAAAGTTCCGCTCCCCTATCAAAGTATTAGTGGCCTAGAAAATATTGATAAAATAGTTGATGTTAATCAAAGTCCAATTGGAAGAACTCCTAGAAGCAATCCTGTTACATATTGTGGAGCTTTTAGTGAAATCAGAAGTTTATTTACAAAAACTCCAGAAGCACAAATTAGAGGATATAAACCTGGAAGATTTAGCTTTAATGTAATCGGTGGCCGTTGTGAAAATTGTCAAGGCGGAGGAATGAAAATAATTGAAATGAATTTTTTACCAGATGTTCACATTGAATGTGAAAGTTGTCATGGCAAGAGATTTAATAGAGAAACTCTTGAGGTCAGATACAAAGGGAAATCCATTTCAGATGTTCTTAATATGTCAATAAATGAAGCCTGTGATTTTTTTGAACAAATTCCTAAAATATATAGAAAACTTAAAGCATTAAAAGAAGTTGGTTTAGGTTATATTAATCTGGGACAACCTTCAACAACACTTTCAGGAGGAGAGGCACAAAGAGTTAAACTTGCTTCTGAACTTTCCAAAAAAGATACGGGTAATACATTATATATTTTAGATGAGCCTACAACTGGCCTACATTTTGATGATATACGTGTTTTACTGGATATCTTAAATATTTTAGTTGATAAGGGAAATACTGTAATGATTATTGAGCATAATCTAGATGTGATCAAACAGGCAGATTATATTTTTGATATAGGACCCGAGGGTGGAAGAAATGGAGGTGAACTAATATGTAAAGGCACGCCCGAGGAGCTAATATTAAATCATACTAGTCATACTGCAAAGTTTTTGAAGAAAGAATTAGAAATGAAATATGTAACAATTTAAAATGAAAAAGAAATTCAATCCTTTCATTTGTTTCTTTATTTTTTTGCTACAATTCAAATTAATATCCCAAACAACCTACGATATTGAATGTGAACTAGATTCAAAAGAAAAAACTATAACAATTTCTCAAACAATATCATTTAAAAACACATCAAATAATAAACTAAATAAAATATATTTAAATGATTGGGCCAATTCATATGAAGGTACAGAATCTCAACTTGTAAATCATTTAGCAAACCAATTTAATCGCAGTTTTTATTTTAGTGCGAAAAATAAGCTTGGATACACTGAAATTGAAAGTATAAATAATAATCAACGTTCTTTAATGTGGTCAAGGCTTAAGGGTCAGCTTGACATAGTTGAAGTTATGCTTTACGAAACCTTGAATCCAGGAGAAATAACAAACTTTTCTATTAATTATACAGTTAAACTACCTGACGATAAATTTACTGGATATGGTGTGAATTCAAATAACAAGATATTTTTCAGAGATTTTTTTATTAGTATTAGTCCTTTAAAAAAAGATGCATGGATTTTGCAGAGTAATCTTGGTTTAAGGGACAATAGCAATTCACCTTCTAGTTATTTAATTAACTGGAAATACCCTAGCAACTACAATTTAGTTTCAAACTTAACTAATACCTCAAAAAAAAATTATGCTGTCGATCTAATCTCCAGTCAATTTGAAGCAGCCGAATTATCAAGTCCTGAATTTATATTCGATGAAAAGAATGATTTTGAAAAAATAGTTTTTAGCGACGGATTTGTTGTTGAGACTGATATTTTGCCAAAAAAAAATGGAAACGTTGAGCTAGAAAAATCTCTGCAAAAAATTTATTTATTCACAAAAAATATCTTAGGTCCACTGGAAAGAGACAGATTGCTAGTTCTAAGGAAAGACTATATAAAAAATCCTTTAGTAGGAATAAGTGAAGCATTTTCATTTTTAAAGCCATTCAGTGAAGAGTTTATTTTTGAAACAAAGTTTATTAAAGCATTTTTGGCATCATATCTGCACGAACTTTTAGATATAAACAAGAGAAAAAATCATTGGATTCCTGGGGGAATTCAAACGTATACTATGATGAAATACGTTGAAAAATTTTATTCTGAAACAAAATTTCTAGGAGCTTTAAAAGATTTTAAAATTTTAGGAATCCCCTTTTTTAAAGGGTATAGTGCTCCCAAGATAGGATTTAATGAAAGTTTTTCTTTTATATATGAGTTTGGGGAACATGCAAATAACCAGCAATCAGATACTCTAGGTAGGGAAAAGTTAACAAAATCTAATGAGCTTTATACCTCACCCTATCATGTTGGATCAGGTTTATTTTATCTTGACCAATATTTAGGAAATAAGATATTAGAAGAAAGTTTGCGTGAATTCGCATCAAGCAATGGAAAAGAGCCCTTTAAAACAATTTTAGAAAATAAATCTAATAAAAATTTAAATTGGTTTTTTAATGACTATATATCTGACAGAGAAGCATTTGATCTTCATATTAAAAATACTCTAAAAAATAAAACAACAACATCGATTACTATTAGCGAGAAGAACGGTAGAAAATTGCCGTTCAAATTAGATTTTATTAAAAAAGATAGCATTGTAAAAGAACAGTGGTATTTTCATTCAGGAAAGGATTCAACATATAAATTGAAAAGAGGAAAATACGATTATGTAGCTATAAATTCTAATCGATACTTACCTGAAAAAAACAGACATAATAATTGGAAATACTTAAAACCATCTCATGGTATTAAACCGCTAAAATTAACATTTTATGGTGACAGTGAGAACCTAAAGCGCAATCAACTATTTTATCACCCAATATCTGATTTCAATGTATATGATGGATTTACCGCAGGGATGAGAATTTACAATACAAGGGTGAAAAATCAGCCCTTCGAACTTGATGTTCATCCGCAATACTCATTTAAGGAAAATGATTATGTTGGTTTCTTCAGAACACGATACAGGTTTATCAACCATAAAAGTAAAAATTATCTAAATCAGGCTTTTATAACCGGTAAAAGTTATCATTACAACACAAATTTGAGATATACCTCAATACAACCCTCTTTTTCAATGTATTTCAGACCTTTAGATTTGAGATCCAATAAACGACAACAATTAAATGTTTCATGGTATAATGTTTTCAGAGAAAGAGATCCTGAAATTGAAGTGAATCCAGATTACAGTGTTCTAAGCTTTCTTCATCGTTACAACAACTCAGATGCAGTGAATGTTTTTTCAACAACATCAAATCTTGAAATATCTGGTAAATTTGGCAAAATTCATTTTACAAGTCAATACAGAAAATTATTCCCTAGTGGTCGCCAATTTTCAGTTCGTTTTTTCGCTGGAAAATTTATTTGGCATAATACACTTGAAACTCAATTTTTTGATTTTAATCTTAACCGTTCGCCTGATTATCTATTTCGATACGATTATTTAGGCAGATCTGATGAAACTGGTATTTGGAGTCAACAATTTGTACCTGCAGAAGGTGGATTTAAATCGTTTTTTGATGAGTCCTCATCGAATAATTATATGCTATCGATTAATGCCTCAATAGGAATCTGGAAATGGATAGAGCTTTATGGCGATATAGGAACTCTAAAAAATCAAGGAAGAAATTCGGTAAGTTATTTTGATTCAGGAATTAAATTAAATCTTGTCCAAGATTATTTTGAACTGTTTTTCCCTCTATATTCCTCAAATGGTTTTGAACCATCACAGGACTTTTACTCCACCAAAATTAGATTTCTTTTTTATCCTAGGTTAAGCACGTTAAGTAGTCTTTTCACTCGAAAATGGTTTTAATAATTTAAACTTAAATACTTTTAATTTAACTGTAAGGTGATTTAAGGCCACCTTTTTTGTATTTTGCAATAGCTTATGAATATTGAAAATAAAGGAGAGGAACATAAGATTTCATATGATGATTTTAAAGGCCAAGTTATTAGTGATTATAAGATTGCTGTAACAAGTAGAGAGTGTAGTGTTCTTGGAAGAAGAGAGGTTTTTTCTGGAAAAGGAAAATTTGGAATTTTTGGAGATGGGAAGGAATTACCTCAATTAGCCTTAAACCATTTTTTTAAAAAAGGTGATTATAGAGCAGGATATTATAGAGATCAGACACTCCTTATGGCACAAGGGCTCCTAAGTGTTTCAAATATTTTTGCATCCTTGTATGCTGACTTAGATATTAAAAGAGAACCTATGTCTGGTGGAAGACAAATGGGCGGTCACTTCATGACAGCTAATAAAAATGAAAATAATGAATGGTTAAATTTATTAAAAACCAAAAATCATAGTGGCGATATTTCTCCCACAGGATCACAAATGCCAAGATTATTGGGTCTTGCGCAAGCATCAAAAATTTATAGAAATCTTAATATAAAAAACAGTGAAAATTTTTCTGACAACGGAAACGAAATTGCATGGGGAACAATTGGTAATGCTAGTACCAGTGAGGGTATGTTTTTTGAAGCTATAAATGCTGCAGGTGTTCTTCAGGTTCCGATGGTAATAAGTGTTTGGGATGATGGTTACGGGATCTCAGTTTCAAATAAAGACCAAACAACAAAACAAAGCATCTCTGAGGCTCTAAAAGGTTTTCAAAAGACTGATAGTGAAGATGGTTTTGAAATATTGTCAGTAAATGGATGGGATTATTTAAGCTTAATTGAGACGTACGATTTCGCTTCAAAAATTGCAAGGTCTGAACATGTTCCGGTTTTAATTCATGTCAAAGAGTTAACTCAGCCATTAGGACACTCATCCTCTGGATCACATGAAAGATATAAATCTAAATCACGCCTTGAATGGGAAAAAGAGTATGACTGTAACTTTAAAATGAGAGAATGGATAATAAATGAAGGTTTAGCCACTGAATTAGAATTAGAGGACATAGAAAAGCAAATTGTAAGTGATGTTCGAAAGATAAGGCGTGAAGCGTGGAATAACTATCAATCTCCTATTATTAGAGAAAAAGAAAACTTGATAAAATTTGAATCAACTCTTAAAAAGATCACCCATAATGACCCTCAAATACATTTAATTTTTTCTCATTTAGAAAAAGTAGAAGAAATTGGATATAAGGATCTCATTTCTGCAGGTAGAAAAATTAATCTACTTCTTGCGAGGTATGATTACAGTGGTTTTGAAAATTATATAAAATGGTTTAAGGATTTATATGCATTTGTGTCAAATAAAATTTCGTCTAATTTATATAGTCTCTCTGCAAAAGATTTGGAAAAGATTAACAATATTCAACCAACTTTTAAAAAAGAGTCAATAATGGTTGATGGTAGAATAATTATAAGAGATAATTTTGATGCGCTATTTAAAAAATATGACAATCTTATAATTTTCGGAGAGGATGTTGGCAAAATTGGCGATGTTAATCAGGGCATGGAGGGTATGCAGAAAAAATATGGCAAATTCAGAGTTTCAGATACAGGAATTAGAGAGGCAACAATTATTGGTCAAGGTATAGGACTGGCTTACCGTGGACTTCGCCCTATAGCAGAGATACAATATTTAGATTATATTCTTTATTGTTTACAAATCTTAAGTGATGATTTAGCTACAATGAGCTATAGAACTGTAGGACAGCAATTTGCGCCTCTAATAATTAGAACAAGAGGTCATCGTTTAGAAGGGATTTGGCATTCAGGATCTCAAATGGGTGGACTAATTAATTTGCTTAAAGGTATTTATATTTTGACTCCTCGTAATATGACTCAAGCTGCTGGTTTTTATAATATGCTAATGAAAATAGAACAACCTGCTTTAGTCATTGAATCTCTAAATGGATATCGAGTTAAAGAGAAAATGCCATTAAACCTAGGAGAATTTACGGTTCCAATAGGAAAGATAGAAACTATTTTAGATGGAAAAGATATTACCGTAATATCTTACGGCTCTACTTTAAGAATTGTTGAGAATACAGCTAAACGATTACTACAGGAAGGAATATCGATTGAAGTAATTGATTTGCAATGCTTGATACCGTTTGATATTAAAAATGAAATTAAGGAAAGTATAAGAAAAACAAATCGTTTATTAATTATCGATGAAGATGTGCCGGGGGGAGCTTCAGCTTACATACTTCATGAATTAGTTAATAAACAAAATATATTTAATTTACTTGACTCCGCTCCCAAATTATTGACAGCAAAGGCACATAGACCTGCCTACGGAGGTGATGGTGATTATTTTTCAAAACCTTCAGAGGATGATATTTTTGATGCAGCCTACGAAATTATGAACGAATGTGATCCTAATAAATACCCTCTCATCTCTTATAAATAAATATTAGTTTTTAATAGAAAAAAGTTTTAATACCAATTCTTCAAGAATTGTATCATTTCTTTTATTGTAGCCCTCAATACCCTTTGATTTTAAATCAGCTTTCATAATATATTCAAGTGCTTGAGAAATTTGTTTTACAGAGAATCTTTCAGAAGCTTTTTTATATTCTCCAAGAAAATATGGGTTTATACCAACTTTACCTAAGTCGTTTCCAAGGGTTTTCAAAAGAATTAATTTATGAAAATAAGTATGTAATCCCCCCAGAATAAGCATAATTGGGTTTTCCTTCGAATTACTACTCAAGAATTTGGCAATTTGAAATGCCTTTGAAAAATATCCTAACCCAATCGCACTCTGTAATTCGAAAGTATTAAAATCTTTACTAATCCCTACATACTTTTCAATATGTTCTTGATTTATTGTTTCTCCCTCAGAAACTATAATTTTTAATTTTTTTAATTCAGAATCTAGACGACTTAAGTTATTTCCAATATTCGATACAAGTAACTCAATTGCAATAGGAGAAATTTCTATTTTAATATTATAAGCACGATCTCGTATCCAATTTAGCAACTGATTATCATTTATATTTCTAAAATTTCCAAACTCCCCATAAATTTTGACATTCTTGTATAGCTTTTTCCTTTTATCAAATTCTTTGTTTTTGTAACAAAAAACTATTATCGAATGCTTCGAAGGCAGGGATACGTATTTTGACAAATAATCATATTCTGAAGTACGCATATTTTGAGCTTCTTTTACAATTATGAGATTATATTTTGACAACATTGGAAAACGCCTCGCAGATTCAATGATTTCAGATGCGCTTGTATCTTGACCATAAAATTTTGTGAAATCAAAGTCCTTTGAAGATTCTTGAACAATTTTATTTATAAGAGTAGATGAAATAGAATCTATGAAATAAGTTTCTTTTCCTGATAATAGATAAAAGGGTGAATAGTTCTCCTTTTTAATATTTGAGAGTATTTTGATATAATCTTGCATCTGAAAATTTTATTGCAACTTTATGCTATGGAAAAATTAAACTTCCCAAAATATAATTTACAAATTAAAAGTATAGAAAATAAAGACTATATTTTTGAACCTATAAGAAAAAAATGGCTTTTGTGTACTCCTGAAGAATGGGTTAGGGTCAATTGTATCAATTATATTGTTCACACGAAAAGGTACCCACCTTCTTTAATAGGAGTCGAACATCAGATAGATGTATATGGATTAAAAAAGAGGTTTGATATATTAATTTACAATACTAATATTTCACCGTTTATTTTAATAGAGTGTAAATCACCATCAGTAAGAATTAATCAAAAAACATTTGATCAAATCATTCAATACAACCTTAAACTCAAATGTCCGTATCTTATGATTACAAACGGACTAAATCATTATGTTTGCAATGTTAATCAAAATGAAAAAAAAGTTGAGTTCGTAGATTCTATTCCATTTTATTCAAAAGAAAAATGAAACGAGTTGCAGTTGTTCTTCTAAATTTTAATGGCTTAGAATTATTAAAAAAATTTTTAAAAGTAACCATTTTACATAGTCCAGAAGCAGATATTGTTTTAATTGATAATTGTTCATGTGATAATTCAGTATCCTGGTTTAAATCAAATTATCCAAATTTACTTTGTATTCAGTTAGACAAAAATTATGGCTATGCAGGTGGATATAATAAAGGACTAAAACACGTCAAGAATAAATATTATGCCCTTTTAAATACTGATTTAATTGTTACAAAAAATTGGCTTAATCCACTTATAAGAAAATTAGAGGCTAGGAGTGATATAGCGGTTGTTCAACCTCACATCTTGGATTTCAACAAAAAAAAATATTTTGAATATGCTGGAGCTGCTGGCGGTTTTATTGATAAATATGGTTTTCCTTATTGTAGAGGAAGAGTTTTTAGAACAGTTGAGGCTGATAAAGGTCAATATAATTTACCTAAAGAAATTTTTTGGGCTAGTGGCGCTTGTTTTGTAATAAAAAGTAAAATTTTTTGGAAGCTGAATGGATTTGATACCGATTTTTTTGCGCATCAAGAGGAAATCGACCTTTGTTGGAGAATTTTTAATCAGAATTACAAAATATGTGCACTAAGTGAATCTAAAGTTTTTCATATAGGCGGTGCTACTCTACCAAAATCTCCTAACAAAACATATTTAAACCACAGAAATTCACTTTTCATGTTGATTAAAAATCTTCCCAATAAAAATAAATTTAATATTTTACTTACACGGTTATTTATAGACTTCATTATTGCTATTTATTATCTATTTTCATTAAAACTATTGAATATAGTCTCGATATTTCGTGCGCATATAGCATTTTATGCTTGTTTTAGAAGATTTGCTGCTAAAGAGGTTAAAGTGAATAAAAAATCAGATTATTTTAAATATAAGAGCATTTTGTATGCATATTTTGTGAGAGGACATAGATATTTCAGAGATTTAAAGCACAAAAATTAAATAAATTCGTTTAATTTGTAAAAATTAAAATATTTAAACAAATTTATTATGAAAAGAGCTATAACTTTAGTGATGTCTGGGCTTTTACTTGCATCGTGTGTATCGCAAAAAAAATTCACAGAATTAGAAGAATTACAACAAAATACAAAAGATCTATTGGATTCTACTACAGTAAAATTAAATGCTACAAGCGAAGAAAAAGAGGCTGCATTGGCACAACTTGCTACTCTTAGCGAGCAAAATAAGTTTTTAAAAGAAAATAACCAAGATTTAATTGATAATATTGGAAATCTTACAACTCTTTCTACAAAAGGTGCAGAAAATCTTGAGATGTCTCTAGAAAGTATGAAAGAGAAAGATGTCAGAATCCAAAGAATGCAAGACGCTGTTACAAAAAAAGATTCCGTTACCTTAGCACTAGTTACAAGTCTTAAGGGTGTACTTGGTAATCTTAGTGACGATGATATCGAGATAAATGTCGAAAAAGGTGTTGTCTATGTTTCAATTTCAGATAAACTGTTATTTAGAAGTGGTAGTTATACTGTAACTTCTAGAGCAAAAGAAGTTTTAGGAAAGGTTGCTAAGGTTGTAAACGAAAAACCTGATATAGAATTTATGGTTGAAGGACACACTGATAACGTTCCTATTAAGATTGATGGAATTCAAGACAACTGGGAGCTTTCAGTTAAGCGTGCCACAGCCGTAGTAAGAATCTTAGAAAAAGATTTTGGAGTTGCACCATCTAGAATGACTGCTGCTGGTCGTAGTTATTACTTACCGATTGCAGATAACGATACTGCATCTAATCGTGCAAAAAACAGAAGAACTAGAATTGTAGTCCTACCAAAATTAGATCAATTTTATGATCTTATAGACCAGGGCATGCAGTCTGCACAGTAGTTAAGTTTACTTCATAAAAATTTGAAAGAGCTACTCTTATGAAGTAGCTCTTTTTATTTTTTAAAATAAATTTTAATTAGGAAATTCTAATCTCATTATCCTCTAAACGTTCATGAAAATAGAGAATAACATAAGTGCTTTAAAAAAAAGCATCCCTGAATATGTTGATATTGTTGCTGTATCAAAAACTAAACCCATTAAAGACTTGAAAAAAGCTTATCACGCCGGGCAGAGAATATTTGGCGAAAATAAAGTTCAAGAAATGGTATTGAAATTTGATAAATTACCAAAAGATATAGAGTGGCACATGATTGGACATGTACAAACAAATAAAGTAAAATATATGGCTTCTTTTGTTAATACTATCCACTCAGTCGATAGCCATAAACTATTAAAGGAAATTCAAAAACAGGCGTTTAAAAACAATCGAAAAATAAAATGTCTTATACAGGTTAGAATTGCTAATGAAGATACCAAATTTGGTATAGAGCCTTCAGAGTTAAATGATTTTTTAAACTTTTCCAAAATACTACCAAATATTAAAATCACAGGACTAATGGGAATGGCGAGCTTTACGGACAACAAAAATCAGATTAGAAATGAATTTAGAATACTTTCAAAACTTTATAATGATTTTAATGATCTTAAAGTATTATCAATGGGTATGAGTGGCGACTATCAGATAGGAATTGAGGAGGGCTCAACAATGATAAGGATTGGAAGTAAAATTTTTGGAGAGAGAAATTTTTAGAATGTATGCCATTATAGATATTGAAACAACTGGCGGTGATTATGATGAGGAAGGAATTACAGAAATTGCAATATATCAATATGATGGTTGTAAAATTACAGACCAATTTTGTAGTTTGGTAAATCCTAAAAAACAGATTCAACCATTTGTAAAAAAGCTTACTGGAATAAATGAAAAGATGCTCAAAAACGCACCTGCCTTTTTTGAAGTTGCCAAACGAATTATTGAAATCACAAACAATTGTATAATAATTGCCCACAATGCCGCTTTTGACTATAGAGTATTAAAGACAGAATTTAAAAGACTTGGTTACGCCTATGAAAGGAAAACAATTTGTACAATAACTTTATCAAAGAAACTACTACCTGATCAAAAAGTATTTAGTTTAGGTAAACTAGCTAGTAATCTTGGCATCCCTTTTTCAGACAGACATAGAGCCTTTGGAGATGCCCAAGTAACCCTAAAGCTCTTCGAATTGCTCGTTGAAAAAGACATAGGTAAAAATATAATTAGAGAACACACAAAGGTTTTAAAGAATAATAAAACTCCAAAAAGATATTTAAAAATTATTGACAAATTACCCACTAAAATGGGGATATATTATATTCTTGATGCAGATAATGAAATTATATATATCGGGAAAAGTAAAAATATAAAACAATCTGTAATTCGAGATCTAACCTCATCAAATAAAAAATCATTAATTATTCAAAATAAAATATCAAAAGTCTCGTTTTCTATAACTGGCGGAGAACTAACTACGCATCTGAAGCAGCAAAATGAAATAAAAATTAATCGTCCTGCATTAAATAGTTCTGCTAAATACAGAATTTATCCTATTGGAATTAGAATTGACAACACAAAAACTTACCATAATATAATTCTAGAGCAAGTCAAAAATAATTTCAAATATATAGCCGTCTATAAAAATAAAAATTTAGCAAAAAAGGCGATTTTAATTTTGGCATCGGAATTTGGAATACAACTGAAGCATTCTAATTTCAGTACATTGAAAAATAAAAATTCAAATATTATAACTCCCAATTTCAACAAGATAATTCAGGAAAATGAAAGTTCTAAACAGCATAATAAAAAAATAATGGAATTATGTGAATCATTATCATATCCTTTTTCCGATTTCCTTTTAACTGAAAATGGCAGAAAGTACGGAGAATTCACTTTTATTTTAGTAAAAAATTATCAATTTAAAGGTTACGGATATTTTGAATTAAACCATCAAATCAAATCAATGTCACAGATAGTTTCACGTCTTGTTTCAATGGAAGAAAATAATGATGCCAAAAAATTAATTTGTAGTTTCTTAATAAGAAAGAAATATTTAAAGTTGATAAATTTATAAGTATTCACAAAATATCATAGATTAGAAGTAGAAGTTTCTTTAACTTATAATTATGAAAAGATTGCAACATTCTCTTCACACAATAATATATGAAGCTGATACACCTGCAGGAAGACTTTTTGATGTTTTACTATTGATTACTATATTATTAAGTGTTTTTTTTGTTTCACTAGAGAGTATTGAATCAATAAGTGATGTTTATAGTGAATACTTAAATACAGCTGAATGGATTGTTACAATTTTGTTTACGATTGAATATTTACTGCGGATAATCTGTGTCCGTAGACCCTTTAGTTATATTTTCAGTTTTTATGGGATGATTGACTTTGTTTCAATTGTGCCAAAATACCTCTCTTTGATTATAATTGGCACAAACAGTTTAGTAGCTTTAAAAGCACTTCGTCTATTAAGAGTATTTAGAATACTTAAACTTGCTCCATATGTAGGCGAGTCTAATGCTTTATTAAAAGCTTTAAGAGCAAGTGGAAGGAAAATATTTGTATTTCTTTTTAGTGTGGTCATTTTGTGCGTTATTTTTGGCAGTTTTATGTATCTTGTTGAAAGTGAAAAAAGTGGCTTTACTAGCATACCAAGTAGTATTTACTGGTGTATAGTAACTTTAACAACTGTTGGTTACGGAGATATTGCACCCATAACTCCATTTGGGCAATTTTTAGCGTCAATTATAATGGTTTTAGGTTATGGTATAATTGCTGTTCCAACTGGAATTGTTACAGCTGAAATGACAAAAAGCAAAAATATAGATTTAAATACCCAGTCTTGCCCATATTGTATGAATTCTGATCATAAAGAGGATGCAATTTATTGCCATGAGTGTGGTAAAATACTTAATGATGAAAAATAATACTTTAATTTATGTTGCTGGACCAACAAGTGTTGGTAAAACTAAATTTAGTATTGAACTTGCAAAAAAATTTAAAACAGAAATACTTTCATGTGACTCGAGACAATTTTACAATGAAATACCCATTGGCACCGGCGTGCCAAGTAAAGAAGAATTATCAGAGATTAGGCACCATTTCATTCAGCACAAATCTATTAAAGATACTTATACTGTAGGAGACTTTGAAAAAGAAATTATTTATAGAATGGATAAGCTTTTTAAAAATTATAAAACACTTATAATGGTTGGAGGATCAGGCATGTATGCAGATGCAGTTATGTTTGGATTAGATAAATTCCCAGAAGTTTCAAAAGAAATTAGAAATCAAATAAACCATTTTTATGAAGCTCATGGTCTAAAATCGTTGCAAAACTTACTTTTTCAAAAGGATCCAAAATATTACAATGTAGTAGATAAAAATAATCCTATTCGACTCATAAGAGCACTAGAAGTTTCTATTAGCTCTGGTCGACCTTATTCATCCTTTTTAGGAAAGTCAACTAAAAAACGTGATTTTATTTCAAAAATGATTATTCTTGAATGTCCAAGGGAAAAACTTTATCGTAAAATTAATAAAAGGGTCGATTTAATGCTTGATAGAGGACTTAAAGAAGAAGCGTTTAAATTAATCAAATATAAAAGCTTAACACCTTTAAAAACTATTGGATATAAGGAACTTTTCAAATTTTTTGAGGGAAAACTTTCTTCAGATACTGCTATCAGTGAAATAAAAAAAAATACTAGAAGATTTGCAAAAAAGCAAATTACATGGTTCAAAAAATACGATAATGCACTTAAGTTTTCATCTACTAAATCTATTATAGAAGTTTACGATATGTTAAATTTTTCTAAGTAATTTTTTATATTACTTTGAACTCTTTCTAATATATTGTTGGAAGAATACTTTACAAAAGGCTTCCCCATAATACTTTCAAATAGTTCAATATATCTTTTAGTAACAGATAATACAAAGGGATCGCCCATTTTAGGTAATTTTTGCCCAGGAAGTCCTTGAAAGTTATTCCCAATAAGCCATTCTCTTACAAATTCTTTTGAAAGTTGTCTCTGACTCTCACCTTTATTTTGTCTTTCGGAATAACCATCCTCATAAAAATATCGAGATGAATCAGGTGTGTGTATTTCGTCAATTAAAACAATTTCACCTTCTGTAGTTTTACCGAATTCATACTTTGTATCAACAAGTATCAATCCTTGTCTCTTTGCAATAGCTGTTCCACGCTCAAATAGTTTTTCAGTATATTTTTCAAGAGTTTCATAATCAGATATACTTACAATACCACGACTAATTATTTCTTCTCTCGAAATATCTTGATCGTGATAACCTTTATCAGCCTTTGTTGAAGGTGTTATAATAGGTCTATCAAACTTGTCATTTTCTTTCATACCATTAGGAAGTTTGACACCACAGATTTCTCTTTGCCCAGATTTATATACTCTTGCTACGTGGCCTGTTAAATATCCTCTTATCACCATTTCAATTTTAAATGGTTTACAAATTTTACCAACTGAAACGTTTGGATCAGGAGTTGCCAAAAGCCAATTTGGCACAATATCTTCAGTCAAAGAGAGCATATTACTAGCTATCTGGTTTAATATTTGACCCTTGTATGGTATTCCCTTGGGCAAAACTACATCAAATGCGGATATTCTGTCTGTTACAACAATGATTAACAGATTATTTTTTAATTTGTAAACATCACGAACTTTCCCAGTATACTTATTATTTAGTCCCTCTATTTTGAAATCTGTATTTACTAATACATTAGACATTTTTAGTTGTTGTGTTCAATTGTTTTGTATGCCTCAATTATTTTTTTGACCAATAAATGTCTTATCACATCTTTATCGTCAAGCCTTATGATTCCTATACCATTTGAATTTTTAAGAATTAAAAGGGCTTCTTTTAGTCCTGACACCATGGTTCTTGGAAGGTCAATTTGCTCTGGATCGCCAGTAATCATAAATTTAGAATTTTTACCCATTCTAGTTAAAAACATTTTCATTTGTGAATGTGTTGAGTTTTGTGCTTCGTCAAGAATTACAAAAGCATTATCTAGGGTTCTTCCTCTCATGAATGCTAATGGAGCTATTTGAATAGTCCCTTTTACTAAATAATTTTGCAATGTTTCATTAGGTATCATATCTCTTAATGCATCATATAATGGCTGCATGTAAGGATCAAGTTTTTCATTCAAGTCACCAGGAAGAAAACCTAAATTTTCTCCTGCTTCAACAGCAGGTCGAGTTAAAATTATTCTTTTGACTTGTTTTTCCTTTAAAGCTCTTACCGCTAAAGCAACTCCTGTGTAAGTTTTTCCAGTTCCAGCAGGACCAATTGCAAAAACCATATCGTTTTCGTTCATTGATTCTACTAGTCTTTTTTGATTAAATGTCTTGGCTTTAATGATTTTTCCCCCTACTCCGTGTAAAATATTAGCTTCGGTACCACCATTCAAAATTATTTTTTCTTTTTTGTCAGCAAAAATAATTCTTTCAATTATCTCATCATTTAACACGTTATACTTACCATAATGAGAAATAAGCATATCTGTTTTAATCGAAAATTCTTGTAGAATATTTTCCTCGCCGTATGCTTTAATCGTATTACCTCTGGCAACTATCTTGATCTTAGGGAAATATTTACCTATTTTATCAATATTTGAGTTCTGATTACCAAAAAATTCTTGAACACTTACTCCAGATAAATCAATTTTAATTTCATTCAAAGGCTACAAATTTAAAATGGTTTATTTTTATTTTTAGTTAATTTGTATTCTATAAAATTAGATAATTTTAACATAATTAATAATTATAACCTCACTTTATGCCAATTGTAACATTAACTACAGATTTTGGACATAAAGATTTCTCCGTTTCGGTTATAAAAGGTGCCTTGATTCAACAGATTTCTAATGTAACAATCATAGACATATCCCACGAAATCAGTCCTTATAATCCCTCCGAAACTGCATATATTCTAAAAAATGCATTTCGCTCATTTCCAAATGGAAGCATTCACATTATTGGTGTAGAATCCGAATGGACGCCCGAAAATTCTCATATAGTTATGGAATTCGAAGAACATTATTTTATATCGTCTGATAATGGTGTTTTATCTTTGATAAAAGAAGACCTTAATGCAAGTAAAATTGTCGAAATAAACATCCATAAAAAGGTAATCTCTACATTTCCTGTGTTAGATGTTTTTATAAATGTTGCAGCTCACATTTCTAGAAAAGGAAAACTTGAGGTGATTGGTAAATCAATTACAGATATCAAAGAATTAACAAATATTAAACCAGTAATTAATAAAGATAAGAACCAAATTTTAGGTAGTGTTATTTATATTGATAATTATGGCAACTTAGTGACTAGTATAAAAGAATCTCTTTTTTATGAAGTTGGTAAATCCAGAAGTTTTACAATTTTTGCAAGAAGTATAAAATTTAAAAATATATATAAAAGTTACAGTCAGGCAATTGATTTCAACTTGCCAAAAGGGAAAAGGGAAGAAGATGGAAAAAAAATCGCATTATTTAACACTGCTGGTCATCTTGAATTAGCTGTTTATAAAAGTAATCCATTAACTGTAGGTGGCGCTGGATCACTTTTTGGATTGGGTTATCGTGATCCTGTAACCGTTCAATTTGATTAATATGTGGAGCATAGCAAAGAAAGAATTTAATTTTTATTTTAAAAGCTTAACGGGCTATTTGGTTAT
>CENP01088387.1_pt1 | contig 38569 bp, 30 predicted proteins | sample 361281 | NCBI WGS metagenome assembly CENP01 (sample SAMEA2591122, study PRJEB7988) | marine metagenome | biome: marine biome (ENVO:00000447); feature: deep chlorophyll maximum layer (ENVO:xxxxxxxx); material: saline water (ENVO:00002010), including plankton (ENVO:xxxxxxxx) | depth 70 m
GCAAAGTCGTCAAAACTCAATGGTCTTAGTGCATGGTCTACATCGTTTTCTTCCTTTGAAAATTGATTTTTAGTAGGATCTAAGTGCTCATTCATTATTTCAAAGATAGGGAATTCGCTTACTCTAGTAAAAAAAATATTCTGGAGAGACTGATTTCATTTTATTGAATAAAAAAACCCATCTTTTTAATTAGATGGGTTTTCAATTTATATGAAATAAATTTAGTGTTGAAGTTCCTCTTCTCCTTTCTCAAGAGGAATGTGTTGAGGGATAAAATCCTGATTATATCCTGGTTTTGAATAGTCATAAGCCCATCGGTGGACATGAGGAATTTCTCCCTCCCAATTTCCATGAAAATGTTCAATTGGGGCAGTCCATTCTAATGTATTAGATCGCCAAGGGTTTTGAACGGTTTCTTTTCCGTAAAACATGCTGTGAATAAAGTTATATAAAAACACTAATTGAGCCGCTCCAGCAACTAAAGCAAAAACTGTTATTAATACATTTATATTTGCTAAATCATCAAAATATGGAAAAGCTGTATTAGTATAATAACGTCTTGGTAAACCAGCCATTCCAATAAAGTGCATTGGGAAAAATACTCCATAAGCACAGACAGCTGTAACCCAGAAATGAATATATCCTAAATTCTTATTCATCATCCGTTTAAACATTTTTGGAAACCAATGGTAAACTCCAGCAAATAGACCATAAAGAGCAGAGATTCCCATAACCAAATGGAAGTGAGCAACTACAAAATAAGTGTCATGAACATTAATATCTAATGTGCTATCACCTAAAATAATACCAGTCAAACCCCCTGTGATAAATGTAGATACTAAACCAATAGAAAATAACATTGCAGGATTTAACTGTAAATTTCCCTTCCATAGAGTAGTAATATAATTAAATGCTTTTACTGCAGATGGTATGGCAATCAATAAGGTCGTAAAAGTAAATACTGAACCTAAAAAAGGATTCATCCCTGAGATAAACATATGATGCCCCCAAACAATTGTTGACAAGAAAGCAATTGCTAAAATAGAAGCTACCATAGCTCGATAACCAAATATCGGTTTACGTGCGTGTGTAGCAATTATTTCAGAGGTAATTCCTAAAGCAGGGAGAAGAACAATATACACCTCAGGGTGACCTAAGAACCAAAATAAATGTTCGTATAACACAGGGGAGCCTCCTTGGTAATGCAATACCTCTCCTTGAATAAAAATATCTGATAAGAAAAAAGAAGTACCAAAACTTCTATCCATAATCAACAATAAAGCTGCAGAAAGTAATACAGGAAAAGACACTACTCCAATGATTGCTGTGACAAAGAATGCCCAAATGGTAAGAGGTAAACGTGTCATACTCATTCCTTTTGTCCTAAGGTTAATTACAGTCACAATATAATTTAGCGAGCCTAAAAGTGAAGAGGCAATAAATATTGCCATTGATACTAGCCACAGAGTCATCCCTGTTCCAGAACCAGGTTGAGCCTGTGGTAGAGCAGAAAGAGGTGGATAAACTGTCCAGCCCGCTGCTGCAGGACCTGCTTCTACAAAAAGAGACATCACCATTATCACACTGGAAAGAAAGAATAACCAGAAAGAAATCATATTGAGTAATCCGGAGGCCATATCACGTGCTCCAATTTGAAGGGGAATAAGAAGATTACTAAAAGTTCCACTTAAACCAGCGGTTAGAACAAAAAATACCATGATAGTTCCATGAATGGTAACTAAGGCTAAATATACATTAGGATCCATTACACCATCTGGCGCCCATTTTCCCAATAATACTTCAAAAACACCAAATGGCTGTTCTGGCCATGCTAATTGTAAACGGAATAAAAGAGACATCGCTATCCCAATAATTCCCATAAATAATCCCGTAATCAAATACTGTTTTGAAATCATTTTGTGATCTTGACTAAAGATATATTTAGTTACAAATGTCTCTTTATGATGATGTCCGTGATCCTCTTCTGTGTGTGCTATTACTGTTGACATATCTATTTAATTTTAATTAATTCTGTTATTGAATTACCTCTGCAAAGGTTTGTTGTTCTGAAATCCATTTTGAATAGTCTTCTTGTGATTCAACAATTATTTTCATTTGCATATTGTAATGCGAAGCACCACAAACTTTATTGCAAAGTAAAAGAAAATCAAATTCATAAGGATCTAAAGCAACGTCTCCACTTGCTACAAGCTCCTTACTCTTTTCAATTCTGATTTTATTAATTTTTTTAACCTTAGAAACGATATCCGGATCTCGCCGCATTTCTTCTGTAGTTATATTAGGGGTGAAAGCAAATTCAGTTATCATTCCTGGTACGCAGTTCATCTGTGCTCTAAAAAAGGGCATATATGCTGAATGTAATACATCTTGTGAACGCATCTTAAATATTATTTCTCTCCCAACAGGTAAATGTAATTCTTGAACAACTATATCGTCAAAACCATTGGGATCTGTCGCATCAATTCCAACTAAATTTTTCCCATCAAAGTCTTCAAGGAAACGAACATTCGCATCTCCAAGTACGCCATCATCTCCTGAATATCGGGCTTTCCAATTAAATTGTTGGGCATATAATTCAACTACTAGTGCTTCATCATTTTCTTCAACAGTCATAATGTCTGTCCAGGTATATAGCCCGTAAAGAATTAGACCTGCTAGAACAAAAACTGGAATAATGGTCCATATCATTTCTAGTTTTTCATTATCAGAAAAGAAAAGAGCTTTTTTGTTTTTTTCACCTCGGTACTTATATGAAAAGTAAAACAATAAAGCTTGAGTAATAGTTTGAACAAAGAATATAATTGCAAAAGTAATCCACATCAAATTATCGTAATCATATCCATGCTCAGAAGCAGCCTTTGGAAGTAAAACATCTCCATATGCCCAAAAAGAGAAAAATGTAATTCCATAAATAAAAAGCAAAAAGGCGAACATTAGTTTACCGTTCCAATCATTATCATTATCATTAGCTACCTGAGTGTAAACTTTCTTCCCTTGGGAAAGCTCAAAAATTTTCGTCACTTGCCATATAGCAATCGCTATTAAAATTAGGACAGAAAATATCAAAACTATATTCATTTATTTTTTTCTATTAAATATATTAGTAATGAAAACGTTTACTCTCTCCCAGGAAAGGATCTCCTTTCGCCAGCAGGGGCGCTTTGGTTAATTCTTTAAATACAATGAAGATGAATAATCCAAAAAAGAATAAAAATCCTCCTATTTCAGCTGCTCCTATATACCATTGATCCCCAACAGCAGATGGCATAATCATATTAAAAACATCCATGTAGTGCCCAAGTAAAATTACTATCCCAGCCATCACAATAAAGTAATTGATACGCTTATAATCACTATTCATTAATATTAATAGTGGAAATATAAAATTCATTACCAGCATCCCAAAAAATGGCAAATTATAATCCTCTATTCTTGTTATAAAATATGTTACTTCTTCTGGAATATTAGAATACCAAATTAACATAAACTGTGAAAACCAAAGATATGTCCAGAAAATGCTTACTCCAAACATAAACTTTCCTAGATCATGAATATGGGAATCATTGACAAATTCTAGATAGCCTTTGGATTTTAAATAAATAGCAATTAAGGCGATGGTAGTAATACCAGAAACAAACATACTTGCGAAAACATACCAACCAAATAATGTACTAAACCAGTGAGGGTCAATGGACATGATCCAATCCCAAGACATAACAGACTCTGTTACAATATAGAATACAAGAAAAGCTGCTGAGATTCTAAAATTCTTTTTATGATTTGAATTATCTGTAGCTTCATCTTGAGCCAATGAAAATTTTCTAGAATAAAATCGATAAAGTGTCCACCCTGATAAAAAGAAAAGGGCTCTAATCAAAAAGAATGGGGTATTTAAATAACCCGTTTTCCCAGCAATTAATTTATCATGAGCAACTACATCTGGATCCATCCAAATAAATAAATGGTTTAAATGCATAGATGAAAGAACTAACAACACAAAAACTATAACACCGCCAGGTAATAAATAAGATGTAATTGCTTCCATTACTCGGTAAAGAACAGGAGACCAGCCAGCTTGGGCAGCTCGCTGGATGGCATAGAATGCTAAAGTACCTAAAGAGATCATAAAGAAAAAGAAAGCAGCTACATACAATGCGGCCCAGGGCTTATTACTCAATTGATGAAAAATGTGCTCGTCATGCTCAACATCATGACTTATTCCATGATTTTTAGCTTGCTCATGTCCATTTATTAAATCATTATGAGATTTTTCAGTATTATGTGATTCGGTTAAACCATATTCTGAATTATGTTTGTCAGATTTAGTATCAGATCCTTCATGCTGTCCACCATGCCCGTCTCCATGACTTGCTGCTATAATAGCTCTAGATTCTTCTATCGTAGTAGGTGCGCTTAAAAATCCATAAGCAAGACCTAGAAAACCAATAACCATAAAAGCAATGGCTAGATTTCTAAGTTTATTGGGAAAAGTATAGATCATTTGTTTTTCCATAATTTATTTAACAAGCCTACTTCTTAATTCCATAACATGTTGAGCAATCTGCCATCTTTCCTGGGCATTAACTTGTCCCGCATGTGAGCCCATAGCGTTTTTACCATACATTAAAACATGGTAAATGCTTCCTGGTGTTATTTCTCTATCAGCGTAACTGGGTACACCTAAGAACTTCTCTCTAGTCATTAAAATTCCTTGGCCATCCCCTTTTTTACCATGGCAGACTGCACAATAAATTAAATATAGTTCTTTGCCATTTGTAACGTTATCTTCTGTTAAGTCAAGAGGAGAAATTAAATTAGCTTTAGCATTTTCGTAACCTTCGTTGGTATTGGGATAATCATACGGTTCCCATCCCCTAGGGATAGAACCTTCAACAGGGATCTGAGCTTCAATTCCATTGGTAAAAGCATCAGAATCTGCATAAGTTTCATATCCTATTGGTTCATACATATTAGGAAAGTATTGATAATTAGGCCTTGAAGGGTCGGCACAAGACTGAATTGCTAAAGCAATAAAAACAAACATAAAAAGAACTCTATAATTCATCTATTCTTTCTTTTCTATTATGGATATATCAATTGCTCCAGATTTTTTCAAAATATTCTTCAATACTTTCTCATTATCATGAAGTTCAATTTCTACTAAAAATTTATCATCCGTTGTTAAAGGGTTAGGATTTTCTGCTTTTTTGAAAGGCCATAGCTTACTCCTCATATAAAAGGTAATTACCATTAAATGAGCAGCAAAAAATACTGTCATTTCAAACATAATTGGTACAAAAGCAGGCATATTTTCCAAATATGAAAAACTAGGTTTTCCACCAATATTCTGGGGCCAATCCTCTATCATGATAAAATTCATCATAGCTATAGAAACAATAAATCCGATACAACCGTAAATAAAAGCCATAATTGCAATACGTGTGTCTTCAAGACCTAAAGCTTTTTCAAGGCCATGAACTGGAAAAGGTGTGTATACCTCCTCAATATGAAATTTCTCCGAACGAATCTTCTTAACGGCACTTAGAAGAGTGTCATCGTCATCATAAAGGGCATGAATTGTTCTATTACTACTCATTATTTACACTATCTCTTAATTTTTTATAATTCTCCCCAGAAGCTTTTAAAATTGATTTAACCTCTGCCTGTGCAATAACAGGGAAGGTCCGTGCGTACAATAGGAACAGAACAAAGAAAAATCCTATAGTTCCTATGAAAATTCCAATATCTACAAATGTAGGAGAAAACATTGTCCAAGAAGAAGGAAGATAATCTCTGTGGAGTGAAGTTACTATAATAACAAAACGTTCAAACCACATTCCAATATTAACTACAATGGAGATAATGAAGGAGAAAATAATACTCGTTCTTAATTTCTTAAACCACATAAATTGAGGTGAAAACACATTACAAGTCATCATTGACCAGTATGCCCACCAATAAGGACCAGTTGCACGATTTAAAAATGCGTACTGTTCGTATTCTACTCCAGAATACCAAGCTATAAAGAGTTCGGTAATATAAGCAACACCCACTATAGACCCTGTAATCATAATAACAATATTCATCAATTCAATGTGTTGGACAGTAATATAATTTTCTAAATTGGAGACCTTTCTCATAATTATTAGAAGAGTATTTACCATTGCAAATCCAGAGAAGATAGCACCTGCCACAAAATATGGTGGGAAAATAGTTGTATGCCATCCTGGTATTACTGAAGTTGCAAAATCAAAAGATACAATGGTATGCACTGATAGTACCAAAGGAGTTGCTAAACCAGCCAGGACAAGTGATACTTCTTCAAAGCGTTGCCAATCTTTTGCGCGTCCAGTCCAACCAAAACTCAGGAGGCTGTAAATCTTCTTTTGAAAAGGCATTACTGCACGATCACGAATCATTGCAAAATCTGGCAATAATCCTGTCCACCAAAATACTAACGATACTGATAAATAAGTTGATATTGCAAACACATCCCAAAGTAAAGGGGAGTTGAAATTTACCCATAGAGAACCAAAACCATTGGGAATTGGAAGTGTCCAATAAGCGAGCCAAGGTCGACCCATATGTATAATAGGAAATAATCCAGCTTGAATAACAGAAAAAATAGTCATAGCCTCAGCAGAACGATTAATGGCCATACGCCACTTCTGCCTAAATAAAAGCAGAACTGCTGAGATTAGAGTCCCTGCATGTCCAATTCCTACCCACCATACAAAGTTTGTAATGTCCCATGCCCAACCTACAGTTTTGTTAAGTCCCCATACTCCAATACCTGTAGATATAGTGTAAATAATACAGCCAACACCCCACGAAAATGCTGAGAGAGCAATTCCAAATACAATCCACCATTGCATATTGGCAACTCCTTCAACAGGGGCTGCAACATCAACAGTTACATCGTGATAAGATTTATCTCCTGTAACTAATGGTTTTCTAATTGGTGCTTCGTAATGGGATGCCATAAACTTTTTAATAAATTGTTTTATACCTCATCAGTATTTCTAACTTTTACTTGATACATTACATTTGGCTTTGTCCCTACACTTTCCAATAAATGATACATTCGATCACCTTTATGTAATTCAGCTATTTTACTTTTTTGATCATTTAAATCTCCAAAGACCATTGCTCCAGTATCACATGCATTTGAACAAGCTGTTTGAAAACTTCCATCCGGTATTCCTCTTCCTTCTAACTTTGCATCAAGAATTGTTTTCTGTGTCATTTGAATACACATAGAACATTTTTCCATTACCCCTCTAGAACGGACTACAACATCTGGGTTTAACACCATACGCCCTAGATCGTTGTTCATGTGATAGTCAAATTCATCGTTTTTATTATATAAGAACCAATTAAACCTTCTTACTTTATATGGGCAGTTATTTGCACAATAACGTGTACCAATACAACGGTTGTATGCCATGTGATTTTGACCTTGTCTTCCGTGTGAAGTTGCTGCTACTGGACAAACTGTCTCACATGGTGCATGATTACAATGTTGACACATTACAGGTTGGAAGGCTACTTGAGGATTTTCAGCAGCTTGTTCCATTTTTCCAAAAGTACTTAACGAATCGCCTATCCCAGATATGCTTTCTTTTGTTTTATTATCTCCTTCAAAAGAATTCGCAGAAGAATAATAACGGTCGATTCGTAACCAGTGCATATCTCTAGATTTTCGAACTTCACGTTTACCCACAACTGGCACATTATTTTCAGCATGACAAGCTACAACGCAAGCACCACAACCTGTACAAGAATTTAAATCTATGGAAAGGTTAAAATGGTGTCCAATTGAACGGTCAAATTCCTGCCACATATCAACTTCAGGGGACGTGACATCAAATTCAATATGATTTTTTGAAACTTGTGGAATGGCGTTCCAATAATTCTTGGCTTTAGTATTAAAAATCTCCAGCGTGGTTTCTTTAACAATATCACCACGTCCCATTAAGGTATTGTGTAACTGCACGCACGCAAACTCATGTTCTCCATCAAGAGCAGAGATTTGAGCAGTTTGAACTGTGTTAAAATTTTTATACAACTCAAATGCATTAACCCCAGTCTGCATTTCGTCCTTTAAGCCCATTCTTTCTCCATAACCAAAAGAAAGACCCACAGTTCCTTTAGCCTGTCCAGGTTGAATGATAACAGGCACCTTAAGGCTTGAACCATCAACGGTTATCAAAGCATAGCTTCCATTTAATGCACCATTTGCAGTATTGGTATTTTTGAGGCCTACTTTATTAGCATCTGCCAGTGAAATAGTGAGATAATTATCCCAACTTACTCTTGTAATGGGATCGGGAAACTCCTGTAACCAAGGATTATTTGCCTGTCGTCCATCACCCATGCTCGTTTTGGAATACAATATTAAGCTCATCCCATCAGAGGAAGCTTCTCTAAGTGCAATAGGATTAAGACCAGTGAAATCTGGAATTGAAATCTCTTTAGAAATCTCACCAGAAAAATAACCGTCATGTAAAGTCTTACTCCATGAACTTGTCCCCAATATAGATTCATTCCAAAGAGCTTTTATTTCGTCATAAAATTTTGAGTTTTTTCCTGCTAATCTGAGTAAAATATCTTGGAATTGTTGAGTATCAAATAAAGGGCGAATTGTGGGTTGTGATAGAGAAAAGTGCCCAGGTTTAAATTCGTAATCACCCCATGATTCCAAATAATGAGGCGTTGCTGCAACAAATTGAGATACTGAAGCAGTTTCATCAATTTTTGAAGTAAAACTCAATGAAAACTCGAGATTTTTAATTGCTTCACCAAGTGACTTACCATTTGAAGAAGAAAAAACTGGATTGACTCCAACAGAAATAAGCCCACTTACTTTTCCAGATTCAATATCTCCAAAAGCCGACAAAACTTTTTTTGTATTTCCTTGTCGAATCAATTTTGGACTTTCAGGATAAAAAGCTTCGCTTTTGAGATAAGTATTTATTGCTAAGACGGTGGCTTGAGCATCTTCATCATCTATTCCTGAGACTATGACTCCTTTAGATCCTGATTTTTTTAAAGCAGCTAATGCGATTTTAGCCATTGGTTTTAAGTCTTCTGATAATTGACTTACATTTCTTTCAATAAGACTATCATATATAAAGGCCAAAATATTCTTTTGATCTGCAGGGGTACAGGGTATTCGATGATCAGCATTCGCTCCAGTCAATGACATGTTAGATTCGAAATGAAAGTGTTTAGACATCACTGCTTTCCCATGATTTCGATGTGGCATTCTTGATCTGGCATATCCTGCTTCATAGCCACCTCCCTGCCAATCTCCAATAAAATCAGCATCAACAGAGACTATAGTTTCAGCCTTTGAAAAATCATAATCTGCAAGTGCTCTTTTCCCGTAATATTTTTCAAACGAATTAAGAGCAGCGTCTGAGGAAATAGTATCATAAACTACAGGTCTAATGTTGGGGTATGTTGAAATGAAATCAGCAATGATTTTTTGTGAGGTTGGGCTTGGAATTGTAGGCATCAAAAGAATAATTTCTTTATCTGATTCAGACAAAGCTTTTAACACTGCTCTAGTCTGAAGATAAAAATCATCCCAGGAAACGTCTTTTCCATTAGCCTGAGGTCCTTTTATACGTAGATTATCATAAAGAGAAAGTATCGAAGCATGAACTCTTGCATTTGCGTAGCCTAATGTGGGTGCATCTGAATTACTTTCAATCTTTATTGGTCTTCCCTCTCGTGTTTTTACAAGAACACTAGCAAAATCAAAGCCATCCGCAATGGTTGTTGCATAATAATTTGCAATACCCGGGCGTATTTGTTCTGGTTGAACTACATATGGGACAGACTTGATCACTGGACCCTCACACGCAGCTAGCGTGGCTGCAGCTGTGCTAAACCCAACATATTTAAGAAAGTCTCTTCTTGAGGCACTACTTTCATCTAATGTTCTTTCGTCACTTAAAAAGTCTTCTGGAAGTTTAGAAACAAATTCATTTTGCTCTAATTTTTTGAGATCCTCATTATTTGAATCAAGTTGATCTATGTTTTTCCAGTATGTCTTTTTTGATTTCATATATCTTTATTATTCATACCTAATAGTGACATTTACCACATTCTAAACCGCCCATCTGGGCAACAGTTAATTTTTCTACTCCATATTTTTTAGAAAGTGCTTCATGAATTTTTGCATAATATTCGTTACTCTCAACTTTAACGTTAGTTTCTCTATGACAATTTATACACCAACCCATAGTTAGAGTGGAATGCTGATACATAATTTCCATTTCTTCAACTGGGCCATGGCAATTTTGGCATGCTATTTCACCAACCTCTACATGTTGGGCATGGTTAAAATAAACGAAGTCTGGTAAATTGTGAATACGAACCCACTTCACAGGTTCAGTCTTTCCTGTATATCTTTGATTTTCTTCATCCCACCCTACTGCAGCATAAAGTTTCTTAATTTCTTTTGTGTAAAAGTCTTTGGTATATCCGTTCTCTAGATCTTCTTCTCCATTGTACTCAGCAATATTCTGGTGACAATTCATACATACGTTTAGTGATGGTATTCCAGAATGCTTTGAAACTCTAGCTGAGGAATGACAATATTTGCATTCAATTTGATTAGCTCCCGCATGGATTTTGTGAGAGTAATGAATCGGTTGAATTGGCATGTACCCTTGGTCTACTCCCACTTGCATGAAGAAACCATAAACAAAATATGCACTACTTAACAACAAAAATATAACCGAAACCATTACTACAAACTGATTCTGAACAAAGGCTAGCCATATTGGTGTACGTTTTGGCTTTGGTTCAGGGACAATATCAACTCCGCTTAATTTTGCGATACGCAATAAGGTTCGTTGCACTAAAAAAAGCATGGTTACAAGTATTGCAAATATCAATGTAAGTGCAATTAAAATCAAAGTATTACTCAGGCCAGTTTCAGCCTGTTGTGAAGGAGCACCAGCTGCAATACTGGTAACAGCAACAGGAGCTGGAGGTATATAATCGGTGTAGGCTAAAATATTATCAATATCTAGATTGGATAGTTGAGGGAAGGAAGTCATCACAGACCCATTGTACTCCTCATATATTGCCACTGCTTGAGCATCACCTGACTTAACCATAGCAGTGCTGTTTTTAATCCAAGAGTAGAGCCATTCTTTGTCATACTTAGCAGAAACTCCCTTAAGGGCCGGACCTACAGCACGTTTATTAAGTTTATGGCAAGCAGCACAATTGGCGTTAAAAAGTTTTTTCCCAGCTTGTACAGCTGCGCTGTTATCAACTACAGAAGCTTCTTGGGCTTCAATTTGATGCGCTGTGAAAACACTTATTATTGCAATAAAAGTTAAGAAAGAGGGATTAAAACATTTTCTGAATGTCATCCAAATTATTGAATATAATATTTTATCCAAAGTTTAATTCTAAAATTCTACTGCAAAAATAAGCCATACAGCCCTTTTTATTAAGATAAGAAATTAAGATTTTAATAATTTATAATTATTCTAAATAAGAGTTAAGATTTGTTAAATTAAACTGGTATGAAAAGAATTTTTTGTTTTTTTGTTTTATGAAAAATAAGCTTTGTAAATACCTAATTTTATTGGTCTTTTATTTAAACCATACAAATATTTTCTCACAAGACGTAAAATTAAACATTAAACAAGATTCTAAAATAGACAGCTTATTGAAAAAAAAAATTGAGCTTGATCGAGATCAATTTAAAAAAACTTATTTCACCCTACAACTATACTATGGCGATCTCACTTTAGCCGAAGAAGTTTTAGAACGCTCCAAAGAAACTTTCCCCCATATTAAAGTCGAACTGAGTTTTGAAACACCAAATTATAAAGTTCAAGCGGGTCGTTTTAAAGATAAACTGAAAGGGCTAAAGACGTTGGATACTTTTAAAAATGTTTTCCCTTCGGCATTCTTACTATCTAGACGTGATTAAAGGGATTTCTTAATCGCAACTTCTTGATAACATTCAAGAATATCACCTATTTTAATGTCATTATAATTATTTATTTGCAGGCCACAATCGTATCCTTTAGCAACTTCTTTGACATCATCTTTAAAACGTTTCAAAGAAACTAAATCTCCTGAAAAAATGACCACTCCTTCTCGAACTATTCTAATACTTGAATTTCTATATATTTTACCTGAAGTAACCATACAGCCAGCAATAGTTCCCACTTTAGAAATTTTAAAAGTTTCACGAATTTCAACATTCCCTGTAATTTCTTCACGCAATTCTGGTGAAAGCATTCCTTCCATAGCATCTTTCACATCACTAATGGCGTCATAGATGATGGAATATGAACGTATATCAATTTCTTCTTTTTCAGCTATTGTTCTTGCATTACCCATTGGGCGAACATTAAACCCAATGACAATAGCATCTGAAGCTGACGCTAACAATACATCAGACTCAGTAATAGCTCCAACTCCTTTGTGAATGATATTTATCTCAATCTCCCCTGTAGAAAGTTTTTGAAGAGAATCGGTTAGTGCTTCAACAGATCCATCTACATCACCTTTAAGAATGATATTTAGCTCTTTAAAGTCTCCGAGCGCAATTCTTCTTCCAATTTCATCAAGTGTGATATGACGCTGGGTTCGAACACTTTGTTCTCGAACTAACTGTGTCCTTTTCGCAGCGATTTGTTTGGCCTCACGTTCATCCTCAAGTACAACAAAAGTATCTCCAGCTTGAGGAGCACCGTCTAAACCTAAAATAGAAACAGGCGTTGCGGGTGGGGCTGAATTAAGGTTAGCACCTCGCTCATTAAATAAAGCTTTTACTTTTCCACTTTGCTTACCAGCCAAAAGGTAATCACCCATTTTTAGTGTTCCATTTTGAATTAATAATGTTGAAACATAACCCCTTCCTTTATCTAAAAAAGCTTCAACAACGGTACCTTTTGCCTTTCTATCTGGATTTGATTTTAATTCCAATAATTCTGCTTCTAACAATACCTTTTCTAAAAGTTGATCTACTCCAGTTCCATTCAATGCAGATATATCCTGTGATTGAATCTTACCTCCCCAATCTTCTACCATTAAATTCATACCTGCTAGGGCTTCTTTAATTTTATCAGGGTTAGCATTTTCTTTATCAATTTTATTAATTGCAAATACTATCGGCACTCCAGCTGCTTGGGCATGACTAATCGCTTCTTTCGTCTGAGGCATAATATCGTCATCTGCAGCTACAACAATTATTACAACATCTGTTACTTGAGCACCTCGAGCCCTCATGGCGGTAAAAGCTTCATGGCCTGGTGTATCTAAAAATGTAATTTTTTGTCCATTATCAAGAGTTACTCCATAAGCACCTATATGTTGGGTAATTCCACCTGATTCACCTGCAATGACATTTTCTTTTCTTATGTAATCAAGTAATGAGGTTTTACCGTGATCAACATGACCCATAACCGTTACAATTGGACCTCTTGGAGTTAAATCTTCATCTTTATCTTCTTCTTCTTCTATATTTTCTTCCAAATCTGCTTTTTCAAAACTAACCTCATAATCGAATTCTTCAGCTACAATAGATAAAGTTTCAGCATCTAAACGTTGATTCATAGTCACCATAATGCCTAGAGTCATGCAAGCAGAAATAATCTCTGTGGAAGTAACGTTCATCATAGTTGCCACCTCTCCAACAGTTATAAACTCCGTTACCTTGATAACCTTACTTTCTGCTTCAATTTGAGCTATTTCATCTTCTGACTTCTGACGGTGTTGAGAACGCTTTTCTCTTCTGTATTTGGCTCCTTTGGACTTAGATGATTTTCCTTGAAGTTTTTCGAGAGTTTCGCGGATTTGTTTTTGAACTTCTTCCTCAGTGGGCTCGTCTTTTTTTACAATAGTGTTTCGAGTCTTAGTTTTATTGTTATTTTTTGAATTAGTATTAGCAGACGGCTTTACATCTTTGCTAATACGTTTACGCTTTCTTTTTCGTGCATCCTCAACGGTTTTTTCTTTTTGGCTGACCTCTTCTAAATTAATCTTTTCCCCAGTTTGTTTCGGTCCTGAAAGTTTTTGATATTGGGTTGTTAAGGTTTTTTTTTCTTCATCACTCTCTATTCCAACCGGATCAATTTGTTTTTCACCATTAACTGTTGTTGACTGATTTTCATTAGGCTTTATTAATTTAGGCTTATTAGCCTTTTTATCAACTGAATCGATAGTTAATGCTTCTTTTTTTTGAACATTTAATGCAAATTGTTTTTCATCACCAATAGAATCTTTTGGTTTTTTCTTAGAAGGTTTTTTTAATGCGTCTAGATCAATTTTACCTAGGGGTTTAGGTTTTTCAATAGAAACTCTGTTAGTCTTTAATTGTTCACGTATTGCAATTTTGTCAAGACGCTCTTGTTCTTTCTTTTCTTGAATTATTCGAAGAGACTCTTTTTCTTTTCGTTTTTCTTCCCCTACTTCATGTGAAGCAACTTTTTTAGATTTATCATTTTCAAATTCATATAAAAGAATATTGTAGACTTCTGTTGTTATTTTTGTAGTTGGGCGTGCATCAATTTCAACAGACTTTTTATTTAAAAATTCCACAGCACGATCTAGAGAAATGTTTAATTCTCTTAGAACTTTATTCAATCGGATACTGGGTTTATCGGCCATATATTAATTTGTAAAGGCAAAAATAATAATAATTATTGCAGTCTATTCTTCAAATTCTTCTTTTAATATTCTTAAAACTTCATTTACAGTCTCTTCTTCAAGGTCAGTTCGTTTGATTAAATCAGATTTTTCAAGCTCTAAAACACTCTTTGCGGTATCAAGACCTACTTTCTTGAATTCTCCAATAACCCATTCCTCAATTTCATCACTAAATTCCTTGAGCTCAATGTCCTCTTCAATCCCTTCGCGAAAAACATCAATCTCGTATCCAGTTAATTTTCCAGCTAACCTGATATTTGAACCACCTTTCCCAATAGCCTTTGATACTTCCTCTGGATTTAATATGACTTCTACTCTTTTATTTTCATCGTCAATTTTGAGGGAATTTACTTTAGCAGGACTTAGTGCTCTAGATATAAATAATTGTAAATTATTGGTATAATTAATTACGTCAATATTTTCGTTTCCCAGCTCTCGAACAATACCATGAATACGTGAACCTTTCATCCCAACACATGCACCAACTGGGTCTATACGATCATCATAGGAATCTACAGCTACTTTTGCTTTTTCTCCAGGAATTCTAACTGCTTTTTTAATGGTAATTAAACCATCAAAAACTTCAGGAATCTCTTGTTCAAATAATTTTTCCAAAAAAATTGGAGAAGTCCTCGAAAGAACAATTCGAGGCTTATTCCCTCTTAACTCAACACTTTCAATAATACCTCTAACGTTGTCTCCTTTTCGGAAAAAGTCACTGGGAATTTGTCGGTCTTTGGGTAAAATTATTTCATTGCCGTCATCATCTAAAAGGATAATTTCTCTACTTCTAATGTGGTGTACTTCTGCAGTGAAAAGGTCTCCTTCACGATCTTTAAATTGCTTGAAGATATTGGTGCTGTCGTGTTCAAAAATTTTTGCAACTAAATTTTGTCGCAGATATTGGACGGATCTTCTTCCAAGATCTACGAGTTTTACTTCCTCCGAAACATCTTCTCCGACTTCAAAGTCAGGTTCAATTTTTCTTGCTTCAGTTATTGTAATTTCCTGGTTTGGATCTTCTACATTTCCATCTTCTACTACTACACGATTTCTCCAAATTTCTAAATCACCTTTATCTGGATTAATAATGATATCAAAGTTTTCATCAGAACCGAACTTTCGCTTAAGAGTATTTTTAAAAACATCTTCAAGAATAACCATTAGAGTTACACGATCAATTAGTTTGTCATCTTTAAATTCTGAAAAAGAATCAATTAATGCGAAGTTTTCCATATTTAATTATTTTCGATTTTTATATAATCACTTTTGAATTAACAACATTTTCGTACAAAAGTGTTTGTTGTTTTTCTACTGTCACTTTTCCTTTCCCTATTGTCTTTGCCTCTCTTTTTTTCCAATTAAGTGTAAAATTTTTTTCATTTACTGATGTTAATATTCCTTCAACAATGGTTTCATTAGCTATTTCTACTTTCAGTTTTCTACCTATATTTTTAATATACTGACGCTGGTTCTTCAAGGGTATCCCGACGCCAGCAGATGAAACCTCCAAAGAAAAATCTTCTTCTTCTCGGTCCAGATTACTTTCTACTGATCTACTAATATTCATACAATCTAAAAGAGAAACTTCTCTATCACCGTCTAATATAATATGAATACTGTTGTCCGGTCCTATCTTTAGTTCGATTAAAAATAAAGATGGGTTTTCATCAAATACATCTGACAATATATTTTCTACTTTAAAGCGCAAATTCATATCAAAAAAAAAGGGGACTTACTAGTCTCCTTCTGTAATCAGTTAAAACGACTGTAAATATAAAGTAAATTGATAAATAATTACATTTTATGATATAAATTTCTTCAAAACTATTTAAAATACATTTAAAAAAATCTGATTCCAGTATTCTTGGTAGATGATTTTTAAGAAATTACTGTTAGGTTTAGTTATCAATCATAAAAGGCAGTATATTTTGAATCAAAAGCATAAAAAAGTTGTAATTTTGACTGCTATGAAATTGATGCCTCTAGGTACTTGTTTAGTTTTTACCAAACACCGTGCGAAGGGACAAACTCCTTTTGAACGTTTGTTTGAGATTTTTAAAGAACTTATTACTCATACATCAGGTGATTTTGATGAAGCTATTGATTGGCTTCGTGAGTTAGATAAAGAATACCAACTCACAGACGAGAATTATACTATCGACGACTTTATCGAAGACTTACTCCAAAAATCTTACATAGAACCTAAAAAAAACGTAAGTGGAAAAGGTAATGGGATGAGTTTGACCCCTAAAACAGAAAAATTACTTAGAGAATATGCCTTAAAACAAATCTTTGGAAAATTAAAAAAATCAAGCTCTGGAAATCATAAGACAAAAAAATTAGGCCAAGGTGAAGATAATACTGGTGAGTTTAAAGCATATCAATTTGGTGATCCATTAGAAAAAATAGACATAACACAGAGTATCAAAAAAGCTCAGATTCGCTCAGTTGGAAATGAATTTAATCTTCAGCAAGAGGATCTTGTTGTTGAAGACAGTTTCTTCAAAACGCAAATGAGTACAGTTTTGATGATTGATATAAGTCATAGCATGATTCTGTACGGAGAAGATCGTATTACTCCTGCTAAAAAAGTTGCCATGGCGTTAGCAGAAATGATTACAACTCGCTATCCAAAAGACACATTAGATATTCTAGTTTTTGGTAATGACGCTTGGCCCATATCTCTGAAAGAAGTTCCATACCTAAAAGTAGGGCCTTATCATACCAATACTGTTGCTGGATTAGAATTAGCGATGGATATACTGCGTAGAAAAAAGAATAGTAACAAACAAATTTTCATGATAACTGACGGTAAGCCCAGTTGTTTAAAAATGCCTGACGGCACTTACTACAAGAATAGTGTTGGTCTTGACGAAAGCATTGTAGAAAAATGTTACAATATGGCAAGACAAGCTAAAAAAGTGCACATCCCTATCACTACATTCATGATTGCTCAAGATCCGTATTTACAGCAATTTATTCGAACTTTCACTGAAGCTAATCGAGGTAAAGCCTTTTTTACTGGTCTAAAGGGTTTGGGTGAAATGATCTTTGAAGACTATGAAAAAAATAGAAAGAAACGTTTAGAATAGAGAAAATTAAAACTATGAGTTCACCAAAAATTACAAACTTAGGGTCCCTTAAAAAAATAGGCTATAAACCACAAAACATTCAAGAAGAATTAGCTAAGAATTTACGTCAACGTTTGGGTGATGGAATAAATACATTTGAGGGATTAATTGGATATGAAAACACTGTCATTCCCGACGTAGAAAGAGCTATTCTGTCTGGGCATAACATAAATTTATTAGGTTTACGTGGACAAGCCAAAACTCGTTTAGCTCGTCAAATGACACAATTATTAGATGAGTGGGTGCCTGTAGTTAGCGGTTCTGAAATTAATGACGATCCTTTAGCCCCAATAAGTAGAGAAGCTAAAGAGCTGATTGCTGAAAAGGGTAATGATACGCCTATAAAATGGCTTCATCGTGAAGATCGTTTTTTTGAAAAACTTGCTACACCTGATGTTACTGTTGCTGACCTTATTGGTGATGTAGATCCTATAAAAGCTGCAAACTTAAAACTTTCCTATGCAGATGAGCGCGTTATTCATTTTGGGATGATTCCGAGAGCTCATCGTTGTATTTTTATATTAAACGAATTACCAGATTTACAAGCAAGAATTCAAGTAGCACTTTTCTCTATATTGCAAGAAAAAGAAATTCAAATTCGAGGTTTTAAACTTCGCCTACCAATAGAAACCCAAATTATCTTTACAGCTAATCCTGAAGATTATACAAATAGGGGAAGTATTGTTACACCACTTAAAGATCGAATTGGTTCTCAGATTCTTACTCACTATCCTCACTCTCGAGAAGTTGCAAAAGCCATTACAGCCCAAGAAGTGAAAATGCAAGAGGAAACTGCTGCTAAAATTCATATTCCTGAGTTAGCTCGTGATATTCTTGAACAAATAGGTTTTGAAGCAAGGAAAAGTGATTATGTAGATGCAAAAAGTGGAGTAAGTGCAAGGATGAGTATCACCGCATTTGAAAACCTAATTAGTACTGCGGAGCGAAGGATTTTGATGACAGGAGAAAAAACCACTTGCATTCGGATGGCTGACTTTTTAGGGATTATTCCTGCCATTAATGGTAAAGTTGAATTGGTATATGAAGGAGAGCAAGAAGGAGCAGAACAAATATCCTATCATTTGATTTCTGCAGCATGTAAAACAATCTTCCCATCTTATTTCCCAGAAATTAAAAAGCTTGAAAAAGAAGACGAAAAAGGACCTTATGACAAACTTTTAGGATGGTTTTTTAGTGATAATGAACTTTTTTTAGAGGACACTTTAGAGGATGGTTTATATAAAGATACTTTAGAAATGATCCCTGATATCAAAAATATTATTAAAAAACACCATCCTAAATGCGCTAAAGAAGATTTATATTTTATGATGGAATTTTTATTATGGGGATTAGAAGCTAATAAACGCTTAAATAAATATAGAACTCTACAAGGGTTTCAATTTAAAGATTCTCTCGGAAGTTACATAAGCGGGTTATGATATTATGAATTAGTTATTTCAAAGAATAGTAACGAACTTTATTTTTCAAAAAAAATGTTATGATAAAAACAGATATCATTATCATTGGTGCAGGACCTGTAGGACTTTTTGCTGTTTTTGAAGCTGGATTAATGAAGCTAAAATGCCATTTAATTGATGCTATACCTCAAGCAGGAGGACAACTCACCGAAATCTACCCTAAAAAACCTATTTATGATATCCCAGGTTATCCAGAAATTTTAGCTGGGGAACTAGTTGATAATTTAATGCGGCAAGCTGCTCCATTTAAACCTGGTTTTACTCTAGGAGAACGGGCTGAAACTATAGAAAAGCAAAAAGATGAAAGTTTTATAGTTAGTACTAGTGAAGGAACTCAACATCGTGCCCCTGTGGTAATTATTGCTGGGGGACTTGGTAGTTTTGAACCTCGAAAACCCAAAATTAAAAACATTCACAGATTTGAAAAAAATGGTGTTGAATATATGGTTAAAGAGCCTGATAGTTTTCTTGGAAAAAAAATCTTTATATCTGGTGGCGGAGACTCTGCATTAGATTGGGCTATTTATTTTGCTGAACACAACGACAGTACCATAGGGCTTGTTCACAGAAGTGAATCTTTTAGAGCACACAAAGACTCTTTAGAAAAAGTATATGAACTTCAAAAAAATGGAAAAATTGAACTTTATATCCATGCAGAAGTCATCGATTTAAAAGGAGAGAAATCCCTTGCAGCAATTGAAATAAAACAGAAAGAAAAATCAAATATTATTGTTAATGTTGACGCCTGGTTACCTCTGTTTGGATTATCCCCAAAATTAGGTCCTATTTCTAATTGGGGAATAGAAATTGAGAAAAATGCTATAAAAGTTGATAATACCGTTGATTATCAAACTAATATTCCAGGGATATTTGCCATTGGGGATGTTAATACATATCCAGGAAAATTAAAGTTGATCCTCTGTGGATTTCATGAAGCAACTCTTGCCGTTCAGACTGCTTATAAAATTATTAATCCTAATAAACGCTTTACTTTAAAATACACTACAATCCAAGGTATCCAAGGGTTTGAATAAATTGTTTTATATGTTAAAAGTCTAAAAGTACTTATATTTAAAAATGGACTATACAATTTATCAGGTCGATGCGTTTACCAAAAATCTCTTTCAAGGAAATCCTGCCTGCGTAGTGCCACTTGATAAGTGGCTTAAAGATAGCATTTTATTAAATATTGCCAAGGAAAATGCTGTGCCAGAAACTGCTTTTTTTGTTCAAAATAAAGAGGGTATTCGACTACGCTGGTTTACTCCTGATTTGGAAATGGACCTTTGTGGGCATGCTACCCTTGCAACAGCCCATGTTTTAAAAAAACATCTGAATCATCCAAATAAAATTCTTGATTTTAATACTCTAATTGGAAAAGTAAGCGTGTCTATTTATAAAGATTATTATTTCTTAGATTTTCCCTCCCGCATGCCCCTCTTGGCTGCCCTTCCTCAAAATCTTGAAAATGCTTTAAATTTAAACCCTAAAACCATTTTAAAATCAAGGGATTATGTTCTGGTTTTTGAAAATGAACAAGAGGTGCGAAATATAAAAATAGAAAGAGGCTTTTTTGATGCTTTGGACTTAGGCACTGGAGGAGTTATAATAACAGCCCCAGGGGATAAGGTTGATTTTGTATCTCGTTTTTTTACACCCAGAGCTACTTTACTTGAAGATCCAGTTACTGGTTCAGCTCACTGCTCATTAATCCCATATTGGGCTTCTTTATTAAAGAAACAAAAAATGGAAGCACTACAGCTCTCTGATCGTGGTGGTCAATTATTATGCGAAAATAAGGGTGATCGTGTATTAATAGGTGGAAAAGCCAGAACTTTTTTAAAAGGGAGTTTTAAAATCAGATAGAATTAAATCAGATGCTGTAAGTTTTTCTTAAAAAAAAGAGCTGATGCTGCAACGCTCTCAATGGAATTTATAGCAAAATTGCCCCCTTGTTCAATATAATAGTATTTCAAACCACTTTTTTTTGAATCAGGAAGAATTTTAATGTAATCTATAGATCCATTACCTAGTTCACTATAATCCCTAGTTACCTTATCCATATCTTTAATATGCCACATGGTGTATCTCCCAGGATGTTGGTCGACCAATTCTTTTGGTGTTTTACCAGAGTGAACGACCCAATACATATCCATTTGTAATTTGACTAAATCCTCATCAGTTGTTTTCATCAAAATTTCATGACCCGTTGTACCCTCCCAATTTTCAAATTCATACCCATGATTGTGATAAGCAAATTCTAAATCAGCAGCTTTTACTTGTTCCCCTATTCGATTAAGTTTATCAGCTAAGACTTTAAAGCTTTCAGGATTACGATGATCAGGATGAACCCATGGCCAAGTAATATACGGTGCATTTAACTTTTTAGATGCATCTATAGATTGATCAACAAACCATTTCAATTCATCTTCGGATGCATCAAAATAATCAGAAAATCCAAAATGACCACTAGTTGTTGTTAGATCTAAATCATCTAAAATTTTTTTGAAATCAGACACTTTGAAACCATATATTTCTTTTGTTTTTGGATTAAAACCGTAAGTTTCAAAATCTTGATACCCCATTGCTTTTACTTTTTTTAGGGTGTCTACTGGATCTTTTGCCATTGCATCACGAACGGTAAAAAGCTGAAGTCCCATTTTATATTTTGGCTTAGTAGTAAAAGATAGTTGTGGAAGTCCTGTGAGAGTTAAACTTCCCAATGTAGCTATTTGACTAATAAAAACACTTCTTTTCATTTATTCTTGTTTTTTTACGTATTTAAATTTAATTAAAAAAGACAACCAGAAGGAGAGAAAAATGTAACTTTAATTACTTTTTCTTGAATTATTAACAATAAAATGCTTTATGAAATTTCTTGATGATGCAGAGCCTTTCCGAATAAAAATGGTTGAACCCATTAAAAAGACAACTCGAGAAGAAAGAGAAAAATTAGTTGAGGTAGCTGATTTTAATATTTTTAAAATTCCTGCAGAAAATGTCTTTATAGATATGTTGACCGATAGTGGAACTTCGGCAATGAGTAGTAAGCAATGGGGAGGCATTATGACTGGTGATGAATCTTATGCGGGAAGTTCAAGCTTTTACAGATTAATAGATTCTGTTAAAGATATAATGCAATTTCCTTATGTACAACCTACCCACCAGGGAAGAGCAGCAGATTTTATAATGTCTCAGCTCTATGCTTCAAAAGGTGGATACATATTAGGGAACCTTCACTTTGACAGTTTTAAAGGTCATTCTGAAATTGCTGGTTCAATTCCTGTAGATCTGATTATTGAAGAAGGACGAACAGCTAATTCTAATCCACATCCCTTTAAAGGTAATATGGATCTTGAAAAACTTAAAAATTTTATCAAAGATAAAGGAAAAGAAAATATTCCTCTTATTATCATAACGGTAACTTCAAATGGAAATGGAGGTCAACCGGTTTCTATGGATAACATAAGAAATGTTTCCTCTATAGCCAAAGCTAATGATATACCCTTGATGATTGATGCAGCACGCTTTGCAGAGAATTGTTATTTCATAAAAAAGAGAGAACAAGGGTATCAAAATAAATCAATTAAGGAAATTTCAAATGAATTGTTTTCATATGCTGATGGTTGTGTCATGAGTTCAAAAAAAGATGGTTTAGTTAACATCGGTGGATTTATTTGTACTCGCCATGAGGAACTATTCCCAATGATTAACCAATTGGCTATAATTAATGAAGGATTTGTAACCTATGGAGGTATGAGTGGTAGAGACTTAGAAGCACTCGCTATAGGACTTCAAGAGGGTATAGATGAAGAATATTTAAAATACAGAATAGAACAAGTACAGTATTTAGGAGAAGAATTATCAAAAAGAGGAATACCTATTATTTTACCAACAGGGGGTCACGGTGTATATGTAGACGCACAAAAATTCTATCCACACATACCTCAGAGCGAATTTCCAGGTCAAGCATTGGTTGTAGAATTATATAAGACAGCCGGTGTCAGAGGTGTAGAGTTAGGGTCTTGTGCATTTTCAAAAAAAGATAAAGAAACAGGAAAAATTATTTACCCCGATTTAGAATTAGTTCGTTTAACAGTATCAAGAAGAGTATATACAAATAGACATATGGATGTTGTAATTAATGCTCTTGATGATGTCTTTAAAAGAAGAAAACAGATGAAGGGACTAAAACTAACCTATGAGGGACCCATTATAAGTCTACGTCACTTTACCGCAAAATTTGAAATGATTTCGTAAAACAAAAAACATGATTAATTCTTCGTTTAATTTTTTTACACCCACTCAACTTATTTTTGGTCCTGGAAAACTGGAAAATATAAAAGAAATTGCAAAATTATATGGGGAAAAGTGCCTGTTAGTATCAAGGCCTAGAGAGGGATCCTTAAAAACAACCTATCAGAGGGTTGAAGCTCTTTTAAATTCTGTGGGCATTGAGGTTAGTTTTTTTGATGAAATTGTCCCTAATCCAACTCTAGATGGAATTAATAAAGGAGTAGCCATGGCTGCAAAACAACAAGTGGACTTTATTTTAGGTGTTGGAGGTGGATCAGTCATGGATTCAGCGAAACTAATGGCTTTATTATATGAATCCGATGGAATTATTGACTGGAAAGCAGCTTTTTCAGATTATAATAATCCCTTTACATTTATCCCTTCAAAAAGTTCAAGTCTTCCTTTTATTGCTATTTCAACAACCTCTGGAACAGGTTCGCAGTGTACACAAGCTGCAGTAGTGAGCAACATAAAAAAGAAGGAAAAAATTACACTTTTCCACCTAGATCTTTTTCCTAAAGCAGCAATAGTAGATCCAGAATTGATGCTTTCTGTCCCTAGAATTGTGACAGCTGCAACAGGTTTTGATGCTTTTACCCATGCATTCGAAAGTTACCTTGGAGGAAGAACTTCTCCTCTTACAGAGCACCTTTCCCTTCAAGCTATAAAGCTAGTAATTGAATATCTGCCAAAAGCAATAAAAGATCCCAAGAATATAGAATATCGAACACATCTTGCATGGGCCGACACAACCGCCGGTATGTGCCTGTCAAATGGAGGAGCCGACTTGCCACATCCTTTAGGAGAAATAATTGGTGGAATCTGCCAAAGAATTGCCCATGGTGAAACACTTGCTATGGTTTATCCAGCCTTTCTTAATTATAAACAGAAAATTGCTCATAAAAAATTTGAGAAAATAGCTGCTTTCTTGGAACTAGAAAAAACACCTCAGGCATTTGTTAAAAGAGTTCTCGAATTATTAGAAACTACTGATTTATCAAATTCTATCAAACGTGCAGCACTGAGCGATCTGGAAAGAAAAGAAATTCTATCCCATCCTTTATTAAAAAAATTGGCTCCAGAAAATATTGAATCTATTCATAACATAATGAGTCAAAGCATCAAAGAATAAAACTGATGAGAAAAATAAAAATAGCTGCAGGACTAGCCCATGTTGATTATGGATACATAGCAGATCTTGTTAAACAAGCTACAATCGCAGGTGTAGATTACATTCATTCTGATGCTGCAGATATGCATGACTTGAAAAATATGCAACTCATGGGAGGGCATCAAATTATCGATGGAATTAGAAAGCATACAGAACTCCCCATAGAATGTCATATCTATACGAAAACTTGTGATTTATTATTCATTGAAAAATTAGCTGAGGTAGGAACAAATATGTTAATTCTTCCGGCTGAACATTTCATTGGGGCGCCACTTGCATATATTATTAATTGGTGTAGAGAACGTTCAATGAAAGTAGGATTGACTATTGGCCTTTATACTCCATTATCTTTTGTGGAGGAGTCCATTTATGATATTGATCGTTTACACATTGTTGTTCATGGAGTTGATGAGACCGATGGAAAAGATAATTGGGGTTGGAGAAAATCTTGCCTAGACCTCTTGCAAAGAGCGAGAAAACTAGTTGATGAAAAAAATCCCAATTGTGAAATTGCTATTGATGGTGGTATAAGAGCTGACAATTTAGCCCCTTTAATTTCATGTGATCCAAATGTAGTTGTTTTATCTTCTGCCATATTTAAAGATCCTGAAGGAATTGAAGCTGCAGTATTAAAATGTAGAACTGCAATAGAAAAAGCACAATCTTAGATTAAAAAAAATGAATCGCATCTCCCCTGCTTTTATAGAACTTAATTTAGAATTAAAAAATAAAGCTGATGCAATTTCAGTACTCGTAGATAAGCTTGATGAAAGTGGATGTTTAGTAAATAAAAAAAAATATTTGAACGCCGTTTTAGAACGTGAAAACCTCTTATCAACTTATTGCGGTTATCATATTGCTATACCTCATGCGGTTTCAAAAGCTGTAAAAAAAGTAAGTTTTGGCTTTTGCAGAACAACTAATTTAGAATGGGATAAAAAGGACGAAACTGTACAATTTATATTAATACTTGCTATTCCCGATTCAAAAAAAGAAGAGGATAATTATCATATTGATCTGATGTCTCAAATAGCAAGTTTAGCTCTAGAAGAAAAAGTCCGAGAGGTTTGGAAAAATGCCAAAGCTAAAGAGGAAATTTCGAGGACATTTTATTAAAATTTTACACTATGAATTTTTGGAAAGAAACAGCTGATATATTTAAAGAAACTGGTACTCACTTCAGAACGGGAGTTTCTTATATGCTTCCAATTCTTCTTATTGGAGGGATGGTGGGAAGCCTTGCTGTTTTAGGCGGAGGTGATTATACAGAAGGTTCCGTTTGGAAAGTTTTTAAAGATGTAGGAGCTATAGGCTTGACTTATTTTGTTCCTATTATGGCTGCCTACACTGCCTATAGTATCACAGATACACCAGGGATTGCACCTGGGTTTATTGTTGGTATTTTAGCTCAACAAATAGACACTGGTTATTTAGGTGCCTTAATTGGTGGAATTTTAGTAGGATACTCAACCTACATGCTGATGAAAATACAACTACCAGAAATACTTCAAAGTACTTGGGGTTTTATTGCTCCAGTATTTAGCACACTTATAGTAGTTGTGTTTATGGTATATTTTTTAGGACCTCCTATTGCTTGGCTTATGGAAGTTATTTCTTCTTTCTTATCAAACCTAGGGGAAGAAGGCTCTGCTGTGATGGGAGCAGTAATGGGATTTTTGGGAGGGATTGACTATGGAGGTCCCTTTAGTAAAACTCAAAGTACCTTTGCAACAGCAGTAATGGATATTGATTTATATGTTCCATTAGGTATTTGTGGAAGTATAGTTATCATTCCACCCCTTGGAATGTGTTTGGCCACTTTTTTGCAACCAAAGCTTTACACAAAAGTAGAGCGTAAATATGCGAAAAGCTCCTGGATATATTCCATTATTGGAGGTTTTACCGAAATTGTGATACCTCTTGCCGTAGGTGATCTTTTTCGTGTTACCACCGCTACAGTCTTAGGTTGTACTATTGGAGGAACTATTGCAGGAATCTTTTTATTGGAGCTTAGTACTCCTGTTTTGGGAATTGCACAATGGTTTTTTTATGACAAACCATTAATCTTTGTAATTTGTGTTGTAGTAGGTTCAGTAGTTACTGCATTAACGGCAAATTTTCTAAAAAGTATCAGTAAAAGAAATATTGAAGCGCTTGATACTGCCGATGCTGAGCTTAATGAAAAATAATTAAAAAATATGAAAATAGCACTAGTTACAGCATGTTTAGCAGGAGTAGCTCACAGTAAAATGGCTGCCATGGCTTTAAAAAAAGAAGCACAAAAAAGAGGACATGAATTGTGTATCGAGGAACAAGGGGGACATAAAATTCCAGTTAAAATATCCAAAGAACAAATTGAAGATGCAGATGTTATTATCATTGCAAAAATGGTTTCTATTTCCGGGAAAGATCGTTTTAAAGGAAAAATGATTTTAGATGTAAGTGTAAACGAAGCTGTAAGAAAGCCAAATCTTATTATGGACAAAGCAGAACAATTGATAAAAAATTAATCCGATGATAAGTTTACCGATATGTATTAATGACGAAATAGGTTTTCATGCTCGGACTGCTGCACTATTTGCAAAAAAAGCATCTACCTTTTCAGCTAATATTTTTGTTGAATTCAATGGTAAAAAAGTTAATGCCAAAAGTACTTTGTCTTTGATGACCTTAGGAGTCAAATCAAAAGATGAAATTATACTTACAGCAGAAGGCATTGATGAGAAAGAAGCTCATAAAGCCTTAATTACAATAATCGAAACCAATTTTAAGTATTAAGTTATCAAGACACTTCAAGGAATAGCAGTAAGTTCAGGAATAGCAATAGGTAGTTGTAAGGTTATAGGTCCCATTCATGACATTCACGTCCCAAAAAAAAATATTTCTGATCCTGATAAAGAAATAAGTAGCTTTAAAAAAGCTATAATTGATGCAACCTTAAAAACAAATGCCTTAAAAAATAATCTTTCATTGAGTCTAAATAACGAAGAACTCGAAATTTATGAAGCCTATTCAAGTATATTAAATGACCCTGAGCTCATAGACAAAACAATAACATCTATCAAAAATGAAAAATTTAGTGCTGCATACTCCTATTATCAAGCAACCCAAAAATTTACTTCTTCCTTAGAAAAAATAGAAGACAACTACCTTAAACAAAGAGCTGAAGATGTAAAAATACTCTCTAAATTGGTAATAGAAATTTTACAAGGCAAAAAAAATACGCTCTCTAAATTAGACAAGCCTTGTATTCTTATCGCTGACAAGATAGACCCTAATTATTTAGCCGAATTCAACCCAATCAATCTATTAGGTATTATAACTTCTAAAGGAGGTATTACAGATCATACTTCTATTATCGCAAAAGCATTGGGAATCCCCTATCTTTTGGGGGTGAAAAGTTCTACTGAAATTTTTAAAACTGGAGATATTGTAATAATTGATAGTAAAAATGAATGTGCTCATATCAACCCTGAAGAAAAGAAAATCCAACAATTTCAAAATGAGATCATAAAGCAAGAATTTGAAAAACAAAAGCAATTATTAAATTCTCAAACTATAGCGATTACCAAATCAGGTAAAAAGGTTGAAATACTTGCCAATGTAGGTTCATTAAACGAAGCCCGTCAAGCATTAAAAAGTGGAGCCGATGGTATAGGTTTGCTTCGTACAGAGTTATGTTTTCTTGAAAGCCAAACTATCCCAGATGAAAAAACACATCTCGATCTTTATAATCAAATACTTGAACAATTACCAAAAAAGAGATACACGCTACGTCTGTTAGACTTTGGAAGTGACAAAAAAACATCCTATTTGCCAATTACGAGCGAAGAAAATCCTGCGATGGGACATCGAGCTTTACGACTCGGTTTTTCGCATTACAATCGTCTATTAAAACCTCAAATTCGAGCTTTTCTCCGCCTATCGAAAAAATTTGATATTAAGATTCTTTGTCCTATGATCGCAACTCCTGAAGATTTAATTCAAATTTTAGATGCAATTGTAAAAGAGCAAGAGGAATTAAATTTACATGGTGAAGTAATTCAAAAACTTCCTCCTATTGGCATTATGGTTGAAGTTCCAAATGTTGCTCTTAACCCAAAGGACTTTATCTCAAAAGCAGACTTCTTTTCTTTTGGTACTAATGATCTTGCTCAATTTTTAATGGCAGCAGATAGAACAAATGAAAAAGTTTCACATTATATAGAGGTTGCTAACCAAAGCCTTTTCAAACTGATAAAGAATTTTACTAAAGAAGTACTCCCCCATAAAAAAGAAATAAGTATTTGTGGAGAATTAGCTTCCAATTCGGCTTATCTAAAAAAATTTATTGATTTGGGAATAACTTCCTTGAGTATCCCTCCAAGCTTGATCCCAAAAATAAAAACAGAAATTAAATCAATGGATTAGTTTTTATCTTGGAAAGAGATTAAAAAAAGGTTTAAAATATTTCTTATTTTAGTTTTGAATAAATAGGCTAACACAACCATTAATAAATTTTTTAAATGAACACTACCTATGATGCAATAGTTGTTGGATCTGGAATAAGCGGCGGATGGGCAGCAAAAGAGCTTTGTGAAAGTGGCCTTAAGACTTTAGTGCTCGAAAGAGGTCGTATGGTAAAACATATTGAAGACTACCCCACAATGAATCTTGATCCTTGGGATATGAAACACGGAGGAAAAACTACACAAGAGGAATTAAAAAACTATAATAAGCAAAGAAGATGGGGGGTTAATGAGGGCAATCGCCATTTTTATAATAAGGATTCTGAATACGACTATGGGGAAGATAAGCCATTTGATTGGATTCGAGGGACCCAAGTTGGTGGTCGTTCACTTATATGGGGCAGACAAACCTATCGGTGGAGTGATGACGATTTTGAAGCCAACTTACGTGATGGAATTGCAATTGATTGGCCTGTACGCTATAAAGATATAGTTCCATGGTATTCCTATGTTGAAAAGTTTATAGGAGTCAGCGGTGAGGCATTGAATCTGCCTCAGCTTCCCGATAGTGAATTCTTACCTGCTATGGAATTAAATTGTGTAGAAAAAGAATTAAAAAAATCGATATCTAAAAATTATTCAGATCGAATTCTAACTGTAGGACGTGTAGCTCATATAACAGAGGGGACGAAAATGGGTGCAGGAAGAGGTCCCTGTCAATATAGAAATCGTTGCGATAGAGGTTGTCCTTACGGATCTTATTTTAGCTCTAACTCATCTACCCTTCCTGTAGCTGAAAAAACTGGAAATCTTACTATTCGCCCTAATTCTGTTGTTACTGAAGTACTTTATGAAAAAAAAACACAAAAAGCTACTGGGGTTAGAATTGTAGATTCAAAAACAAAAGAAGTATTTGATTTTAAAGCAAAAGTTATTTTTCTATGTGCCTCCTCTATGGCTTCAGCCGCTATTTTACTGAACTCAAAATCAAATCGATTCCCAATTGGATTGGGAAATGATTCTGAAGAATTAGGGCATAACATTATGGATCATCAATTAGGTAGTGGAGCCTCAGCTAAATACGATGGATATGAAGATAAATATTATTATGGAAGAAGACCTAATGGATTTTACATTCCACGGTTTCGAAATATTGGTGGAAAAACAAAAGGATTAGATTTTCTAAGAGGATATGGCTATCAAGGAGGAGCTGGAAGAGGGGATTGGTCTGATATTATTGGTGAACTTAGTTATGGAGCTGATTTTAAAGATGCAATACTTAAGCCTGGGAAATGGTCCATCGGTATGGGTGGTTTCGGAGAAGTTTTACCCTATCATGAAAATCGAATGTACTTGGATTACGACAAGGTCGATACATTTGGACTTCCTAAAATCATTTTTGATGCAGAATTTAAAGAAAATGAAGAAAAGATGAAAGAGGACTGGAAAGTACAAGCAGCAGAGATGCTTGAAAACGGAGGTTTTAAAGATGTAAAAATCTTTGATTCTAACGCACCAATTGGAAAAGGAATCCATGAAATGGGAACTGCTCGTATGGGTCGTGATCCAAAAACCTCTGTTCTAAACAAATACAACCAAATTCATAGTGTTCCCAATGTTTTTGTAACTGATGGTGCATTTATGACCTCCTCAGGCACACAAAACCCGTCATTGACTTATATGGCATTTACTGCCAGAGCAGTTAATCATGCTGTATCTGAACTGAAAAAAATGAATTTATAAATCAAGTATATTAATTCGTTTCATTTAATTTCTTTTCATTATTTTCTTTCTTTTTTTCCACCAAAGAAATAAATTTTTTACCGTAGTTCGACTTTTTTACTTTTTTGGAAAGTGTATTTGCAATTGAATCTAGCAAAATAATATTAGCATCACTTATTCTTGTGAAGGCCAAATATGGTGCTACTTCGTAATCTGAGTTTATAATAGCAAAATTAGCAGTATATAAATAGCTTTTTAAAAGTAATTGGTCCAATAGATTTTGAAAAGAGTCCATCCTAATTACATTTTTATTTTCGTAGGCATATTTCTTTTCTGATTTTAATAGATTAACTCTAGTATTAAATTTATTTTCAAACTCTAGATATTTAGTTATTAATTCCCTGTTTTTCCTTCCTTTAACGTTAAAACTTCTTTTAGCATTTAAGCCTTCAGTAATACCAACAGTTGTGTTTATTATAATTACTCCATTTGCACCTCTCGAACCATAAAAAGCAGCATCAGAATATTTTAAAACTTTAACCTCTCTGATGAGTGGAGAAAGTGATGTTACTCCTGCTGGCGGTTCTTCTAAATAAACACCATCAACAATCCATAGAGGTTTAGCTTGATTATTTATCGACATACCAGGCATTAAAATAGGTAAACCATCTGGAGATATTGGACCCTTAATGTGGCCTCTAAGAGCTACACCCCAAGTAGTAGCATTTACATCGATACCCCATTCATTAAAACCCATTTCTTTAAAACGTTTAGCCTTCCTAGCTAATTCTGTTAATTTATTATTCTTTTCAAAGACTAATTGTCCATCAATATATTTTGGTGCATAAACGATACCATCTTTTTCAACACTTTTAACTACTTCGACTCCCTCAAGGGCAATAGATCCAGCTTGATCTTTATTCACCTTTTCGCGAATATTTCTTCTAGATGATGGTGTCCGATTATAGACTGTCTTCGGGTCTAATTTAGCAGTAATTATAAATGTTGTGATAGGCTTTTTAGTATCAATGTCTGTTTTTGGTGGTGTAATTGTTGCAATACCATCCACTATTCTCTGACCATTAGGTAATACATCACCAATCAATTTATACTCAGTAGACTTTAATAAATTATCTGTTTGGGGTAAAGCAGTTTTTTGTTCAATTTTTCTAATTTCAACTCTTAAGATATTTCTATTTAGCTCCCTGATAGTTTTAAGATTCTTAAAAAGATGTCTTTCATTTAATTCAATATTATTTATAAAAACTTTTACGGGACCATCACTTATGAAGGAATAAGTTTCTCCAGTATCATAATCTTCTAAAGGAATGTTAAATTTATAGTTTCTCCAAAATGGTGAGACTAATAAATTTCTAATCAAAGCATCTCTTTTTCTGAAACTATAAATCGAGTTTTCTATCACAATCCTCGGTATCTGTCCGGCAGTATTAACAACCTCATCTAAGTCTATATTAGTTCCTTGCTGACTATATGAAAAGTAGGAGATTAAGAGAAAAAAAAAGAAAAAATATTTTTTCAAAATTATATTGGTAAATGGTATATAAATATAATTAAAAAAAGGGTTGTCAATGCAACCCCTCTTTATAAAAATGTTGGCCTACTAGGGATCGAACCTAGACTCTTCTGGACCAAAACCAGACGTGTTGCCAGTTACACCATAGGCCATAGGCGCAGCAAATGTACACGAAAGTTTTTTTTACTCCAACTTTTCGATAAAAATTACATCTCAAAAGTGATGATTTATTTTTGTTTAAAAAAAATATTTTAAAAAGAGGTTTAAACACGCATTTGTTAGTTTTCTCTTGTTTGATTTATCCTTACATTCGTGTCAAAATTTGGATTTAATATAATGAGCGATAAAACATATCGGATTTGGAATCTTAGTGTCGGTTGGATTGTTTTTGCTATAGCACTTTTTACATTTGGAAGTACAGTTGAGCCTACCGCTAGCTTTTGGGATGCGGGGGAATATATTGCAACTTCAGCAAAACTTCAAGTTGGACATCCCCCTGGAGCTCCTTTTTTTCAAATGATGGGAGCCTTTTTTGCACTATTTGCATCCAGCCCAGAAAAAATAGCGCTTATGGTAAATTACATGTCTGTTTTTTCAAGTGCATTTGCCATTTTATTTCTCTTTTGGACCATTACCCTATTACTCAAAAAACTTCCAAGTATCAAACCTTTAAATTCTCTTTCAGAGCGTATCGGTTTTTTTGGAAGTGCAGCAGTAGGCTCTCTGGCATTATGCTTTTCAGATAGCTTTTGGTTTAATGCTGTTGAGACAGAAGTTTATGCAATGGCCACGCTTATTTTGGCCGTTCTGTTTTGGATGGGTTTAAGATGGGAACAAGAGATGAATACCGAAAGAGGTGACCGTTGGCTACTGATGATCTCTTTTGTTATAGGCCTTTCCTTCGGGGTTCACTTTATGGGATTGTTAACTATCCCAGCCCTTGGAATGATTTACTATTTTAAAAATAATAAGAAAGTTACTATTAAAGGTTTTGTTTATGCTAATCTTATTTCCGTAGCAGTTCTTTTGGTAATTTTTAAATTATTACTCCCTTCTACGCTTGCTTTTTTCGGAAAGGCAGAAGTCTTTTTTGTTAATACTATGGGACTCCCTTTTGAGAGTGGAACTATTATAGCCGCACTTATAATAATTGGACTTTTTTACTTCAGTCTAAAATTTACGCATAAAAGAAATCTGGTTAATCTAAATACTGGAATCTTATCAATTCTTTTTGTCTTACTAGGTTTTTCTTCTTGGATTATGATACCCATTCGTGCTAATGCTAATACAGTTATTAACGAAAACTCACCCTCTGATGCACGTTTACTTTTAGCTTATTATAACTTAGAACAATACCCTGAAACCAAACTTTTTTATGGACCTATGTTTTCTGATATTTATGCAGGCCAAGATCCTGACGAACCTTACATAGATGATAAACCGAAATACGAAAGAGACTATAAAACAGGACAATACAAAATCGTTAATTTTTGGGAGGACGCTCGTTTTAATTCTAACAGTGAACATAATGGAATACTTCCTAGACTTTGGAGCAGTGAACATGCTGGAAATTATATGAATTTTACAAAACCTTTGGAATTCACCATCAAGTCTTCTTACCGTTCTAATTCTCAATTAAAAAATAGAATTGACCAGTTTAGGGAAGATTTTGCTGAGGGAAATTTAGATGGAGATCAATACCATGAATTTTTAAAAAATTTTAGTCCATATCTTAATATTGAAAAGCCATCTTTTATCTCTAATCTCAGATTCTTTGTAGAATATCAGTTGGGATATATGTATTGGAGGTATTTTATGTGGAACTTTACTGGACGACAAAATGATGAACAAGGTCAGTACGATATTCTAGATGGAAATTGGATTAGCGGAATTCCATTTATTGACGAAATTAGATTGGGTAATCAAGGTAGTTTAAATGAAGATGCATTAAATAATAAAGCAAGAAATACTTATTTCTTTCTTCCTTTCATTCTAGGCTTAGTTGGCTTATATTTTTTATATCAACAAGATCCTAAACGATTTTGGATATTAATGCTCTTTTTCCTTTTTACTGGAATAGCCCTTAAAGTATATTTAAATGAGCGTCCTTTTGAACCACGTGAACGAGATTATGCCCTTGTTGGTTCATTTTATGTTTTTACAATATGGATTGGATTAGGATGCATGAGTTTAATACGAAATATCCAATATTACTTAAAAAATAGTATTATCCAACCTGTTGTAGTTGGGCTCTGTTTATTAGCTGTTCCAATATTGATGGGGGTTCAGAATTGGGATGACCATGATAGGTCTAATCGTTATACAGCACAATCTTTGTCACGCTCATATCTCGAATCCATTCAAAAAGACAAAGGAGCTATGATTTTTACAATCGGTGATAATGATACCTTTGCACTCTGGTATGCTCAAGATATTGAAGGCTTTAGAACTGATGTAAGAACGATAAACTCTAGTTTACTAGGGACTGATTGGTACATAGATCAAATGAAAAGAAAAACCTATGAAAGCGAACCTATCCCTTCACAAATGACACATGATCTTTACGCATATGGTGTACGTGACGTTATTCGTTATCAGCCCTTATTAGATTCTGTTCGTTGGGACATCAAAGACTTTATGAACTGGATTGCGAGTGATCATCCGCGGACTAAGATTAAAGATATTTTGGAAAAAACAGGAAGAGATGCAGATCAACTTCCTAAAAGTCAACAAGAAGGAATTTTCTATCCTACAAGAAAAATACGCGTGCCTGTCAACAAAGAAAATGTCTTAGAAAGTGGAATTGTAAAGAAGGAAGACGCAGATAAAATTGTTCCATATATTGACATTGACTTACCTGAAACAGCACTTTTAAAAAATCAAATGATAATGCTGGATATTCTTGCTAATAATGATTGGAAACGTCCAATCTATTTTACAGGTGGTAGCTACGACGACGCTGAATATATATGGATGAAAAAATATCTTCAGTTAGAAGGTTTAGTTTATAAACTAGTTCCGATTGAAACTGAACTAGCAAAGGAAAACCCTTATATCATGGGGAGAATAGACAGTGACCTAATGTATGACATAGTAATGCAGTGGAATTGGGGTAATTCTGAAAGACCTGATATTTATCATGACCCAGAAACTCGAAAAAACAGCATTTCCTTTCGAAGTAATATGGCTCGCCTTTCTGAACTTTTGATTAATGAGGATAAATTTGATAAAGCTAGAAAAGTAATGGATCTTGCTATGGAAAAAATGCCAATTGATTTCTTTGGATACTATAGTCTAATAGTTCCATTTGTAGACGGGTATTATAGTATTGGAGATGTTGATAAAGCCAAAAAACTCTCAGAAAAAATTGCCTATAAATATGCCGATCGTCTTAATTACTTTGGATCTTTAGATGCGAATGCACAATATGGTTTAGGGGAAGAGATTCTTACAGAAATAGAGCGTTATCGTGCTCTAGTTGAAGCGGATCTTAAACATGATGAAAAATCAGATCTTAAATCTACACTTAACCAATTTATTGATGCAATAACACCCTTTAGATATCTATATGGTGACTATGAATTTTATACAGGGTTGATAGATGTTGTAGAGGGATACTATCTTTTAGGGGAAACAGAATTTGCCCAAAATTTAAGTAAAAAAATTGCTGACCAATTTAGTGATCGAATGAAACTATTCGCTCAATTCTCGTCTCAAGACCAACAACAAATTCAAGATCGTATTCAAAAAGAGTGGAGTTCTTATAATTTCTTTTTACAAATAATTAATTCTTTTGACCAATCTCCATTTTTTAGCTCCCTGGAGGATCAATACAATAGCAATATAATGTTGTTTAATTCAGAATTAGATAGTATAAAAAAATAAAGGAATACGTTTTTAGTCTGTATGATCTTGAATCAGACTGATTAAAGTATTAGCATCTTGCTCACCACTTTGACGCCATACCATTTCACTAAACTTGTAAATCATTAAAGTGGGAAGTACTTTTACCCTTAGTGCCTCAGACAATTGTTGATTTTTATCAACATCAATTTTTATAACTTTACCTTTATCACCAAGTGCAGCTGCTACATCTTTCAAGACTGGATTCATATCAACAGTTACTTCCTCTTGGCTTCTAAAAAAAGCCAAAAGAATTGGGATTTTCTCGTCTAATAATTCACCAAATTTTGACATTTTTATTACGAATTATAAAACAAATGTAAAAGAAATTGATTAAACACTCTTTTTTGACTTTGTTAAAGTAATTACTGTTACCTCTGGCCAGATACCTACACGCCCGGGATAAGCTATATATCCAAACCCCCGATTTACATTTAAACGTTGATCTGATTCTTGGTAAACTCCAGCCCATTGCTTATATCTCCATTTAACAGGACTCCATTTTATCCATCCTGGAATCTCAATTCCAAACTGCATTCCATGTGTATGGCCGCTTAGGGTTAAGTGTATTTTAAAAGGATGTGGTAAAACCTCTGCTTCCCAATGAGAAGGATCATGAGACATTAATATTTTAAAATCTTTTTCAGATACGCCAGTTAAAGCTTTATTTAAATCACCAACTTGTTTAAATCCTGAACCCCAATTTTCAACCCCAATAACGGCAATCCGCTGTCCGTCTTTTTCTATAAAACGTGATTGATTAAGTAATAGGTCCCATCCCATTTGTTTTTGAGCTTTTTGAAGAGCTTGCATGTTTTTTTTCTTAGCTTCAGGACTTTCCCATCTCATATAATCACCATAATCGTGATTCCCTAAGACCGAATAGACACCGTGTTTTGCATTAATCTTTTTAAAAGTTTCTATCCAAGGAATTATCTCGTCAGCTTTATTATTAACAAGATCTCCTGTAAAAAAGACTACGTCAGATCCTTGGGCATTTACTAGGTCAACTCCATATTGGACTTTTTTTGCATTGTCAAAACTTCCACTATGAATGTCAGAAATTTGAGTGATTTTAAATCCTTCAAAAGCCTCAGGTAAGTCGTCATATTCCAATTCATAAGACAGTACTTTAAAATTATATTTACCTCTAAACATACCATACAATAGTGAGGCAAATGGAATTGCTGCTATTCCTAGTGCAATTTGAGAGATTAGCTTTCTGCGCTGAGGTAGGAATTCGGTTTGATCAGGCGTCTTAGTGAAATATGAATAAATCCCTTGGGGTATTCTGAATATATCCTCCCCCAATAAAAGGATTGTAACCAAAATTTGGAAAACAAATAGTGTTATAAAAAATCCAATAGCATACATTAGTCTTGGCTCATTAGTTGTTGATCGTTCCAATATCATTGTATGAAACATCAAATTTCCAATAACCATTATAACGAATAGGAAACAAGCAAAAAGTATCCAACGATTGGAAGTTAAGGTTTTAATTGCCTGATAACTATACCATTGAAATAATAAGAAAAATAAAATGGTGACGACCCATCTCATGCTTATTTTTTTGGCAAAGGTAATGAGATATATAGATATATAATTAAAAACTAGCCACCGATATCTTGGGCAATGCTTAGGGCTTTTCCATCGGAGAGACTTGCAATAAAACAACTTGAGTTTAGTAGTGTTTCATAAAGGGTTTGTCCTATCATAGGGGTACCCTCTGGAACAAGTGAAAGGATCAAATTATCATGGATGTTTTCTTTTCCCTCGAATCTTCTTACTGAGGCTTCTGTGTAGCAACTAAGTAAGGATGAAATTGCCCGGTGGCCAACAACTTCCTTTTGTATTACTTCCTTTGATTGATAAATATTTTTTACACTTAAATTAATTATATCTTCAATTTGTGCCTTGTATTTACTTTTTTCTAAAAGACTAAATTTAAATGTCCCTGCTAGTATGTCTTCCTCATTGTCAATGAAAATCTTAACTGCATCTTGAATTAAGCTATTTATAGCTAAAGCTCTCAAATAACTCAATCTTTGTGGCTTGAAGGCCAGCTCTCCATACTTTTTGGTATCAATTTGATCCCTAACTAAGTTGATTAAATACTCTAAAGCATAGTCCTCAGAAATCCAACCTAAATTAATGCCATCTTCAAAATCAAT